>Ga0209415_10000060_pt1 | contig 145715 bp, 158 predicted proteins | sample PeaSoiSIISIP2007_FD_187696 | JGI IMG/M metagenome (GOLD analysis project Ga0209415, IMG submission 187696) | Peat soil microbial communities from Weissenstadt, Germany - SII-SIP-2007 (SPAdes) (version 2) | ecosystem: Environmental > Terrestrial > Soil > Wetlands > Peat | place: Germany... | reverse complement strand
AATTCGTTTCAGCAGGCGCTCCAGACCTCGAGAATGACTACCTGGACCCGGCCCAGACTGTCTACAACGAAGCCGCAGTCGGCGTTTTGTGCACATACAAAGAGCGTAAAGGCGTCTATTTCCCTTTCATGTGGGTCGACAGGGACTGGTCAATGATACGAGGCTGGCTGCTCGGGTATCCGAAGAAGATAGCGGAAGACATTCAGATGACGAGGACCCATCCGTTGAACCGTCTTGCGGCGTCCTTCGGGGAAGGCATGGGTCTTATGGGGTATTGCACACGCCATGGGAAGAGCCTTGTCGAGATTGGTCTGACGATCAAAAAGCGGGGGGACAAGAAGGATGTATTCGACCTGGGAGCGGCCTACGGCCTGAGGCATTTCCCTGGCGTAGGGAAGAAGGGGACGCCGGTCAACGAGGTCGTTGAAATCGTCAAGAGCGGATTCAGGATTGGCAAGGAGGTGTGGGTGGGGGACGTGGCATTGAAGTTTGGGCATTCGCTGAACGAAGAGTTGGGGTTCTTTCAGCCCGTTAGGTTACTCTATGGCTGTAGCTATAGCACGGGCTTCGCTAACTTGGCAGTCAAGGTCCTCGCATCTTAGGTCGCGGGCATTCAAGCATGTTACGAATTACGCCGGCCTACTCCGATGTCCTGAGGAGAATTTCGAACGCGGACGTCTCATTTGTCCTTGGGAGGCTTGTGAAGATTTCCAGCCAGTGCTACAAGAAGGAAGAAGGGAAATGTTGTCTGGCAGTAAGAGATATCCTCGAGGGCTGGGGAATCAGGTCCAAGCTTCAACCTGTTGACAAGCCCTCTTACAGAAGGTACAATGTGATAGCCGCTCTGAAGGGAATCGAGGAGAAGCCGAGGCTCTTGTTCAATTGCCACGTGGATACTGTCCCCACCGAAGGCATGGAATTCAATCCCCTAAGAGGAATAGTGAAACATGGAAGGGTCTACGGGCGGGGAGCGAGCGACGATAAGTCAGGAATTGCTACAGGCATGGTTTCGCTGAAAGCATTGTCTGAGGCCGGTTTCCCGCTGAAGGGAAATTTTATCTTCGCAGCAGTCTCGGACGAGAACGGGCAGGCGCTCGGTGTGAAAACCATGCTGAAGCGCGGCCTGACAGCGGACTGGGGAATCGTGGCGGAGCCCACCGCCAATCGCGTCGTGATAGCTCATAGGGGCAGGATTGACCTGGTGGTGACAGTGAGGGGAAAAGCCGGGCATTCGGGGTCGCCAGGATCTGGGGTCAACGCCATTGTCAAGATGGCATCACTCATCGGAACCATCGAGAAGGAGCTTCCGAGATACCTCGCAAGGAAGAGTTTCGCAAGGATGCCTGAAATGAGACCGAGTTTCAACGTCTCGGTGATTCAGGGCGGCCTAGTGCAGAACATCATCCCAAGCGAATGCAAGGTCATCATTGACAGAAGGATTATCCCCGGGGAGACGCATGAGGAAGCGTTCAACGAAGTGAAGGAAATTGTTCGTGAGGCGACCGAGAAGGACAGAGACCTTCGTGCCGAGGTCAAGGTTTTTGAAAAGCCTGACCAGTTTCCCAACTGCCCCGAGCACACTCCGATCAAACCGATGCCCCCTTACGAAGGAAGGAAGATGCCTTTGGATCTGGCGCCAAACGCAAGAATCGCCGAAGTGGCCAGAGCAGCTTGCGAGTCAGTCCTGAGAAAAGACAACGGATTCTCGATGTACCCCGGTCATACCGCAGCTGAGGTTCTAACCCATACGGGCGGAATCCCAAGCATAGTCCTCGGCCCCGGGGAGCCTGACAAGTCCTTTGCGCCGGACGAATCTGTGAGAATTCGGGATGTAACCCGAGGGGCGAAAATTGTTTCGCTCATTGCCATGAAGCTGCTTTCCTGAACAGCGCAGCCCACTGAGAATGAAAAACAGTCGGCAGCAGAACCGCCGAATGATCACGCCATCACGTTGGGGCCACTCAATGAGTGAAGATAGTCTCGGTTTTCACAGTTCGGCAATCGTCTAGTGAACCATCGACAATTCACCAGGTTCTTAAGCGAAGCAGATAAACAAAGATCATGGCTTCGGCGCTCCTCGCGTCGAGGAAGGTCATTCGTTGCATCTGGTGTGATGCCCTAGTCGACGAGACAGATATGACTCAGGTTGCATATCAGACCTGTCGGAACTGTCTCTTTCCTGTCCCCACTGATTAGTTCCAGTCAATCCTTCCCACGGTACGAATTGACTTCTGTTGACTGGCATGAACTTCGGCATTGAATTGGCGTGCCGTTGGGGTTACCAGCAAACTAAAACTAGTTCCTGTCCAACGGGCGGGAATCGAGAAATGGGAAGAGGAAACTGTGAGGGAGTCTCTTTGCAGATTCGAACTTGAGCGTCGTCGACCTACCATTGCTGAAGCATCTTTTTAGTTGATTTCGAGAGAATCAAGCTCATGCGGGTAGTCGATCTTTACGAGTATTCGTCCAGGGTTAGGCGAAGGTTTGCCGACAAGCTGGCGGAACTGGATTGGACGGAGGTCGAAAGGAACAGGGAAGCGAGCTACTACAGCATGAAGAATATCCTGATTCACATCATAGACAACGAAGACTGGATAGTCAACTGGGTGATCAAGAACAAGTCAAGAGAGTACAGGAGGGAGAGGAAGTCCGACCAATACCTGAACATGAAGATGATTATGGATCATCTGGCCGAAGTGGAGGCTAGGACGAGGAACTACCTGTCGAAAGCCGACGATGCGGAACTGTCCATGCGAGTCGATTTCGTGCTCTCGTCAGGGGAATCGTTTGAAATGACTGCCGAGGAGTCTCTTTTCCAGTCCTTCACAGAACAACTCTATCACATTGGAGAACTGATCGCGCTTCTATGGCAGGATAACATCGAACCCCCCAAGATGCAGTGGTTCTACAATCGAGACGGGCTTACCTCAGTCTGATTCCTTCTCGGCAGCAACCCCCGCCTTTCGAGCCCTTTCGCCAAGACTATACTATTCGTCGATAATCAAAGGAATATTCGTCATTTGTCTTGAGATGAGTAGATTTGAACCCACATATGTGGACTCACATCCCACCAAGAGTCTCCTGCCCTGTCATTTGGCGAGGAGGCCCGGAAGCTCCTGCATTCCTTCTCGAGAGATGTGAAAGACCACGTTCCAAAGCCCCATTTCTGTTGCCCAAATCCCACCCAGGGCCCCACTTGTAGTGTCGCGACTTTCTGTCGACCTGCTACGCTGCTACGGAGGCAACTTTGGTTTCGCCAGACTGGATTTCGGTGTAACTCTTGCGCCGCCTGGCTTGTTCCCTGAGGACCAGGATAAGGAACGGCACCCCGAGAAGCCCCACTATTCCGAGTGCTACCATAGCATTCACCAGACCTTGGTCGAAGAGAAGTGCCGAGGCCGTCGAGAGCCCGGTTACCGCACCTGAGTGTATCTGGGCTGACAGGGCTGCAGGGAGGGAGGCCGTGGAGACCGAAACCACGAGGGCAACGCTCGTCGCGAAGCCGACGTAGATCAATGTGAAGGCCGTGCCGTTGGCGACCCCACGCATCTCCGGCCTGGCGAACTCTATTGCAGATGAGATGGATGGGGCCCACACGAACCCACCTCCTACTCCGATAAGGCCGAGCAGGACGGTGATGGTCGTCCCCGGGCTCTGTGTCTTGAGCGCGGAGCTGAGCAGGAAGACCGACCCGGCGACCAGAAGGCCGCCAAGGATCGCCATTATCGCTGGGAGTCTGAACCTGTCGAACAGTTTGCCCGAAAGCGGGTTGAATATGCCGAGCATTGCGGGGAGAGGGGCGACCCATATTCCCGCGATCAGGGGAGTGAATCCGGCCACCGATTGGAAGTAGAACGACATTAGGAACACCACCCCGAAGAACGAGGTCATCATTATCCCCAGGCCCAATGCCGAGAAGACGAAGCCCCTGTTTCGCAGGAGCTCCCGGCTGAGTATGGGGTTCTTCGACTTCGATTCCACCAGCGCGAAGGCCAGTATCCCCAAGCCACCAAGAGCGGCAAGGCGCAAATCCAGGAGTGTCAGCCAGAGCATGACCAATCCGATTGCGATTCCCAGGACAATTGCGTTGGGCAAGTTCAGACGACTCGCGTTCGGGTTCCTGGCGTTTAGGTAGGCAGGGATCCTCGCTCGCCCTACCAGAATCGCCGCGGCCGCGACAGGGACGTTGACATAGAAGATCAGCCTCCAGTCAATCGATGTCAGCACGCCTCCCAGGACGGGGCCGGCCACGGCACCCATGGCCCAGGCCACGGAGTTGATGCCTATGGCCGAGCCTCTTTCCTTCGGAGGGAAGGAAGCGAAGATCAGCGGTATACCAGTGGCCAGCATGACGGACGCCCCCGCTCCCTGGACGATCCTGAACGCAATCAGAGAGTAGACGCTTGGAGACAGCCCGCACAGGGCGGAAGACATGCCGAAGATAGCGAAGCCTAGGAGGTAGATCCTCTTCTTACCGTAGTTGTCGCCGAGTTTGCCGGCCTGGAGGACCAGAGCAGCCACCGCCAGGACGTACCCCGCCAGGACCCATCCCAAGAGCGAGTAACCAGCCGAGAGGTCCTTCGCAATGTTCGGGAGGGCTATGGTGACTATGTTCGAGTCGAGGGCAGACATGAACGCCCCGAGGGTGGTAACAGAAAGGATTGTCCACCTCGGGAGGGACCCCGATTGAACTTGGCGATGGGCCAATTTACACCCGGCTGAAGGGCCCGGATTTAGACTAAGCGCCCGATGGACTCCCCAATGCTATCGATCCATCGGATGTGCTGGCACACGGTTGCTGACGTCCCAAGCTAGTTGCTGACTTGGCGAAGTCTTTAGGTAGGCTACCCGAGACTGTCTATAACAGATGGCGCGGACTGTGACCAAGGACAGGAAGGCTGAGCTGGCGCTCAATGGTGGATCGCCTGTCAGGAAGGAACCTCTCCCGGTGATGCACCCCGGTGGGACGGCCATCGGAGAGGAGGAGATCAGGGCCGTCGAGGCGGTGCTGAGGAGCCAGTCCCTCTACAGATTCTACGGTCCAGATTTCAAAGATGTGACAGGGGCTTTCGAAACCGAGCTGGCGCGATATGAAGCGAGGAAGTACGCCCTAGGCCTGACGTCTGGGACAGCCGCCCTGCACACGGCGCTGGTCGCGCTGGGTGTGGGTAGCGGGGACGAAGTTATTCTCCCCACATATGCATGGGTGGCCTGCCCGGACGCAGTTGTCGCTGCGGGAGGAACTCCGGTGCTGGCAGACATCGACGATTCGATGACAATCGACCCCCACGACGTGGAGCGGAGGATCACCAAGAAGACGAAGGCAATCATGGCCGTCCATGCCCGCGGGGTTCCCTGCGACCTGAATTCCCTGAGGAAGATCGCCGAGGAGCATTCGATCCCTCTGGTCGAGGACGTAGCCCAGGGAGCCGGTGCGACATACAGGGGGAAGAAGCTCGGAAGCTATGGGGAAATCGGGACATTTAGCTTTCAGCTCAACAAGATGATCACGGCCGGAGAGGGAGGAGCCCTGGTGGTGGACGACAGGACCGTCTATGAGAAATGTGTGATGTTCCATGACATAGGGACCCCTTACAGGCAGTTCTCAGGCCAGGGGGTCAAGTTCGAGATAGAGCCGTTCCCCGGGGTCAATTATAGGATGAACGAGATCACGGCTGCGATACTCAGAGAGCAGCTGAAAAAGATGGACGGGGTAGTCAGTAGGATCAGGGAACGAAATGCCCGGGTGAAGGAAGGTATCTCGGGGATTAGAGGCATCAGGTTCAGGAGGTCCAACGACGAGCAGGGGGAGTCGGGGATCTCCCTCGTGTTCTTCGTCGGGAGCGCAGAGAAGGCGAGGTTATTCAAAGACGCGTTGGTGGCTGAGAACATCAGGACGGTCAGCGGGGGCTATCCGACAGTGGTCTACGACCCAAGGGTCATCGATGGCCACACGTTCATGCACTGGGGGCACATAATCAAGGACATGAAGAGGAACATCAGGGAACACTCCCAGTCACTGGGCCTGATGACTAGGGCGGTCCACCTTGACATCAGCCCGCTCCTGGCAGACTCCGACGTACAGGATGTGGTCGCCGCCGTGAAGAAAGTCTCCGACGCTGTGCTGTGACCGAGGGCCTTCGGAACTTTTAAGCCCCAACAAAACGGCTCTGGATTCAATGGCTTCTGAAGTCGGGCTGGGTTTGATAGGGGCCGGGGCGATAGGGCGTGTCCACGCCAAGAACATCCACACGAACATCAAGGGGGCGACCCTTACCGCGGTCGCAGACGTGGACCAGAACGCCGCAAAGTCCGTGGCCGGAGATGCGAAGGTCTATTCCGACTTCCACGAGATGATCAAAGACGACTCGGTCGACGGTGTCATAGTCTGCACGCCACCCTTCCTTAAGATGGAGATCACCAAGGCTGCGGCAGAAGCTGGGAAAGCCGTCTTCTGCGAGAAACCCATCTCGGTGACACTCGACGAGGCGAACAAGATGCTGGCCGTCGTCAAATCTGGTGGCATCAAGTTCCAGGTAGGGTACCAGCGAAGGTTCGACACCTCGTATCTCAGGGCGAGGCACGCCATGGAAAGCGGAGAGCTGGGGAAACTCCTCCTGCTCAAAGAGCATAACCGCGACCCGCCTGGGCCCATATTGGGTTGGTCGACTGTGCCGGCGAAGAGCGGGGGGATCTTCCTCGACACGACGAGCCACGACTTCGACGCGGTGAGGTGGCTCTCCGGGAGCGAGGTGGAAAGGGTGTACGCAGAGGGAGCAGCCCTCGTCTACGACGACCTCCGGAAGAACGGGGACTTCGACACCACGACAGTGGTGATGAAGCTTGCCAACGGAGCCCTCGCCTACGTCGATTCGTGCTACAACACTGCGTATGGTTTCGACGCCAGGTTGGAGATGCTCGGAACCAAGGCAGCCGTCTCCGTCGACCTGGGAGAGAAGTCGTTCGCCCATGTCATGAAGATGGAGGGGACGAGCAATGAGTATTTCGACGGCTTCGCGACCCGGTGGGCCCAGGCATACAGAGACGAAATCGTGGACTTCGCGGACTGCGTCCGGACGGGGAGAGACGTCAGGGTCGACATCTCGGACGGAAGAGAGGCGCTGAAGATCGGGCTAGCAGCGAGGGCGTCAATTGCCGAAGGGAAGCCGGTCCCGGTCAGCAGAGACTGAACCTACATCAAAGGCGTCAGGTAGTCGAAGTTCTTCTTGACTGACTCTTCGACAGTTATCCTGTGAGCGAAGTCTACCTCGACCATCAGCCAGCCGTCGTAGCGGACCTTCTTGAGGGCGCCCATTATGGCCGGGAAGTCGCACAGCCCTTCGCCCAGGTCGACGAAGTCGTTGTCATAGTCGATGTCCTTGGGGTCCTTCCTGACCCGGAGATCCTTGAGGTGGACAAGGCAGAGCCTGTCCTTGTACCGCTCGATGAATCCGGGGAGGTCCATGCTCAGGGCCTCCTGGTGGGCGGAGTCGAAGCAGACGTCCAGAATCGCGGGCTTGCAGGCAGCCATAAGCTCGTCGAGCTGCCTGTTGGTCTCGACGTTGCTCTTGACGTGTGGATGGAGCCCTACCTTGAGCCCTCTCTTTCCGAACTCTCTGAGGTGCATCTTGGTGACCTCGGCGGCGCCAGCCGCGTCCTTCTCGAAGAGGCAGAGCCATCCGGACTCGGCGCCCATCCGCTTGGCCGCCTCCGCCTGATAGACGGTGTTTTCGTTGATCGCCATCGACGGCACCTCCAGCCCCGCCGCTTTGGAAATGTCCCAGACTATCTCTGGCTTGTCCATCAGCTCCTGAGGGAGGAGGTTGTACTCGATGCCGATGCCTGTGTAGCCCGCGCCTGCTACTGATTCAGCAACCTTCCTGAAAGTCGGGGCGTCCTTGATCTTCCCCCAGGCGATGGCACTGCAGGATAGTTTCAACTTGACCAGTCCTGCCCGGGCTGCCTAGTTCCCCTTTAACTGACGAATGTAACGGTGTTGAAGATCGCGGTCGAGGATTGGCCGCTGAAGACCGGGTCGACATAGAAGCTGCTGACTACGCTCTTCTGCCAGACGAGTGAGCCCGAACCGAAGAACGGCTTGATTGTCCCCAGCCATATGTAGGGTGCGTCGTTGTATACCTGGGTGTATGCTGCGGTGCAGAGGTTCAGCAGCTGGGTGGTGTTTGAAATCGAGGTGAATCCATCTACGCACTTCTGGACGATGGGGTTCGAGTATATCGCCCAGTTGTTGGATGATGTGGCGTTGTTGACAAAAAGCAACCATGCGTCGGCCGGGGTGTCAGCCGCCGGGGCGAAGGTCCCAGTTCCGAACCAGGCAATCTGAGCAGTCTGGTTTGCTTCCCCGAGGGCAGTTGAGTAAGAACAGGTCCCACCTGTCAGTGGGCAGGCATATTGGGTCGATGGAGTGACTATGATGTTCACCTTGAGGCCTATCTGCTGCAGGTCGCTCAGCACTATCTGGGCAGCGGAGTTGCAGTAGTCGCACCCCTGGACTACCCTCAGGTCCATGGACGGCAGGGTCGCCGGGTTGATTCCCGCATTCTTCAGAATGTTCTCGGCGGCTGTAATGTTGTACTGGTATGGGGTGGCTCCGCCGAGGCCGTAGAACTGGCTGAAGGCTGGATATTCAGGACCGATCATCGGACTGAGGCCCCCGAAGAACACCTTGTCTGATATGTCTGTGTAGTTGATCGCCCTGACAATGGCATTTCTGACTGCAGTTATGTTGGTGGGAGACCTCTGCGTGTTCAATGCGAACCCCACGAAGACGGCGGCCGAGCTGGGGAAGTTGAACGTGCCATATGTCGATGGGTTGGCAAGGACGGTTGCGTAGTCCTGGGTGAGGATACCAGCTATCTGAGCGGAGCCAGTCGATAGGTCGGTGAATCTCGATGTGTCCGTCGGGACCGTCTGCACCACGACGTTCGCTGCGTGACCAGGGTCCAGGTACGGGTCGGCCGCTATCTGGGCGGGGGTCAGGCTGTCTCCCCAATAGTTAGGATTTTGAGCGAACTTCACAAACGCTCCTTCGGAGACCTGGGTCACGGTGTAGGGCCCAGTGCCGGGGATCGGGTGCTGGTTGAAGTAGGGGTTGTACCCCGAGGCCGTCCCGAATCCTCCGTGGTCGAGGAGCCACTGCGTGTCGAAGATCAGGCCGATGTAAACTACCAGGGTCCCCAGGAAGTAATTGAAGGGCGACTTCAGGTGGAATACGATGCTCGATGAGTTTGTAACGTAAATCGGCCAATTGGTGTTCTGCATCATTGTCAGGGCCTGCGCGCTGGGATTGATCAACCCGCTCGAGTTCAGCATACTAATCTGAGTCGGGCCGAATGTGACTTGGGAGAAGTCGAAGACGTTGTATGACTCGAGGAAGGAAGAGCTGTTACCTGAGAGGTAATAGAAGCCGTACATCTCAGCCCACACCTGGTAGGCGTTCAGTGGGTTGCCGTCAGAGAAGTTAACCCCTGGCCTCAGGTGGAATGTGTAGGTCCTCCCGTCGGGAGACTGCGTCCATTTGTCCGCCAGAGCTGGGACGTAATTCAGCTTCCCTGAGCCATAGAGCGCGTTCGGGTCTACCGTGATGAGCGGCTGGTAAACAGTGTAAGTCAGCCAGTTGGGGTATGGGATCTCGCCGAGAGCGTTCAGCTGGTTCAAATCTCCGGACGGCCAGAAGACCTCGTCGATGGTCAGAGAGTTGTGGAAGGGTTCAGTGGAGGTGGAAGTTGTGGTCGGGGTGGTCGAAGTTGTGGTCGGGGTGGTCGAAGTTGTGGTCGGGGTGGTCGAAGTTGTGGTCGGGGACGTTGTCCCAGACGACGCCAGGAAGTAAGCGGCTACGCCAGCAAGAGCAATCAGAACTATGACGATGACGACTGTGACCGTCCTGGTGACAGCAACGTGGGAGCTTGACGAAACTTGCAAAAAGCTACTTCCGAGACATGGCGGGATTCGTTATTTAAGGTTCGCGAATCGCCTAGGCAGTCTTATTCAGAAAATGGCAGGCGGCCGTGTGCCCCTCGGTAATCTTCGTCAGCTCTGGGATCTCCGCCGAGCACTTTGATTCGGCAAACGGGCACCGTGGGTTGAACTTGCACCCGCTGGGAGGGTCGATGGCGCTTGGGACCTCGCCGGAGATTTCTGTCTGGAGGAGCGTCCTGTTCCACGGGTCGGGGGTCGGCGCTGACTTCATCAGGGTGATAGTGTACGGGTGCCTCGGCTTCACCAATACGTCCGAGGTGGGGCCGTACTCGACGAGGTTCCCGGCGTACATCACGGCGATGTAATCAGAAAGATATGCAGCCACTGCTATGTTGTGAGTGATCAGCATGTAGGAAAGCTGAAACTTCTTCTGGAGTTCGACGAGAAGGTTCAGTATCTGCGCCTGCACCGAGGCGTCGAGGGCGCTCGTCGGCTCGTCGAGTATCAAGAGCTTCGGGTGCGTCGAGATTGCCCTGGCGATGGCCACCCTCTGCTTCTGGCCTCCGCTCAGCTGCTTGGGAAATCTGGCGGCGAATTCGTCTGAGAGCCCTACAGCCCGGAGGCTCTGTAGTGAGGCCTGTCTAATCTCCTCCTCCCCCATCTTGGTGAGCCCGTGGAGGGGCTCGGCGATGATGTCCCCCACCCTCATGGTGGGGTCGAGAGATGAATCAGGGTCCTGGAAGACCATCTGTAGCTTGCGGTAGACCTCTTCGTCCCGGACGGCGTTCCCGTCTATCCTCTGGCCGTCGAAGTGTATCTCTCCGCTCGTTGGCGGGGTCAGAAGCGCCAGGGTCCTTGCGAGGGTGGTCTTGCCGCACCCCGACTCCCCCACCACTGCGAGTGTCTTGCCGTAGGGGATTGAGAGGGAGACCCCGTCTACCGCCCTGATTATCTTCTCTTTCGCCCTCGAAAGAGGGCTGATCCCCCTGCTCGACTTGTAGTGCTTCCTGAGCTCGACCGTCGTCAGAAGCTGTTCATTCACCATAGAGAAAACAAGCCGTCCTGTGGTCTTTTCCGACCTCGATGAGTCGTGGGACCTTCTTTGAACATACATCCATGGCGTAGGGGCACCGGGGCTGGAACTGGCACCAGTCCTTCCGCAGGGTCAAGTCGGGGATCGTCCCAGCGATGGGCGTGAGCTGCTTCCCGTCTCTGGTCCCGCTCGGTATGCAGGAGAGCAGGCCGCGAGTATAGGGGTGCTTGGGCTGGGAGAATATCTCGTGGACCTCGGCGTCCTCGACCACCTGGCCCGCGTACATCACCACGACCCGGTCTGCCACCTGGCTCGCGACGGCGAGGTCGTGGGTGACGAGTATTATCGTGGTGCCGAGCTTGTCCTTGATCTCCTTCATCAGCTTCAGGACCTGGGCCTGGGTGGTGACATCGAGGGCGGTGGTGGGTTCGTCCGCGATGAGGAGCTCTGGTTGCTGGGACAGCGACATGGCGATCAAGGCCCTCTGCCTCATCCCCCCAGAGAGCTCGAAGGGGTACCTGTCCACGATGTGGTCAGGGTCGGGGATTCTTACAAGTGTCAACATGAGCTCGACCTCCTTCTTGAGCTCGGGGGAGAGCTTCCATTTCCTCCCCGGAATCCTCGGGGCTCCTTTTACGGGGGTGGTCGGGTCAGTCTTCCGCCTTCGCAGGACGATGGATTCTGCTATCTGTTCCCCGATGCGCCTGAGGGGGTTGAGGCTGGTGAGCGGTTCTTGGAATATCATGGCGATCTCCGAGCCCCTGTAGTTCTTCATCTCCTTCGGAGAAAGCTTCGCCAGGTCGACCCCCTTGTAGGAGATCGAGCCCCCGGTCACCGTGGCAGTCTTCGGTGGTAGGAGGCCGATGGCCGCCAGCCCCAGGGTGGTCTTGCCGCACCCCGACTCCCCGACGATGGCGATGAACTCCTTCTCCTTCACGTTCAGGCTGACTGAGTCAAGGGCCCTGACCTGTCCCCTTGAGGTCCGGTACTGGACGCTGAAGTCTGTCAGCTGGAGGACTGTGGACAACTATCTGATCCCCAATGTGTCTTTGACGCCGTCCCCGAGCAGGCTGAACCCTATAACTCCCATCGAGATGACCAGCCCCGGAATCAGCGCCAGCCAGGGGTCGGTGAGAAGGTACCCGTTGTAGGCGGCGACCATCTGTCCCCAGTCAGGGGCGGGAGGCCTGTTCCCAAGGCCCAGAAAAGTCAGGCCGGAGTAGACAAGGATCACCGTGCCGATGTCGAGGGTCGCGTATACCAGCATCGTCCCGGAGATGTTGGGGAGGACATGGCGGACCAGTATGCGGTGGGACTTTTGGCCGGAGAGGCGGGCCGCCTCGATGTAGTTCTGATGGGCGACTTTCAGGGACTCCCCTCTTGCAAGGCGGGCGTACGGGGGCCACCACGTTACCATAAGGGCGATGCTCATGTTGGTGATCCCTCCGCCGAGGATTGCGCCGATGACAATCGCGATAAGCAGGACGGGGAGCGCGAAGAAAATGTCCGTGAATCTCATCAGGAACTCGTCGAGGAGTCCTCCTCGCAGTCCCGCCATTCCTCCGAGCAGGCCCCCTATCACAACCGCTGTTCCCACCACGATGAACCCGATCATGAAGTCGTAGGGAGTGGCGGCCAGGATCCGGCTGAAGACGTCCCTGCCCAGGTTGTCGGTGCCAAAGGGGTGGACCAGCGAGGGCGGGAGCAGGATAGCGCTGGTCTGATTGGGGAGAGGGTTCGCCGGGTAGGGAGTGAGTTGGATGTTAAGGAGGGCTCCTATCTCCATCACGATGGCCGTGAGCAGGAAGGTTAGGATGATCGCGAGTCCGATGATGGCCTCCTTGCTCCTCGTCATTAGGTTCCACGCACCCCGAACCCTCGACTCGATTCCGCCGGTGGGCTCGCCCTGATTCTTGCTATCCAAGCCTGATCTCCGGGTCAGCCCATGCGTAGAGCACGTCCGCTACAAGGTTGGTTGTGATGATTATGGCGGCGAAGACGAACACAGTCGCCATAATCGCGGGGTAGTCTGATCCCTGGAGGGCGGTGAAGGCGTAATGCCCCATCCCCGGATAGCTGAACAGGTATTCGACGAACACTGAGCCGGTCAGCAGGAAAGTCATCACCAAGGAGGAGATTGTGATCAGGGAGATGGCCGCATTCGGGAGTCCGTGCCTGTAGAACACGCTCCCTTCGTCAAGGCCCTTCGCTCTGGCGGTCCTGATGTAGTCCGCCTGCATGACGTCGAGGAGGGAGCTCCTGGCGACCCGGGTGATCACGCCGAAGGTGACCAGGGCGAGAGTCAGGGCCGGAAGGATCAGATGCACGGATGCGTTCTCCGCGAAGGAAAAGTTCCCCTGGATGAGGGCATCGAAGATCGGGAAGCCTGTGATGGATGGGGAAGGCGAGACGAGCAGTGGACTGTACTCTCCGCCTGTGGGGAGGATTCGAAGGTACAGAGACGAGACCACGAGTATCACTATGCCGATGAAGTAGGGCGGAGAGGAATACCCCCCGAGATAGAAGATGCGAATCAGGGTGTCCACCCATGTGTTGTGATATCTCGCCGCTAGGATCCCCAGACCAAGGCCGAGCACCACACACATGACGAAAGCGAGGAAGACTATCTGCAGGGTCAGGGGGAGGGTCTGCGCTATGACGCTCGAGACTGGGACGAAACCCCTGGACGGGGAGATGCCCAGATTGCCCTGCAGCATTCCACTGAGGTAATAGACGTACTGGACGTAGATCGGGTCGTTCAGATGGTATTTCGCTATGTAGAGCTTTGCCACCGCAGGGTATAGGCCGGCCTCTTTGCCGAGCCACGCCTGGATCACGTTCCCGGGGATAAGGTGGGAGAGCACGAAGGTCAGGGTGAGGACGCAGAAAAGTACGAAGACCGCAAAAGCGAGGCGCCTGAGAAGGAACCTCAGCAGGTTCAAGAGCGGGCCAATCCCTTCCGAGGCTAGAAAAGGGTTGTTTGCCTGAGAGGCAAACCGAATGACTGGATGGAGTGCGGTAGGTTCTAAAATGCCGCCAGTCGGTCGAGCGCTTCGTGCAGAACTCTGCCTTCGACGCCTCCAGATTCTTCCCCATGGAGGTCTACTCGAAGATTACGGATGCCCGTGTCTCAAGGCCCGGGCTCCCGAAGCGGCTACTACTGTCCCGAAGAAAGAGGCGCACCCTTACCAAGGATGGAAGATTGACACTGCTCGCTGCAGACCATCCGGCGAGGATGGTGACGGGAATAAGGGACGACCCTCTGAGGATGGGGCGCAGGCACGAGCTGCTCGCCAGGGTCCTACGCGTCATGGCGTGCACCCCCTTCGACGGGATCCTTGGGACTGCCGACGTGCTCGAGGACCTCGCAGTTGTGTCGGGCCTCGTGAAGATGAGGTCGCTCTTGGACGGAAGGCTGCTCATCGGCAGCGTGAACCGGGGCGGGCTCGCAGGTAGCTCGTTCGAAATGGACGACAGGGTCACGGGGTACGATGTGGGCGGAGCGGTGCAGCTTGGGCTCGACGGAGTCAAGTTCCTGCTGAGGTTTGATGGCGACGACCCCGGATCGCTGAGGACGCTGAAGTACTGCGTCGAAGTCGCAAGGGAATGCGCCTCGGAGAAAATCCCGCTCTTTCTGGAGCCTCTGCCTGTGGTCAGGAGGGACGGCATGGTGAAGACGGACAACAACAAGGAGAAGCTGGTCAGGCTGGTCGGAGTAGCGAGCGCCATTGGGAGCACGTCGTCGAGGGTATGGCTGAAGCTCCCCTACTGTCAGGGGTTCGAGGAGGTGGCCGGGGCCACTTCGCTCCCCATCGTGCTTCTGGGAGGGGAGGCCACGGACGATGTCTCCGGTCTGCTCGGAGAGATCGAGTCAGGTCTCAGGGCAGGGCCTAACGTCAGGGGCGTCATGATGGGGAGGAACCTCCTCTATCCGACTGGGGACGACCCGTTGCCCCTTGCCATGGCAGTTCATTCGATGGCGCACGATGGAGTCGGCGCGAGCGAAGCCGTTTCCAAGATGAAGGGTTGGGAAGGGAAAGGGATGGATGCTCTTCGTTCCAACGATTAAAATAACTCAATCCGAGTCGTCGCGACGATGCGACCCGCGCCCCGGGACGGGGCACAGTTTGTTGCCGAGTTCCTGAGGAAGTCAGGGGTCAGGTATCTCTTCGGGATACCAGGCCACGGCAACGTCTCGATATTCGACGCTGCCAGGGACACGGCCCCCGAACTGCAGGTGGTGGCGATGAAGCACGAGCAGTGGGGAGGGCACATGGCAGACGGCTACTTCAGGGCCAACAGGAGGGTGCCGGCGGCGGTGACCACATCCGTGGGACCGGGAGCAACGAACCTGGCCACGGCATTCGCGACTGCGTATGTCGACTCGTCGACTTTCCTGGCGTTCACCGGGCAGATCCAGACCTACCTCTTCGGGATGGGCATCTTTCAGGAGATAGAACGCAGGCACTGGGTAGACTACGCCAGCTCGATGGAGCACCTTGTCAAAGGGGCGTGGACGGTGACAAGTGGGAAACAGCTCCCCCGAGTCCTGACCGAGGCGATGCGCACGGCACTGGGCGGACGCCCGGGACCGGTCCTGGTCGATATCCCGATGGACGTACAGGTGGAGAAGATGGACGGCGAGGTGCCGGACGTTAAGCTGCACATGGCCCGCGGCAGATTCCGACCGGATGCGGAGGCAATCCACGCGTGTGCGAAGATGCTGCTGAGGGCCGAGCGGCCCGTCATACTGGTCGGCGGAGGAGTGGTGATGTCGGACGCCAGCGTGGAGGCGGTCAGGGTCTCGGAGTTCCTTGCGGCACCCACAGTAGCCTCATTCAGGGGAGACTCCAAGGGGGGATTCCCCGAGGACCACGAGCTCTACGCCTTCCACCCCGGGAACATCGGCAATGCGATTTCAAACGAGCTGACGAAGAAGGCCGACGTCATTCTTGCCGTGGGGGTCACCTTCTCCGACGAGACGACCAGCTCCTACTCGAAGGAGACTTTCAGGATACCCCCGACGAAGCTCATTCACATCGACATAGACCCGCACGAGATCGGGAAGGACTACCCGACCGCTTTGGGGATAATTGCCGACGCGAAAGCGGCGCTGGAAGATCTGCTCGAGGCACTCAGGACCGAGGGGAAGAGGCGCGACCCGAAGAAGTCCCCCTGGGTGAAGCGGCTCAAGGACCTGAGGTCCGCTTGGCAGGGGGAGATGGAAAGGCTGAGGACAGAGTCTCCTATGGGAATCCCCAACATCGTCGCAATGATGAGGCACAGGATGCCGAAGAGCATCATCGTCACGGTGAGCGCCGGGCTGCCACAGGAGATAATGTCGCAGCAGTGGATAGCCTACAGGCCGAGGACCTTCATCAGTTCGGGTGGGTTCTCCACCATGGGGTTCGCGCTCCCGGCGGCCATAGGAGCAAGGCTGGCGCAGCCCAAGGCGCCGGTGGCTGCAGTCGAGGGGGACGGTTCGTTCATGATGAACAACGTGGAGCTTTCGACGGCGGTACAGCTCCAGGTGCCTCTGGTGGTGGTGCTACTCAACAACCGTGGCTGGGTGTCCATACGGGATCTGCAGCTCCGCTCGTTCAAGAAGAGGACCATCGGGACAGAGTTCCACAAGAAGGATGGCTCGGATTACGCGGTTGACTTCGGGAAGATAGCAGGGGCTTACGGCGCGGGATACAGCCTGGCACAGAATCCTACGGAGTTCAGGAAGGCGTTGGGGGACGCGCTCGATGCAGACAGGCCTGTTGTGGTGGAAGCGGAGGTGGAGCGGGAGTTCCCGAAGAGCGGGACGACGACCTACGGATTCTGGGACATCCCCTCGCCGTACAAGTGAAGTGCCCCAGATGCTCGACATCCTGGCCATAGGAAGGGCAGGGGTAGACCTCTACTCGTTGGACTACGGCGAGCCAATCGAGGAGGTGAGGAGGTTCGCAAAATACGTGGGAGGCACGGCGGCGAACACGGTCATTGGAGGGTCGAGGCTCGGGCTGAAGTGCGCCCTCGTGAGCAGGGTGAGCGACGACGAACTCGGGTCCTTCGTGGTCGACTTCTTGGCGGGGGAGGGGGTGGATGTTTCCCACGTCAGGAAAGACAGGCGGAGGAAGACCGGGATAGTGTTCGCCGAGATCTCGCCCGGGCGGGACGGGAAGTTCGTGTTCTACAGAGAGAATGCTGGAGACCTCTTCGTGACCAAGGCCGACGTCCCCGAGTCTCTGATCAGGTCAACGCGGTTGCTGCTCGTGACCGGAACAGGTCTCAGCAAGAATCCCTCGCTGAGGACGAACTTGCACGCCGCCGCCCTCGCGAAGCGCCTGAGGAAGACGGTGGTCTTCAACCTCGATTGGAGGCCGTCGCTCTGGAACGTGAAGGTGCCAGAGAGGGTCAGGCGGTATCGGGATATGATGGAGCTGTCAGACGTCGTAATCGGTAACCGGGGGGAGTACGCGGCGGCCTTCGGCCTTGACGACGCCGATGAAGCTGTTTCCGCCGTACCGCATGGTGTCAAGAAGGTCGTGGTAGTCACGAGCGGAGAGAAGGGATCTGAAGTGAGTTGGGGCGGGGCAAATAAGAAGGCCGAGGGGTTCAAGGTGCCACTGCTCAAGGGACTGGGAGGCGGAGACGGATTCATCGCAGGGTTCCTCTACGGGCATCTGAAGGGCTGGAAACCAATCAGTGCCGCAGTCTTCGGGAACGCGGTGGGCGCCATAGTAGTCACCGGGCACGCGTGCTCAGAGTCGATGCCCCGGCTCAACCGGGTCGCCGGTTTCCTCAGGAAGAATGGTTATGCGTTCGACCAAGTGTCGGGACCCTCCAAACGCTAAATACGCAGGTCTGAGTTTCGGGACCCAGAAATGATGCACAGGGACACAGGTGCGGTCGATGAATTCGAGGAGCTCTGCTCAATCCCTGCGCTGAAGGTTCAGAGGTTGAGGATGCGAAACAAGTCCAGGGCCGGGAAGCTGACAGCGCCCGGCGCCGAGTCGTTGGTGACTCCGCTGAGCGGTTCACTGACGTTGACGATTGAAGGCGGGGAAACGTTGCAGCTGGCTGAGAAGGATGTCTGCTATCTTCCAAAGGGAGCGGCCTTCTCAGTCGAGGCGCATGGTGCCGCCGACGTGCTGTGGGCGCAGGCTCCTGCGGACAAAGTCTACCCTGCTTATGTCAAGCGCTTTTCTGAGATCAAGCCCGTGGTGTCGGGTTCAGACACCTATCGGAGGCACATCTACACCGCCATCGGCGAGAAGGACCCCGCGAACAGGTTCATCGTCGGTTTCGTGGAGGGGGACGAAGGCAACTGGACAAGCTTCCCGCCTCACAGACACGACGGCAAGCCTGAGGTCTACGTCTACTATGGGATGGGGAAGAGGTTCGGGATCCAGGTGGTCGCGGGGCAGGAAGACAGGGCCTACGTAGTGAGGGAAGGTGACGCAGTCCTGTTCGAGCGAGGGTACCACCCCAACGTCGCGACTCCCGGTGTCGGGATGAAGTTCGCGTGGATCATAAGCGCCGACCCGAAGGAGCGCAACCTTGCAGTGGAGCTGCACCCCGAATACAAGGACATGCCCATGGGGCAGACCCACCTGACGACGAAGTAGGCCCTACCAGCGGGAAATCGTTACCTTGCGGTCGGTGAAGAAGTCAACCGAGTCCGCCTGCGGGTGCAGGACCCCGAAGAACGATTCGCGCATCCCCCCGAACGGGAAGTAGGCCGAAGGGGCCGCCACCCCAATGTTAATCCCGATGTTCCCGGCGCGGACCCGCCTTCTGAACTCTCGCGCCTGTCCTCCGTCAGTGGTGAAGAGGCTTGCCATGTTTCCAAACTTCGTCCTGGTGTTTATGGTGTCGATGGCTGCGTCCAGACTGTCTACCTGCATTGTGCTGGCAACAGGGCCGAATATCTCCTCCTTCGCGATGGTCATTTCGGGGGAGACACCGTCGAAGACCGTGGCGCCCAGGTAGTAGCCGTCGGGATATTCCTGGACCATGGCGCCCCGCCCGTCGCTGACCACCTTGGCTCCCTCGTCGATGCCCTTCTGCAGGAGGGACTCGATCCTTTCCTTTGCCCTTTTCGAGACCACGGGCCCCATTTCGGTCTGCGGAGAGAGGCCGTTGCCGACCCTGAGTGCCCCAGCGATTCTTGAGAATTTTTCGATGAGCTCTTGCTTGACGGGACCGACGGCCAGCAGGTTCGCTCCCGCGAGGCGGCGCTGCCCCGTGTTGCCGAAGAATGAGGAGACAATAGCCGGGACTGCGGTGTCTAGCCTCGCCTCCTTCGTGACCACTATGCTGTTCTTCGCCCCTCCGTTCGCTATAGCTCGCTTCCCCGCCTCCCCTGCGAGCCGGTAGACCGTCTTTGCGACAGGGGTCGACCCGACGAAGGTCACACCTCTGACGCTATCGTTCTTGATGAGCGACTCCACTACTTCAGCGCCGCCGTGGACCATGTTGAACACACCTGGAGGAAGCTTTACCTCATCGTGGATGAGTTCGGCCATTCTCTGCATGGGGACCGGAGTTAGATCGCTGGGCTTGACGACCACGGTGTCGCCGAGCACGATCGCATACGGAAGGAACCAGAACGGGATCATCAGTGGGAAGTTGAAGGGGCATACGATTGCGAAGACCCCCAGTGGCTCCTTGGTGGTCTGGGTGTCCACCCCCTTTGAAATCTGGTCGATGTTGGAGCCCTTCGCATTGGTGTAGGCTAAGGAGATCGCAGCCTCCACGTTCTCGATTGTCCTCCTCACGTCCCCTCGGCTTTCTGTCAGCGTCTTGCCGTGGTTGAGGGTGTTCAGGGTAGCGAGCTCTTCGGCGTTGGCTTCCATCACCTCCTTGAGCCTGAAAAGGTACTGGACCCTTTCCCCGACCGTCGTCTCCTTCCAAGCCTCGAATGCGCCTGCCGCAGCAGAAGTTGCACGACCGACCTCCTCCTTGGTGCTGAACGGGATTTGGGCAATCTGCCTCCCCTCGGCAGGATTGAAGATCGGACGTGACTCCCCAGACTCGGATACGACCCAGTCCCCCCCGATCAGGAGCTTCAGTTTGCCGAAATCTTGCGATGGCACCGGCGATTCAGGGGCATGAAAGTGGGTAATAAAGCTCGGAGCCTCCCTGCAAAACTTCATTACTCGTCGCGCCTTTCTGTCGGTGACTTGACAGAGGTGCGTCAGGCCCACATGCCAGGGAACTACGAGCTCTACAACCAGGCTTCGAATAGATTGGGTCCGACGATCTGCAAACACTGCTGGGAGGAGGACGAGAAGGAGAACCCGGGACCTCTCAACACTGTGTGGGTGACATCTGGAGGACGGCAGATGGTATGGTGGCTCTGCGCAGGCTGCACCGAGTCGGTCAGAAGTGGGGACGACGAGTCAGTCAGATTCGTGAAGAGCACCCGGGGCCTGATTGCGTCTCCCAGATTCAACTGACCGCTTCCGCTATGCCGTACCGTACGCTTTCCTTTTGACGGGCGAACCTGAATGACCCTTGAACCGCTCTTCCTCCCAGATGTCGGCCCTTTCGTGGTAGCCGTACATCTCCCAGTACCCGTCCCGGTAGTCGGGGATCAGCTCCATCCTGTTGACCCACTTGGCGCTCTTCCATGCATAGAGCCCAGGGATGAACGGTCTCGCAGGGAACCCCTGTTCGGCGCTGAGAGGCTTGCCGTTCAGTTTGAAGGCCAGGATTGAGTCGTCCTTCAGCGCGTCCTCCAGAGGGACGGGCGTGGTGTAGCCGTCGGCGCAGTGGAACATCAGCCATTTGGCATCCGGGCTGACCCCGGCAAGAGAAAGGAGCTTGTTGAGGAGAACCCCTTCCCAAGCAACGTCCTTGATGCTCCAGCGGGTCACGCAGTCCTGCGTTACGAAAGGCGACAGCATCGTGTATCCGGGCGCTTGGAAATCGTATACCGTCCCGCTATAATCCTCTTCCCATAACTTTCGTATCGGATAATAGAAGCCGTCTGGAGTTTCCCAATAATGGAATCTGTTAATCTTATTCAGACTTGGGAAGTCGGACAATAGCAATCTTACTTTGTCCCCTCGTGCCCGAATGCTGAAAGCGTCTTTGACAGAACCTGGGTGATTGACTACGGCAGCCGGAATCTCCAGCTTCGAGAAGGCCAAGATGAGTTGGTAAGCAAGAATTTGTGATGAAGTAGTGTCGTCAATGAAATCGCTCCGCCTGTCGTTCCTTCCGGTATAGACAGGTGAGTATCCGTCTCCCTTGAAGTAGCTGTCCAAGAACGCCCGAAGAATTGGTCTCTTTGAATTCAAAATGAAATCTGGTATCTTCCTGGATTCGGCCTCGTCTCCGCACCAAAGTTTCAGAGTCCGAGAAAGTTCTCTTGTCTTGCTTGAGGTTACGACAATCTTCCGTAGCGTTCCCCTTTGGTTCCCATAGATTGAGGTTCTCGCGCCGAACAGTTCTGACAGGTCCGACCTCAGCTTCTTAATGTCCTCGTCGTCGTCTTCGTTGCTTAGGGAGAATGCCACCCCTCTCCTTTCGCTGTCGGCCCCCGACCCTTCGGCAACGTACCAACCCAGAACGGAAGCGAGCTTCTCGTCAATCTTCAACCGTTGATTCCCAATCCGGACAAATTCCTGATTGGAAATCTGTCGATACTTGGGGAAGAACACATAGTCGCCTAAGTTGAGTTCGTCTGCCCTAGACCAGACCGGAGACGGATTGTCACTGAATGTCTTCTCTCTGCGCCTACTTCGAGATTTGCCTTCGCCGGGGTGCGCTCTGATGGTGAGAACAGGATGCTCTGGCGTCACCAGGACTGGCGGAAGATAGGATGCCTTTATGCCTACCACATGACCATTGTGGGTCCGGTGCACTAGCTTCCGAACCTTATGTTTTAGCCCGTCTCTGCCCACTATGTAGTCTCCAAGCTTGACCTCTTCGATTCCCTTGGGCTCTGGGTTCGCATAGACCATACTGCCAGGAACTAGGCAATGGAACGACCGTACGTTGCCGTCCTGCGGACGGGTGGTGAGTTGGTCGTAGGAATACTCTTGGGGGGCGGTGACCAGACCGTCGACCTTGAGCTTCCATTGGCTGGGATCTATCCTCGGGATTCCAAGAGCGGCGTAGATGACGAACTTCTTCCCCCAGACCTGGTTTGGAGGGAGGGCTTCTTCGGACAACTGGCTGTTAGGGGCAGGGACTCTAAGTAAACGTTCCTTTGCGCGGAGCCTCTGCCTAGGGCTCGTCCTCGAGCCCTGACAACGTCTCGATCAGCGATAGCGTGCTCTGGAAGACGTCGGTCTGAGTGATACGACCGACAATCTTTCCGTCATCCATCACGAAGAGGCGCCTGATTTCTTTGGCCGACATGAGCTCCATCGCGTCTCTGATGGTCGCATCCTTTCCCACTGTAATCAGAGGCCTGGATTCGATGACCCCGACGTAGGTCTTGGAGGGAGATAGCCCCTTCCCGAGGCACCTCCGAATGATGTCCCTTTCCGTCACGACCCCTTCGGGACGACCCTGCCTCTCCACGACAAGGGACCAGACGTTGTTCTTGATCATCATCTTGATCGCTTCCTCCGCGGTCGCGCTTACGTCCAAGGAGAACACTTTCTTGTCCATGGCGTCTTTGACTTTCAGGGCTATTGGCATCTTGCTTCGCCCTCATTCTCCGGCGGGTGCTCTTAACCTTGGCAGACGATTCCCAATTCAGGGAGCTGGCTGGGGTGCGCCCGGCTCCTCGGCCCAGTACGACATGGGCCCACGGCTCATGAGCCCTTTCTCACATTACAATGCCATGGGGCTACTGAGGGGCTTGGGGATTCATTTGCCTTTATAGCAGAAGTAGGGGTAACCGCCGTTGACCATGCTCACCGCCATGTCCACAATCCTCTCGGACACCTCCTTCCACCGGGAGTCCCAGTCGATTCCTTCGACCACGAACTCCTTCTCGTCGCTGCCTGCCCTCGAGGCGACCTGCTTCAGAATAGCCTTGCCGTAGAACGGCTTAACGATCCGCACCTGCCACTTGTTGCACGACATCTTCCTCCCCTCGGACTTGTAGTACCGGCAGGCTGTGCAGTAGTTCGACAGCCAGATTATCTCCTTGGTGCGCTTGACTGACTTCCCTATTTCCTCGAGGAGCCGCTCGGACTCCTTGCGGATCATGTCCGCTAGCTCCTTCTGGCCCTGCTCGGTGTTGGTGTAGTAGTCCGGGTCCCTGGCTAGGGCCTTCCACCAGCTGGCGTACTCTTCTGTCTCCTCGCTCAGGGCATCGGTCAAGGCTCGAATATGAGGTGCCCGAAGTTAATAAAATCGAGTGGACAAATCACACATGTGGTCAGTGACAGATAGAACAATTCAACCCACCGAACGGATAAATAGAGAAATCAGCCGAAACGTTCGGTCTGGCACGCAGCGTGCTTCGACGGGCGATCAGGACTGGCGCAAGCCAGGATGATGACAGTATTGCTCGCGTGTCAGGCCATAATCACAGACTTTACAGCTCTGGGATCTTCGAGTACGACTGTTTTGATTGATGCTCTGATTTGGCGGTTACTCTCGCTTGGCTGGTGAAGGCTGAAATAGGTCTAGGAGATTTGGAAGCCCTATGCCTGCCTATATCTCCCTGGTGAAATGGACTGACCAAGGAATACGGAGTGTCAAGGAGTCGCCGAAGAGAGCCAAAGCGGCAAGGGAAGCAGCACAAAAGTTGGGCGGAAAGATGTGGCTGTGGTACACGATGGGAAAATATGACTTGGTTGCCGTCAGCGAGTTCCCCGACGACGCCGCAGCTCAGAAATTCCTCTATATGCTTGGCAGCCAAGGGAACGTACGAACTACGACCCTGAAGGCTTGGAGTGAAGAAGAAGCAGCAGGACTGATTGGGCAATTGCCCTAGAGATCCAGGCAGTCCATATTCCTCTATTTCTCACACGAAGTGATGCCTCTGCTGCGTGCCGCCAATTCTTTGAGGACCGCCCCTGATGTCGTGAGTCTGACGCCTGCCTTCTCCAGTTCCTCGAGCGCTCTGTCGCCGTCCCCAGGTTGGACATCCGCCGGCCTGATGCAGTCCTTGAGGACTTCCACCTCGAAGGCGAGTTGACGGGCGTCGAGGGCGCTCTGCCGGACGCAGTAATCAGTCGTCAAACCGCCGAGGAAGATCCGGCTCACCCCAAGGTTCCGCAACCTCAAAGACAGGTCGGTGCCTTGGAATCCAGAGTATGCTTCCGCGTCGCTTTGGTCCCCCTTACTGATGACAGATGCGTCTGCTGGAACCAACAGGTCGGCATGGAATTCGGCCCCAGGCGTGCCCTGGACGCAGTGCGAAGGCCACATACCCCCTTGATCTTTGAAGGAGATGTGGTCCCTTGGGTGCCAGTCCCTGGTGAAGAAGATGGGGAGGCCCGACCTTTCGAAGGCCCCGATGACGGAGTTCAGCCCCGGCACAACTTGGTCCCCTTCTTTCACAACCAAAGAACCACCTGGGCAGAAGTCCCTCTGGACATCAACGACCAACAGGGCCGACCGCATAGGGTTCACCTCCACAGGATAGACGGGGTTGCTGTCCTCAGTTCTTCGATGTCCCCGCGGACCTTCGCCCGCAGGTCCCCCACGCTTTCGAAGTTCGCCACCAACTTCCCGTTCTTGAGCAGAGGCTTCAGCAGAGAGCCGGCCCGCCCCGCCTTGGTGTCGAGGGAGACCGTGTCCTTGAACCCCGTTGACCTCGTCACCGTCTTTCGTCCGCCCAGGCCGCCCCGCTTCGCCCTGAACTCTGTCTTCGTTCCGTCCTTCACTTCGACGATCTTCGCGCTCAGGTCTATGACAGGAGGGTAGGCGACGGCGGTTCCGACCCCGTAGCCGTCTACGACCGGGTTGAGCTTGGCGATCTCTTCCTCGTCCAGCCGCCCTGACGCTATGATCTTGACCTTTTTGCCCCCACGGATGTCCAGCTCCCACCTGACCTCTTCGGCTATCTTTACGAAGTCTCCGCGCCTGGAGGCCGGGGTGTCGAGCCTCACCCCCCAAAGCTTCGGACCGAGCACCTCGAAGGCTTTAATCGATTCAGTTTTCTCGTCCCAGAACGTGTCAACAAGCGCCACCCTCGGTACCCCCTTGGGGAGCGCCTCGTCGAACATGCGCCAGGCCTTCTCCTGGCTCCCAAGGATCTGGACCAGCGCGTGAGGCATGGTCCCCGAGGGTTCGAGCCCGAGGAGCCTGGCCCCAAGGACATTCGATACACCGTCGAAGCCTGCGACATAGCACGCCCTCTCGACCATGGGCGCTAGTGCTGGGTGCACCCGCCTCGTCCCAAAGCTCAGCAGGAGCCTGTCCCCAGCCGCCAGCCTGAACTTCGCGGCCCTGGTAGAGACGCTGGTGGAAGACGACAGCAGGCCCAGCAGCGGGTTCTCGTACTCGACGAAGTCGGAGAACCTGCCTTCGATTGTCATTAGCGGCTCGTACATGGCCGAGTTCCTGTCAGCCACGAACACGGACCCCTCGTCGAAGGACCAGACGTCGATGGGGAGACCTTCGAGGAGCTTCGCGGCCTCGTAGACTCCCGTCAGCACCCCCCAGTTGTCAGGGTACGGCACGTCGCGGGCGAAGACTTCCATCACGACCCGGGAGTCTATGTTGTTCCTCTGCAGGATCTTCTTGGTGTGCAGGAAGTAAGAATCGGTGGTCTGAGCGTTCCTGATCTCCTTCTCGTTTGCGAGCCAGAACAGCCTATCCTCGAGGTCGGTGCGGGGCAACTTGGATTCGCCGCCAAGAGAGTCCCGCAAAAGGGTTTCTGGGGCTTGAAGGAGGATGGATGCCGCTAATCCTTAAACTAGTAAAGGGTCGAGGGCGCATTCTTGTGGGCCGGTAGTTCAGCGGTACGAACGTCCGCCTCGCACGCGGAAGGTCGGGGGTTCAATTCCCCCCCGGTCCACCTTATTCTGGAAATTCTCCCTTCGCTATGAACTGGACCCGGCCGCCGACGTTGACCTCGATGCCTCCGGGTTTCTTCCTCGCTCTGAGCAGAAGCAGCGACCTGCGGTCGATTTCGTACCCCTGCTCGACCCTGATATCGATTTCATCCGTGCCGAAATAACGTTCCTTGACCAGATATGCGGCAAGGCATCCGTTCCCCGACCCTGTCGCTGGGTCTTCAGAAATGTTCTCCGGGACGCCGAGGACGCGGACGTTCAGCTGGTTATCCTTCGAGTACGTCTCGGGGCTGAATACCAGGATCACGCTCGATTTTGTCTCCTTGAACAGCTTCCTCAGAGCCTGGTGGTCGACGTTAATCTTCTTGATCGCCTTGAGCCCCTTCAGCGGGACGATGACGAAAGGGACCCCGGTGGAGACGAGCCTGATAGGGAACTTCGGATCTATGTCGGAGGTCGCGAGGCCGAATATCTTCGCGATGCGGCCCCTATCGAAGGTCCTGCCGAAGGTCGGTGTCTTCTGAGTCATCCACAGGACGTCCGGCGTGTCGTGTTTGTAGGAGAATGCGACCGGGATCTGGCCCACCTTCATGTTCAGCGCCACTTTCCCGACGGGTCTGCCGATGACCTGCGTCTGGATGATGTATGCGGTCCCGAGGGTGGGGTGGCCGGCGAACGGCAGCTCGAAGGCAGGAGTGAACACCCTGACGTCGTATCCGCCGTCGCGGGGCTCTTCGGAAGTCATGAAAGTAGTCTCCGAATAGTGCATCTCCTGGGCTATCCTCTGCATCTCTGTGGTGGTCAGGTTCGCGCAGTCCCTGAAGACGGCGAGCTGGTTCCCTGAGTACTTCGATTCAGCGAAGACGTCGACGATGTAGAACCGCAACTCGTTGGCCGCCTAATGGGCGACTATTTGGGGTTCCGTCTGGAGCCCGAGCTGCTGGCCGAGGTCGGCTCGCAGCCCCTTGTACCTGTTGCGGACCGTGACTTCGGTGACGCCTGCGGCCTCTGCGATCTCCTTCTGGGTCTTGACCTCGCCTTCGATGACGCCGGCCAGGTAGAGGGAAGCGGCGGCCAGCCCCATCGGGGACTTGCCGGCGGAGATTTCCATCTGCTCGGTCATCCTTACTATCTCGATGGCCTTCCTGGCCACCCTCTCCGAGAGGCCCACGCGCGAGGCTATCCTGTTGACGTTCCTGGCCGCGTCGGCGACTGGCATCGTCATGTCCATCTCCCTGAGGAGGATGCGGTAGTCTCTGGCGACAGCCTTCTTGTCCAAGTTGTTGGCGGAGGCGATGTCCTTGAGGGTCCGGGGGGTTTCGGTGTCACGCATTGCTGCGTAGAGCGATGCGGCCGATATACCGATGATGGAGCGTCCTCTGAGAAGTCCTCTTTCGAGGGCCTTCCTGTAGATGTACGCTGCCCGCTCCTTTACTGCCTGCGAGACTCCGAGCTTGTCCGTCATCTTGTCCAGCTCGCGGAGGGCTATGCTCAGGTTCTTCTCCTGGTTGCCGAACGCCGGGGACCTGTTGTCCCACTTCCTCAGCCTGTCGATGGTGCTGCGCATCGGGGAATTGAGGGCGCGGCCGGAAGCGTCTCTGTTCGAGCGGCCTATCATCGTCGAGAGCCCCATGTCCCTGTAGGTGATCGAGGTCGGGGCACCGGTCCTAGCCCTGTCCTCTCCCTTTTCGTCGCTGAAGGAGCGCCACTCGGGGCCCTGGTCCACAGACTTCTCGGTGACCACGAAGCCACAGTTGCTGCAGGAGAGCTCACCGGAGTTGACGTCTTCTACCAGTGTCCTCTTCCCACACTGGGGGCATCTGTCCGAAACTTGAAGTGCAGATGTTCTAGGGTAACTCAAATTCTATCCACTATACAACTAAATGTGTACATCCATATTTAAGCATAGTAGGCTTTTCTGACTTAGTTAGTATAGTGGAGTTAACCTCAGACTGTCCTTGGAGCCCTCGGCCGGATGAGAGGAGTCTTATAATTTGGAGGAATGAAGGGGAGACAATCCGCCTTGATCAAGGTGACCTACGCTCCCTACAAAGAGATGGTCGTTCATGAGATCATCGAACAGCCGAGTCAGGTTCTCTTCGAAGACATGGTGAGGCAGGCCCTGGCCAGCCCAGTACACGCCGAGCCTAGCATCAACTGGGCAGACGGGATAGCCTTCGTCATAGCGGCGATGCCCCCGACCGAAGACATCGTCAAGGAGAGCCTCGAGGGGAGGCTCCACTACGCGTCGATCATGTTCACGAGGATTCCCTTTCAGAATCAGATTCCCGTAAACATAGGGAACCAGAACTACAGCGTCCGCCTGCGCAAGGCAGAGAACAATCCGCACCTGGCGGCGGTTGCGAACTACTTGAAGGATTTCAAGCCTGAATGATTGTCGCGGTCAGCTGGTCGATGCTTTTCTGACCAGCTGCGTCCCGCAGACAGGGCAGACTGTAAGCTTCGGATTGGTGTAGGTCTTCCCGCACCCCCTGCAGTAGATCTTCCAAGTGATGTTCTTCCACTCCCCTCCTTTCATCGAGGTCGGGGCCAGCGGGATCGATAGAACTTCGGCTACGTTCCGGACTGCAAAGTCGTCGGACACGATGTTGACCCCGCCGTCTCCGGCCATGAGATCGAGGCCGAGGGCAAGAAGTGAGATGTCCGTTTGTGAGAGGGCGCCGATATCCCCTGTCTTCGCAGCGGTGGTCTTCACCCTGCTCAGAGACTCTGGGGATGGCTCGGTGACCTGGACGCGGGTATGTATCAGTGATGAGCCGACGTTGTGGTGCTTGACCTCTTCCAGCACTAGGTAGGTGGTGTAGTATCGCCCGCTCCCCTGGTATGGTATGCCGGCATAGAATGCGGTGGAATCGAGGACGTATGCAGGCTCAGACAAAGGTGGGCTCCTTCAACGATTCAATCTTGCCTTAGGACGGGAGCTCCGGTCGTCTGTTGCGAAATCATTAATCGGTGCAGGTTGGTCTTCAGTGAGACGTTTATTTAGTTTGCATCGCGAGGCAGGCCGCTAATCTTTGAGCAGTAGACCTGCTGAATTGGGGAGCTTGAAAGAGGGGAGCTACATCATCATAGACGGCGAACCCTGCAAGATCGTGAGCCGGGAGCACTTCAAGCCCGGAAAGCACGGGAGCGCCAAGGTGAGGCTTGTCGCCATCTCCCTGTTCACCGGGAACAAGAAGAGCTACGTTTCGCCTGCGGAGTCCAGAATCGACGTCCCCATGATAGACAAAAGGTCCGGGCAGGTGACCTCGATAACGGACAACACTGTCCAGATCATGGATCTTGAGAACTTCGAGGTCCTCGAGACTCCCAAACCTACAGCCGTAGAGATGGCGGAGCTGAGCGGGAACCTATCCCCGGGGGCTGAGGTGGAGTACTGGTCGATGATGGGGCGCAACAGGATAATGCGCGTAAAGGGCGGAAGCTAAGGACACAAAGCCCTTCTGATTCTCGAGACCGAAACCGTACAAATCTGAAGTTCTATGCGATGTACCCCGTTCAAAACCGTAGGTTTAATCTCGGAGGGCGGAGTTTTGGTTCTAATGAAGACTGAATTCAAGAAAATATTCCCACTCGCAACCATCGCAATCGTTCTCATCTCATTCAGCCCGCTGGCTTCGGCGTCCACCCTGACCGTGAACCTGAACCCGACGACAGGGCAAGCCACGCTGGACAGCGTGAGCACCACCACAATCGCCTTCACCTATCCATCCAATTCCACGATTTCGAACTCCCTCAAAAACGTCAGTTCGTCGCTGAGCTTGACGGGCAAGTTCGACGGCAACGACTTGGGCACCCAGCAGCTACAGGGCAGCTTCGACGACTGGGACCACCACATCTCAGTGTCCAACGTCTCAGTTTCGCTGCAGTATATGGCGAACGGCAACACCACGACCCTGGTCATTGTCAAGACAACGGATGTTAACGCGACTGTGACAGGAGCTTTCAGCGTCGCGAACGGCACAGTGACAGCGAACCTGGGCTGGCGCGCTTTCATCGTCAGGGGAGCCATGGACTTCCCCCTCGAAGGCCATAACATCGACGTGAACCTCGCCGGGTCGGCCATGGAGAACTCGCTGAGCGGCCACGCGTACGCGGCGGGTTGGCTCGTGAACGCCTTCGGCAACTACGGCATCTGGGACAGACCCACACTCAACTTCTCCGCTCTCGACGCCCCCCTGAGCACCTGGACCAAGAACTACGACTCTGCCACCAACACAACGACATTCTCCAAGACCATATCAGGACAGGACAACTTCTCGGTATCCGCTGACATCAACGGCCAGAAGTACTCCCTCTCGGAGGTCTCTGATCCGTCGGGAGTCGTCACAACCCAGGGCTACGCCAACGCCTCTGGCGACACTCTGACACTGGCTCCGACACCTGCCTCGACTTCGGCTTCGACCAGCCTCTTGGCTGTCACCATTGTCGCTGGGCTGGCGATAGTCACAACGGGGTACTTCATCCTCAGATCCAGAACCAAAACGCGAATAGTCTCCGCAACTTCGCTTCCAGTCTGATGGAGAGCCCAGGGGCTCTCCCCCACCGATTTTTTATTGCGAGCCCATACGAATGTCTGTTGAATATTGATTCCCATTCGGAGCGCTTGATTACCACGTAGATTCCCGCCCAGTATTATGAAGTCATGTGGAGTGTGTGAATCGGGGGCCCACGAATTCTGCAGAAGCGCAGGGCCCGGGAGTCCTTGCTGTTGCAGGCGGGCCAGCGGGGTCGGTCTCTTCCAGTTGCAGGTCCCGATTCTCGGACGCTGAAAGGCTCGTATGCTCTATCGACGGTTTGGCTCTTCATCGGATACCTCAGACGGCTCTTCCCGAAAACCCCTTCATCTAGAGCGGTTGTGGTTTAGACGGCTTCGCGATATAGGTCTTTGCGGCGCCGCGCCTGCGGTCCTCAGAAGTCGCGCTGATAGCCAGGGCTGGCGACTTGGATGATCCCGGGCCTTGCCAGCAGAGACTGCAGTCCATCCAAGAAGCCTATGCCGTCCTTCGTCAACGCATACAGGGCCCTCCCTTCTTCGGTCACTGGATGCAAATAGCCAGCCTCGGCTAGGAACTCGGCATACTCCTTGGTGCGCTTGTGGTTGAGTCTCGCGTAGAAAGCGACCTCGAAGGGCGTCATCGGTCCTCGTTTCATCAGCTCAAGAATCTCTACGTATATTTCGAATTTCGATCTCCTCTGGAAGAAGTCCCACCACACCTTGGGGACAGCTGCGGTGACAGATGAGGTCGCAGAAGTTGGCACCGGGACGAGCGCCATTTCGCCTATGGACCATGCCCTCGGCATGGCCCCGTTGGAGAGCCATTGTGCAGAAAGCCCGTAGCCTTGTCCCTGTTCCGTAGAAGGCCCGAGCGCAAAACCAAGTTTCTGCGCGTGGAAATAGCCGTGGGCGACCCCATCGAGGGACCCGTTGACTATGGTTCCGGCAGACGACCCACCTGTTGAGGGCTGCGATTTGAGCACATCAAACTCGTCCACCTGATGTGAGCCTTCAGCCGAGGGTGGTGCCACCACAACCACCGATGCCACGCCATCCAACACGACCTTTCCGTGAAATAGATCGGCCTGTTGAACCACCACGACTCTGACGCCAGATGCCGCACCAGTCACAGAAGAGGCGGAGACGGAAGCGACGCCGAGCGAGGACAGAGGGAGGGTCAGACCAGCTGTGACCAGCAAGAGCACCGCCAAACTGATTCTAAGGTTGCTCCGCCGTGGCTTGGCGTCTTTTTCCTGCAACTCTAGCAGAAAAACCCATTTTGCGTATTTTAGGATTGTGTACCAACGCACCAAATTCAATGTGCGCAGTTACTTCAGATACGTACCGATGGTACACCAAGGATAAGAAGACCCGGGGAAACATACCCAAGAAGCATGGCAGGAGAGGAATGAAATGGAGCTAGCACAACAAGCACCCCAGCAATCGCGTCGAGGTCCGCTGGTGGCAGTGGTAGTTGTCCTCCTCATAGTATCGGCGACGTTGGCCGTGCTCTACTATTCGGAATATACCCAGAATAGCCAGAGCATCTCAGCACTAACCAGCTCCATCTCTTCGCTCCAGCAAGAGAGGTCAACCCTCCTTCAACTCCTTTCAGCCAACAGCACCAGCACATCAGGAATCCCCTCAGGCAATTCCACCGGAATCAACACCACACTGATCTACGACTACGCCAACATGAGCGTCGTCACCATCCAGGGGCTGCAGCCAACTTCGTCCGTCTTCGGGACCGCCTATCAGCAGGTAGAGGGCTCGGGATTCGTCGTGCAAGAGGGAGGCTCATACTATGTGGTCTCGAACTACCACGTCGTGCAGAACGACGTCAACATTTCCGTGACATTCCAAGGCGGGAACGCGTACAGAGGGACTGTCATAGGGTCAGACCCCTACAGCGACCTGGCCGTGCTGACGGTGTCAGGAGCTCCCGCCAGCGTATTCTATCCGCTCACTTTCGCCGTCTCGTCCGGGCTCCGGGTGGGCCAGCCGGTGGTGGCCATCGGGAACCCCTACGGTCTTTCCGGGTCGTTGACAGAGGGGCTAGTGAGCCAGCTCGGGAGGACGCTTCAGGACGAAACATCTGGAAACTTCTCTATAGCCGACGTCATCCAAATCAGCACTCCCATCAATCCTGGGAACTCGGGGGGCCCGCTGCTGAACGCCCAAGGGAAGGTTGTCGGGATAACAACTGCCATCGTAAGCGGGTCTCAGGGCATAGGGTTCGCGATACCCTCGGACACCATCGTCGAGGAGTTGCCTTCGCTCATCTCCACAGGGTCCTACACGATGCACCCCTACATGGGCATAACTGAAGCCGACATGAACTACGACCTAGCGCAGGCAAGCGGGACCAACTACACCTATGGGGCCCTGATTGAGAGCGTGGTGCAGGGCGGGCCAGCGGCCCAGGCAGGGTTGAAGTCGGGGACCACCGTGAAGACGGTCGACGGGACGCAGTACTACATAGGCGGTGATATCATTGTCTCGGCCAATGGCACCAGGATAGCAAACGGGGATGCGTTGTCCAGCTGGCTTCAGGAGCACGCCGTTTCCGGTCAGGTCGTCGAGTTGGGCATTATCAGAGCCGGCTCCCATTTGACGATAACTCTGACGCTGGGGACGAGGCCGCCGCTCTAGCCCCGCCCTTAGGGGACAGCACGGCATTGATTATTTCCAGATAGCCGGAGTCGGCCTTGCAGTGCTTCTCGGTCGAACGAATTTCGATGTGCTTGGTGAAAAAAGGGGCGTCCAACACGAAGGTCTCCCCTTCGCCGCCTTCGAGACCGACGTGGAACTTGTACCTCCTTCCCAGGGCCACGAGTTCGTCTATGGCAGGATCGTCGAGCTTCCGTCCGAGCCAGCTCTGGTCCAGACCCAGGGCTGAGACGCTGACCATGATCATGGAGAACCCTTCCTTGACGAGTCGGCGGAGGTGGGTCTCAGGGTCGATCCCCCACAACGGCGAGATGCACTTCAGTCCTAGGGAGCCGCATATCCTCTCGACTCTGGTCTTCTGGTAGACGCTGGCAAGAGCGCCGGTGTAGACCCCGCCCAGGTCGAATCGGGCCCTCGCCTTCGACAGGGCCCGCTCGAGGTCTTCGAGCTCTTCCTCCTTGACCCCCTCCGTCTCCTCGGTCAGCAGAGGGACTCTCATGGCCTCCGCCTGCAAGCCTGTCCAGCGGAGGTTCGGGAAATGGAACATGTACGACATGTCAGATTTCGGGAAGAGCGTCACCAGGCATGCGAGCTCGTCCTCCCTGGAAGCGACCCAGGCCGCGTACGTCGAGTCCTTTCCCCCCGAAAAGAGCGTGCCTACCCTCGTCTCAACTCACTGGGCCTTGGCATCCTCTCAAGGTATTAAATAGACGGAGCAGGGTCGGAGTTTCGATGCTCGATTCGCTGAGAGAAGGGCTCCAAGCCGCTGTGAAGAAGCTTGTAGGCTCTATCGTCGTCGATGAGAAGGTTACCAAGGAGTTCGTCCGCGACCTGCAGAGGGCCCTCATCCAATCGGACGTCAACGTCAAGATCGCCCTGGAGGTCACTGAGCGAGTCCAGAAGCGGGCGTTAGAGGAAAAGACGCCTGGCGGCGTGACCAAGAAGGACCAGATAGTCTCGATACTCTACGAGGAGCTCGCCCGCCTGATGGGGGGCGAGGGGGGCCTCCAGCTGAACAAGGAGAAGACGAACGTACTCGTCATGCTCGGCGTACAGGGGTCCGGCAAGACCACCACCACTGCCAAGCTCGCGCGCCTTTACTCCAGACGCGGGTTCAAGGTCGGAGTGGTCGCAGCGGACACCTTCAGGCCGGGTGCGGTCACCCAGCTGAAGACCCTAGTCGCGTCATCGGGGGTCGAGGTCTACAGCGACGAGAAGGAGAAGGATTCCGTGAAGATTGCGAAAGAGGGGAGGAAGAGTTTCGAGGGAACGATGAACCTGGTGGTCATTGACACGGCGGGGAGACACAAGGAGGAGAAGGGCCTACTGCAGGAGATGAGAGAGGTGGTCAACGGCGTCAAGCCAGACTACACTGTCCTGGTCATAGACGGGACCATCGGACAGCAGTGCTACAACCAGGCTCTCGCGTTCCATCAGGCTGCGCCGGTCGGGGGGATAATCGTCACCAAGCTGGACGGGGCGGCGAAGGGGGGCGGAGCCCTGGCAGCATCGGCGGCCACAGGCTCCAAGATATTCTTCATCGGGACAGGAGAGAGGATTGACGATCTGGAGGAGTTCGCGCCGACAAGGTTCGTGGGACGCCTCCTCGGGATGGGGGACCTCAAGGCCCTGATGGAGATGGTGAAGGATGCCGAGGTTGTCGTGGACGAGAAAATGGCCCAGAGGATGATGTCCGGGAAACTGACGATGAACGACCTGCTGGTCCAGTTCGAGCAGATGAAGAAGTTCGGGTCCCTGAAGAAGGTCCTCGAACACATCCCAGGGTTCTCCGGCCAGTTGGACTCAAAGGAGCTTGACAAGGCGGAGGACAAGGTCAAGGTCTACAAGTCGATCATCCAATCGATGAATGGGGAGGAGAAGACAGACCCGGAGCTGATCAACTCTTCCCGGCTCAAACGCATCGCCAAGGGCTCGGGGAGGAGCGAGAAGGACGTCCGTGAGCTCCTGTCGAGGTACAAGCAGATGAAGAGCCTGGTGAGGACGAGCAAGGGAAGGGAGCTGAGGCAGATGATGCGCCGCATGGGCGACCAGTAGGGTGCCGACGGCGCTGCAGACCTACAGGCTCTGCCAGAAGTGCTCAGAGCGCCAGGGGGCAGGGACCGCTGCCTTCGAGGTCGTCCGTGGGAGCGGCTGCTTCGTCTGTGGCGGTGTCATGGACATGGTCCCAAGGATGGTCAGGGTCTCCGCCCGGAACGTCAGGGCATTCGAGTTCACCACGTTCGGAGTGGGTGTTTCTGTCCCTGATGGGGTGCAGGAAAAGGAAGACGAGCTCAGGTCTGACCTCAAGCTGATGGGGAGGGAGACCATCAAGACGCAACTGGCCAGGCTTCTGGGGTCGGAGCTCGCGCCGGAACTGGGGAAGGCCTTGGACCGCCGGCGGCCCGACTTGACGCTCCTGGTGGATTTCGGGGCGGGAGACGTTCTGGTGACGTCAAGGCCGGTCTTCTTCTACGGCAGATACTCTAAGCCTCCGGGAGTGTCGCAGCGGCGCTCGTTCTGCGAGAGCTGCAGGGGGCGAGGGTGCAAGGAGTGCCGCAACACAGGGTACGAGCAGAAGCCAAGCGTGGAAGATGCTCTTCGGAGGAAGCTGGCCGGGTTCAGCGGGAGCGAGAAGATGATTTTCACCTGGCTCGGGAGCGAGGACAGGGAAAGCAGGGTCTTTCCGCCGGGGAGGCCTTTCGTTGTGGAAATCAAGAACCCCAGGAAGAGGAGCTTCCGGCGTAAGTTCGGGGCGAGACTGCGAAAGGGGCCGGTCTGGGTCAGCGCCGGGAGGGTTCTGCCTTCCAAGCCCGTCCGGCTGCCTGCTTTCAGGTTCCTCACGAGGATCAGGGCTAGAGCCGGTTCCAAGATCGACGCGGAGGGGCTTGCCGAGCTGAGGAAGCAGTTCAGGAAGACAGAGGTCAGGTTCGAGAGGCCGCACAACAGGCCGACGGTCAAGACGGTCTACAGGGTATCTGCCAAGGCCAAGGGGAGGGCTCTCCTCATAGATGCAGAGCTTGACGGGGGTCTGCCCGTCAAGAGATTCGTGAGCGGCGAACTCGTTTCACCCTCAGTGTCGGAAGTCTTAAAAACTGAAGTCGGTTGCCGCAGCTTTGACATCTGCGGAGTCAAGGAAATAGGGGAGTTCGTATTTGCCGAAGTCACACGGGTTGAGGAGAAGAACTAGGTCTCTTCTGAGTTCTTCCACCAAGAAGGGACTGAGCAGCCTACTCGTAGAGTACTCTCCGAACGACAAGGTAGTGATCAAGATAGACCCGGCGCAGGTGAAGGGGATGCCTCATCGGAGGTTCAACGGGCTCGTCGGCACCGTGACCGAGGTCGGGAGGCGGGCCGTCACGGTCGACGTCAACGTCGGCAACAAGGTGAAGAAGTTGATCGCGAGAAAGGAGCACGTGGTCCGGATGGAGGGGAGCTGATGTCAGAGAAGGCCGTAAAGAAGCTGCTGACCATCCCGGAAGCGAACCAGATCCTCCAGAAGATAGACGTTGAAAAGGCAGACCAGATCCAGAAGAGGACCCTCGACTACACGACAAAATTCTCGAAGGCCCAGGCGGATGGGGCCAAGAAGATCAGAAAGGAGCTGGAGTCTGAGGCCGGACTGAGCGAGGAGGAGGCTGTGGAGCTGGTCAACATAATGCCAAAGTCCGTCGAGGAGCTGAGGACCTTCACCTCTGGATGGAGGAAGCTGCTCTCCACTGAGACGCTCGAGAAGATACTGAAGATACTCCATCCAAAATCCTAGAGCAGCACAGCGTTAAATAACAAGGGAGGCCCTGAAGCCACAGGGAAGAGGGGTACCAATGTCGATTGCGATTCTCTTGCGTGCCGCGAGGTCCCTCTCATACTAGGACATTCCCCAAAAAAAGGAGCCAGTTCAGGAAACATGATGCCAGCGGACAAGAAGTACGAGGAGTTCGCATACGTCTTGGATTTCATGCCTAGGGGGAAGTCGGTGGTCATCAAAGGGAGAGAGGGGCCCATGGTGCAGGCCATCGGAGAGGACAGGCTGACCCTCCTCGAGCTGCTCGCCATGGAGAACCAGGATTTCGAGGTAGGGGAGAAGGTCAAGATAGGGAAGGAGGGGCGGGAGAAGATAGTCAGTGTGCTGGGGAAGCTCACCTTCGAAGAGCTTTCGCCCGAAGCGAGGGGGTCGCTCCCGATGGTGGTGGAGAACCTGGTGAAGGAGAACGAGACCAAGTACGTGGCGTACTTCAACGACCTCCAGCCCCTAACCCCCAGGCTGCACGGCCTCGAGCTGATACCGGGGATTGGGAAGACGTTCATGAAGGAGATAGTGGAAATGAGGGAGAAGCAGCCGTTCGCATCGTTCGACGACGTCCAGAAGAGGGTCGGGCTGAGGGAGCCGGCCAAGATGATAGCCAAGAGGATCGTGGAGGAGCTGGCCGGGGATTCTAGGGTCAGCGTCTTCGTCAAGAAGTAATGAAGCGCCGAAGACTCGGGCAACACTACCTCGTCGACGAGGAGGCAGTGAAGGGGATTGTCTCTTTGGCAGCCATCAAGCCCTCTGAGAGGGTCTTGGAGATCGGGACCGGTCGGGGGGCGCTGACGAAGGTACTCGCTGATCTGGGGAAGAGCTTCGTCGGTTACGAGCTGGACCAGGATAACTTCGAGGCGACAGTCGAAGCTGTCCATGGGACCACCGCCCGGATCCTGCTCGGAGACGCGTTCGACGGGACCACCGAGTTCGACGTGCTCGTGTCGAGCCTCCCATATTCGGAGTCGGCCAACTTCGTGCAGTGGCTGAGCGGGACTAGATTCGACAGGGCGGTGGTGGTGCTGCAGGAGGATTTCGTCAGAAAGCTGTCAGCCCCGCCCGGACACAGGGACTACCGAGGGATATCCGCGCTCGCCCAGCTCTGCTTTGACGTCCGGGTGCTCGGCAAGATCCGCAGGGCTTCCTTCTCACCTCAACCAAGAGTGAACTCGGTCGTTGCCTCGTTTGTCCCCAGGGTCCGCGTCTCGGGTGCCGAGGTGGCCAACATCGTCCGCCTGTTCTCCCTCAGAAGGAGGCGGATCGATTCGGCTCTGGCAGAGCTCGGGATGGAAGGGGCGAAGAGCTTCGGCCAGAGGAGGGTGTATTCGCTCCAGTCGGAGGAGGTCCACGCCCTCTGCGTTCCCGTGCAGACGGAGTGAGGGCTTTATCATCCGACGGAGGAGGATGCCCATGCTTCCCCCGGGGGTATCCGTGACGCTCGTCGAGCCCAAGGGCCCCGTGAACGTCGGACACGTCGCCAGGCTCGTCCGGAACTTCGGGGTCGAGAAGCTGTACCTAGTCAGACCGCAGGTCGATATGTCCGTGGCGGCAGTCTATGCCTCTCATGCATCAGAAGTCCTTGACAGGGCGGTGATTATCAGTTTCGAGAAGGTGAGGAAGGAGAACGAGCTCCTCGTCGCCACCACGGCCGTCAGGGCATCGAAGAAATCCAATGTGATCCGAAGGACCATCGGACCAGACCGGCTCCACGAGGTCCTCTCGTCGGCCAGGACGTCGTCCATAGTCTTCGGCAGGGACACGACTGGGCTAACGAACGAGGAGATTGCCGCGTGTGACATGACTGTGACCATCGACACGTCTCCGGCGTACAGGGCCTTGAACATCGGACATGCCGCGGCGATAGCCCTCTACCTTGCGTCCAGGGGGAGCAAGACGAGGAAGCGGAGTCAGGCACGAAAGGTCAGGGAGGTCTTCGCGAGGAGTCTCTTCGACCTGGCGGTGGAGTCGAGGATGGCGACCCACAAAACGAGAAACCTCTTCGAGGTGGCGAAGAGGATAGCAGCCACGTCGGGGATGACCGATGCACAGCTCAACCTGATGTCTGGGGTGTTCAGGAAGGCGGCCGCGACGATGCAGTCTCAGGAGCGGGGCTCGAAGACATAGACGGCACGTCTAACCCAGCGCGTGCTTTCGAAGGAGAGCCTGATCGGATACTCGAACCCGACCGGTCCGGGCTGGGAGGGCCGAAGCCCCACCCTTCTCCCATCCAGGGTCAGGGCCACTTCGTCTCCGTCCATTGTCTGGATGACAGGTACGACAACTACTATCCTCCCTTCGGACTGTATCGTCTCTGCCATCGAGGCGAGGGCATCGTTGTAAATCCCAGCTGCTTGCTCGACCAATGCCTGGGCTGTGGCGGTCTTGGGCCGGGCGTTCAACCTGGGAAGGAGCAGCGGCTCGGTGACCACTGCGTCGACCTTCGTCCCCCTCAGCATCCGCGAGAGGTCCCTCGCGTCCCCCTTTCTGATGTCGTAACCTCGGTCGGCCACTCCTCCAGCTGACCACTTGAGATTCTCCCTGGCGTCTTGGACCCTGGCCGCGTGGGAATCCAACCCAAGGCAGCGCATGGACTTGGCGTGTGCCTCGATGAGAATGGTACCAGATCCACAGAAGGGGTCGAGGACGGTCTGACAGGGCTTCAAGTCCGCCAAGTTCACCAGGGTCCGAGCCAGGCGCGGAGACATCGCGATGTCCGAATGGGGGATCGGCTTCTGCGTCCCCCTCTTCTTCATGGTGACGGAGTCGGGGACCCATGCGGTGGGGCCGAGGCCAAACCCGTCGTGATATGGGAAGGCGACAACGTCGAAGGCCTCTCTGGCCAGCACCCTTTCGGCCTGGAGTTCGTTCGCAGTGGGCCTTAGGAGCCTCACTTTCTTGAGCCCAGACGCCCTCACTCCGTCGAGGATTGATCTCACAAGGTCTTCGTAATCGTCTTCGTCCATGCCGTACCCGCTGAGAGAGATGTTCGACTTGTCTTCGAGGTTCGAAGTCATGACGTCGAGGAGGCCCGTTAGGTCCCCTGTGGTCGAATCAGGCTCGGCGAGCAGTGGGGCGCATTTGTGGACCCCGGAGAGTTCAGGGATTCGATCGGACGCGAAGTGGTCGACGTGAAGGACAGAAACCCTGTCGCTCGGAGCCTCGGCTTGCCGGACCGAGCCTCTGAGTACGGTGCACGCCTCTAGGATTGAAAGCCGCCCGAAGGCCTGGACGAGGATGAGCCTGTCCGCCTTGAGGAAGGAAGACGGGAGGACGAAGGGCATTGTTCAGCGAGCCAATGGGGGCGGGCTAAAACCTATGGGTCAGATGACCCATTCTTCTCTTTCGACGCTGCGCTTCTCGAAGCCGATCCTCGCAGTGCCGTACGGGACCTCGCCATAGAGCATCGCCTCGTCCTGACCCCGATACAGGGCGTCGACTATCCTCCCCAGAGAGTCCCCTTTCATAATCCCACTCCCGCTGTCCCCTCCCACGACGATGAGGTTCCCCTCCCTGAAGGCGAATGGGGTGCTGTCGAGTGTGTTGTAGGAGTAGAGGCCCGCCCACATCGCCCGGAGCTGGACACCTTTGAAATCGGGGAAGTAAGAAGTCAGTATCGGGTAGACGCTCCGCTCGTAGTATTCCCTCTCTGCCTGGTATTTCTCGAGGTCGTGCTCGGGGAGGTCGATGAAGGGCCTGTTGACCTGGTCCTCGCAGGCCGCCCAGAAGTTGCCTTCTTCGCTGACGGGTTTGAAATGCACCCCGGACTTCGGCAGGATGACGAGCGGCAGGAGGCCCAGGGGGTTGAACCCCCTGGCGTGGAAAAGGGCGTCGAGCTTGTCCCCCTTGGACTGGATGCTGAAGAGCTGCCTCTTCTTCGCCTTTACGTGGCTCTCGATTCCTATCGGCTCGAGCAGCTCGTTCTCCCAGGCCCCTCCGGCGAGGACCACCGTCTCGGCTTTGACCACCCCGGAACTGCTCGTCGCCACACCGTCCACCTTTGATTCCTGCCAGACGAACGGCTCCCCCTCGATGCCAAGGGGCTTCGAAGGCCCAACCATCAGCGCGGTCACTTCTGTGTTGAGCAAAAGCTGTCCCCCCATCCTCTGGAACTCGCCGGCGTAGAACCTGACGAGTTTGTCCGGGTCGAGTCTGCCGCACTTGGGCCCGAAGACCCCTCCGTCCACGGGGGGGAGGTCCATCAGCGCGGCTTCCTCGTCAGAGTCGAATTCTGTCACCATGTTTGGGAGGAGCCGCTTCAGCGCTGGCCTGTCGTGCGTAACGGTCTCGATGCCGCTTCGCTCCATCAGCCGCAGGTAAGGCTCGCTCTTGCTGAGCTGGGCTTCGTTCATCAGCCAGAGATATCCGATCTTCTGCAGCCCGACGTCCGTCTTCAATTCGTCCTGGACATGCGTGTAGAAATCGATGGATGAGTTCGAGAGTATCTGGTTGTCCCGGGAGGAGAATGTGTTCCTGAACATGGCGTTGCTCCGTCCTGTGTTCCCCTGGCCGGCTCCACCATACCTGTCGATTACTAGGACCCTCTTCTGCGGGTTGTTCTTCTTCAGGTGATAAGCGGACGCCATCCCCATTATACCTGCCCCGATGACCGTTACATCTGCCTCTGTCGCCAAATCGGAACGCTCGGCCAGCCGAGTTCCTTTATCCTTTGTGCGGGCGAGCTACTTGATGATGTAGAGCGAAAGGTTCTGGCCGGCGTCCCTCGAGACGGGTGTCCACCCGTCAAAAGTCCAGACGTGTGATACTACCCTGGTACCCGGCTTGAGCTCGGCAAGGAGCTTCGACTCCAGTTTCCGGTTCGCCCCCTGCGAAAGGAAGACGGTCACTATGGTGGCCTCCCTGAGGTCGACGTTGAAGAAGTTCCCCCACACGACGCGCACCCTGTCCTTCAGATGGAGTAGTGAGATGGCCAGCCTGGAGATGAGGACCCTGAGTGGGTCTGCCTCAACCCCCACCGCCCTCGCGTGATAGGTTCTCGCCGCTTCCACGACTATCCGCCCGTCTCCAGAACCGAGGTCGTACACGACGTCGGAGGGGCCCGCTCCCGTCATCTCGAGCATTCTCCTGACCCGCTTTCGCGAGGTGGGCTCCCAGCCGGCTCCGAGGGGCGCAGACCAGATGACGAAGATCCCGAAGGCCAGGGCCGAGATGATTATCGCCCAAATCCACAAAGGCGCCAAGCATAACCACATATTCCACGGAGAATGAAAGCGTTTTCCATTTTCTAGAAAAGCCGATTAGCCCCCAGGCCAAGGCCCGAGTCGTGGCGAAGGGCGTCCGCCAGTATGAGGAGCTGGCGAAGTATTACGACCTGCTTTACGAGTGGAAGGACTACAAGAAGGAAGGGAAGATACTCGCGTCACTGATCCAGAGGTACAAGACATCCGCGGGAAGCGACCTCCTGGACGTGGGGTGCGGCACGGGGAAACACATCGCGCAACTCCGGGGCCGCTTCGACTGTGTCGGGATGGACGCGAGCGAGGCCATGCTGCACGTGGCGAAAAGGAATGTGCGAGGGGTCGAATTCATTCTGGGGGACATGACAGATTTCGACCTAGGGAGGAAGTTCGACGTAATACTCTGCCTTTTCAGTGCCATCGGATTCGTGAGGACCTACTCGAAGCTAGCTAGGACCCTCCGCAACTTCGCCGGGCATCTCGATGAAGGAGGGGTGGTCATAATCGAGCCTTGGTTCACAAGGACGACGGTCGAAGACGAGCACGTTAGCGTGCTGACTCAGGGTTCAGACGACCTCAAGATCGCAAGGGTGGACCACAGCTATGTGAAGGACGGTCTCTCAATCATAGATGAGAGAATCGTCGTGGCAGAGAAAGGAATCGGGATAAGGTCATACAGAGACCGCATGGTACTGGCCCTTTTCGAAAGGGATGAGTTCCTGAAACTGATGAGGCAGGCGGGCCTACAGGCGAGGTACCTCAAGAAATCGCTAGCCCCTGGAAGAGGGCTCTACGTCGGGACTCCGCCGAAAAAGTAGGGGCCCCAAATCTCCTATTCGTGGTCTCTTAACGTGAGCCCCCTTATAATCGGAAGAACCCGGACTTTTTCCAAGGTTGAACAGAAACATCAGGTTTCTCGGGTTCGGCGCCGCCATCAGAGCCCTCGGGGTCGCCATGCTCACCCCTTTCATCGGGATCTACATGCGCAGGGTGGTTGGGCTCGACTTCCTGACCATAGGCCTCCTCATCATTGTCATCGGAATAATCCCGCTGATTATCTCGCCCTTCGGCGGCCTAGTGACCGACAGGATTGGCAGACGCAGGCTGTTCCTGACGATGCTCGGGGTCGAGGCGTTGAGCATTGGGCTGGTGGGCGTCTCTATGCTCTATGCATCTGTGGCTGGGATCATCATCTCCGCCGCTTTGGCCAACCTTGCCGGAGGCGCGCTGGCCGGCCCTGCGCTGTCGGCGTACACAGCCGACCTGACTACGACCCCTGAGCGGAGTCAGGCGTTCAGCTGGCAGAGGATAGGATTCAACGGTGGCTATGTCGCTGGAGTTATCGCCGGCGGATACCTTACCGTCGCCATAGGGTATTCTGCCGCGGGGTTCCTAGCTTCCGCCATCATGGGAGTAGCGGTGGTGTTGCTTACCCTGGTGCTTTCTCCTTCCCCTTACGATCTGGCCATGGCAAAGGGCGGCTCGCTCGATGGCGGCCCCCCACCTCAGGGCCCGTCGTCTATGAGACAGAGCGCAAGGATACTGGCTAACGACAGGGGATTCCTCCTGTTCTGCCTGGCCTTCTTCCTCGCGACCTTGGCAGAAGCACAGTGGGCTACCATCCTGCCACTTTATGTCGGGACTGTCCTTGGTGTCCCCAACAATTTGCTTGGGGTGGCTCTAGCCCTCAACGGATTGGTAGTCGTCCTGGGACAGAAACAAATCACGAAGTGGGCGACGGGACACCTTCACACCTCGTCGGCCAACGCTTCCATCCTGCTCTATGTCGCGGCATACCTTACCTTGGGGGCATTAGGGCTGGGTTGGTCAGGGTGGGGGGTCTTCGCCGTGGTGTTAATCGCCATAGTGATCCTGACGATTGGTGAGAACTTCGCTGCCATACCCCAGATGACGCTGCCGTCGAACCTTGCCCCGCCGACAGAGATAGGGTCATACAACGGGGTGTTCGGGTTGTTTGCAGGGGCAGGGTATGTGTTCGCACCAGCACTTGGCGGGGCGGCCTTGCAGGCAACGAGCAACACCCTGCTCGCCTGGGCGCTGATGATGATCCCTGCCATCCCGGCGTTCGTGTTGTTCACGAAGCTCGGCAAGCGCCTGCCGAGGGCCTCCAATACCGTCTAACCCTCATTTCTTGCCATGAAGCTTCTCTTCCAGTCGCTTGGCCAGGAGCGCGTTCTCCCCACTTTCGTCGTGCCTTAGATAGACGTAGCACTCGTCGACTCCTTCGGCGGTTTTGAGAATCTTGGTGGACCATTCATCGATGGCGGCCTTGTCGTAGGAGTCCTTCCTCAGCCTGAAGTAAGCCATGCTCCCCGTGACCTTGAGGGTGGGTTTCATGTCCTCGGTGTCCGCGATACAGAACCCTGCGCCATGCTCCTCGAGGAGGTCGTAGGTGGCTTCGTCGAGCCAGGACTCGTGCCTGAACTCGAACACCTTCGGCTCCACCTCTGAGGTGTGGGAAAGGAACCCGTCGAGGACCTCGCGGTTGAACTTCGAGAACGGCGGGAGCTGGAAAAGTATGGGGCCCCTTCGGGGTCCAAGCGACTCGAGGGTCCCTGAGAGCCTGTTGGCGGCTTCGTACGATCCTCCGCCAAGCCTCGACATGTGGGTGATGAGCCGGGGAGATTTGAGGGAGAACCGAAATTGCTCCGTCGTCTTCGCCGCCCACCCATTTACCATCGCCGCGCTCGGGGCGGCATAGAACGAGCTGTTGATCTCGACGCTTCCCAGGCGCTCGGCATAGAGCCGCAGGTAGTCCTCGCTCTTCGCCTCCTTTGGATAGAACGTCCCTTTCCAGCTGGCATAGCTGAAGCCTGAGACCCCGACAAAGGATTCCATGAGACTACCATCCCGGGCCTGCGGAAAAATCTTCTCGGAGCTTCCAAGTTTAGTAATCTTAATTATCTCGCGAAGGCCCTGAAGGGGTAGAATGCCGAAGAAAGACATCTTCTCCGAGGTAGAGAAGCAGGCAGACAGCGCCGCCGTCTCGCGTGCTTCATGGCGCGGAGTCCTGAGCCTGAACATCCCCACACTAGGGCTGGGCGCCGTCGAGTACCACCTCAGGGCTGCGAAGGCTCATGGGGACCTCCAGCCGGTCAAAGTCGTCAAGCTGGAGAAGAAGAGCGGCAAGGAGGTCGTGAGCAGGGAGGTCCCGAGAATCTACCGCTACAAAGAGGGACCCAACGGGGAGAGGCTCGACGTCCAAGAGGTCACCCCTGAAGAGGCGAAGAAGTTCGTCCGCTACAAAGGGGACTTCCCCATAACCGTCAGGACGGAAAAGCGATACTTTCTGAAATACGAATTGGAGTTCACTGGAAAATGGATGGAGGTGCCGCTGGACCAGATCGTCGACAAGCAGGAGGGGGAGGAGGTCGAGCCTTTCGAACGGACGACCAAGATCGAAGTGGACCCCGACGGATTCGTCCCCATCGAGAGAGTCTCGGAGTACAAATTCAAGGAGGTGTATCAGCTCGCCCCGGACACCGACAAGAAAGTCGGGGAGACCAACTCGAGGGTCACTCAGCTCGCCAGGTACCTCACAGAGAAGGACATGGCGCTGGTGGCTTTCTTTTCGTGGGGGAGGGGTTACAACTTTTACACCAGCGTCGTCTATCCCTACGAAAGGAAGGACGGAAGGCTCTGGCTCTTGATGGGTCTGAGCGAGGGGATACTGAAGCTGGACGACGCCTGGGCGCTGGCGGAGGAGAAGGGATCGTCAAGGCTCCCTGCCGTCCCCGTCGCTCGGAAGAAGCCGAAGATAGTGCTCTCGAAGTAGCATCAGATTGAGCGAAGAACTCCCGATATACGTCCAGGAGAACTACTCCAAGGCGGTCAAGCTCGAGCTCGGCACTTGGCTGAGCAAGAACCCCCTCCCTAGTCTCGTCGAGCCGAAGTATGACGGCATCAGGGTTTTCCTCTTCAAGAGTGGGGACAAGCTGGTCCTCTCCAGCAAGCATGGGGGGATTTATACCCCGAAGAGCACTCCCCAGGTCTTCTCCAGGGTGCCTGAGTTCCTCCACTCCCCGAACCGGATGATTCTAGATGGAGAGTATGTGGCCAAGGAGGCGAAGGGACTCCGCCTCTTCGACGTGCTTCAGGTGGACAACAGGGACATCAGACCAAAGCCCCTCACCGAGAGGAAGAAGATACTCAAAGAGATACTCAGGGGGACAGGGCTCGCGGTCCCTTGCACCCTCGCCCGCTCGGTGGACAGAATCAACGAGCTGAGGGACGAAGAGGTCAAGGGGGGACGGGAGGGGGTCGTCGTGAAGAACCCCCAGTCAAGCTACGGGCAGCCGAGCTCGTGGCTGAAGCTCAAGAAGTTCGACACCATCGACGTCTTCGTCACAGGCTTCGTAGAAACGACAGAGATGAGGAAGACAGGGATTGCCCGGTCGTGGTCGGTGGCAGTCTACGATGACAGTGGAGATGTGGTGGAGCTAGGGAACGTTGGATCCACTGTGGAGAAGGTCGACCCGCGGAGGATCAAGAAAGGGTTGGTGATCGAAGTCAGGTTCCAGGAGGTCACTAGGGACAGGAAGCTCAGGGCCCCCTTCGTAATCAGGATTAGGCACGACAAGACCCCCGATGAATGCAAGCTGGACCAGATAGTTTAGGGCTCGGGCTTGTCGTACAAGAAGGACATCAGACTCGAGGACGCCAGGAAGATAGCCCTGGACTTCCAGTCCAAGACGGAGGACCTGTACAGGAAGTGCCTCCTCGCCGGGAGCGTCAGGAGGAAGGAGCCAATCGTCCATGACGTCGACTTCGCCGTCATCCCCAAGGGAAAGAACTTCGGATTGTGGAAAGACGAGGTGACCCAGAGGGTAGTGGGGATGAGAGGGAGGGTGACGTCGTTCGGGGAGACGATTTCGAATTTCATCTACAAAGGGGTGCAGGTCAACCTGTTCCTCTGCCAGAATGTGGACGCCTGGGGGGTGACCCAGATGTGGGCGACCGGGCCGAAGGGGCACACGATAGGGATGACGATCAAGGCCAGGGACAAGGGCCTGGTGATCAACTCGAAGGGGTTGTGGACCAGGGACGACCCGCCCAAGCTGGTCAGGACGAAGACGGAAGAAGACGTGGGAAGGATTCTGGACTGGAAGTACAAGCCTCCAGAGGCGAGGGGGAAGGCCGACAAGAAAGCCCCGAAGTTCGATTGGTAGACGGGTCGGACGCTTGAAGCTTAATTAGGGGTCTCGGGCGCGCGGTCGTTCTGACCTGAAATGCACGGCTCCAACTATCGCCAGCAGAAGGGGCAGTTCTATTCGAAGAAGTTCGCACCTGGCGCGCCCAACCCCAAGGTGGCGCGTTTCACGACAGGCAAGAGCAGGCTGGACTACGACTTCATGTTCAAGCTAATTTCCGATGGTAAGGTCCAGGTTAGGCACAACGCCCTCGAAGCAGCCAGGGTGGCAGCAAGCAAGAAGGTGGTTCTTGTCGGTGAAGAGAACTTCCTGCTGAAGGTCATATGCTACCCCCACCTTGTCCTCAGAGAGAACAAGATGATTGCGACGGCAGGGGCGGACCGTCTGCAGGAAGGGATGCGCAAAGCCTTCGGGAAGCCCATCGGCCTCGCGGCCAGGGTGGGCATAGGCGATGAGGTGCTCGAGCTCAGCCTCAAGGCGGAGAACTTCGAGAAGGGGAAGGAGGCCATGTGGGCCGCCGCGACGAAGCTCCCCATGAAGACCCACACTGAGATTGTAAAGCTGGAGCACGCCGTAGTTGCACCTGCCGAGCCAGCGGCGTAATGGCGCCCTCGTAGAGACCGTTTCAATTCCTGCAGGAAGTATATAATGGGCCCACGCAGGCCGAATTTGGAAACCGGAGTATCTGGATGTCAGTTCTATGGCAATCATAATAGATGAGAAGCGAGTCTTCGAGATAATCGAGGCCAAGAGGCCCAAGGTGGTCCTGGTGAACGCACCCGGAGGGCTCCTCATGCAGACGAAGGGGCTGATGGAGCTGGTGAAGGAGAAGTACGGTGTTACGAGCATCCTCTCGGGGGACAGCTGCTACGGGATATGCGATACTGTCGACGAAAACGTCGAGACCCTCCAGGCAGACCTCGCCTTCCACATCGGACACAACGCGGCCGTGACCGAAGTCGGGGATTACACTTACCTTGTGGACGCAGTCGACGACGTGGAATTCGGAGAGGTTGTGGAGAAAGCGGCGAAGGTCATGGCCCCCTACAAGCGGGTGGGGCTTGCGACCTTCAGCCAACACCTTCATCAGCTCAAGCCAGTCAAGGAGAGGCTCGAATCCAAGGGGTTCCAAGTGGTCGTAGGGAAAGGGAACAACCTGATGTTGGAAGGGCAGGTCTTCGGTTGCGACTTCTCGACCTCCTTCCCCATCCGGGACCAAGTCGACGCCTTCGTGGTCCTCGGGGAAAGCGAGTTCCACGCCGTGGGCCTCGCCCTAGCCACCGGCAAGCCGACCTACATGCTGGACCCCTACATGGACGAAGTTACAGACATGCAAAAGGCCGCAGATGAGCGGAGGAAGCGGGCGATCCTTTCTGTGTACAAGGCCCGGGATGCCAGGGTCTTCGGGGTGGTCACCGGACTCAAGGAGGGCCAGAAGATGCTCGGGAGGAGCAGGTGGATTTCGAAGCGCTTGGAGATGAACGGGAGGAAGGTCATACAGCTGGCCATGCGGGATGTGACGGCGGAGCGTCTGGCGCCCCACAGGGAGATCGAAGCGTTCATCCAGACGGCTTGCCCGCGGATTTCCATCGACGGGTTCACCTTCGATAGGCCGGTGCTGTCGATACCCCAGGCGGACGCATTAGTCGCGCTTATTGAGGGGAGGGAACCGGGGGAGTTCCTCGAAAGGTCGAAGTGGATAGAATTGACAGTGGGGTTGATCAAGAAATGAAGGAGAAAGCGAAGGCGTCTGCGGTCCTTCCAGGGGACAAGTTAGCCGTCTCGGAGGAGTTCCTCCCAGGGCAGCACACCTATGACGACTCGGGGCTAATCAGGGCCCTTGCGGTGGGTTCCATCGTGAAGGACTCCAAGAGCATGGAGATATCGGTCAAGCCCGCGGTTGAGCCGGATCTGATAAAGATTGACGACTGGATTACGGGACAGGTGGAAGCGACGCAGGCAAATTCAGCCAACGTCCACATCTACTTCCTGAACGGGAAGCCGACCTACAAGGACTTCTCAGGGATGCTCTCTCTCAGGGGGCTTTCGGGCGGAGGGAGAGGAATGCGCAGGACGACCCCTGTGAAATCTGGGGATGTGGTGAGGTGCAGGGTCTTCAGTCTCGTCAACGGACTCATCCACCTTAGCATTGACGAGCCGGACATGGGGGTGGTTGCTGCCCTGTGCGGCAACTGCGGGAGGCCCCTACTCAAGGGGAACGCTACTCGGGTCAAGTGCGACGAATGCGGGAACGTGGAGGAAAGGAAGCTGGCCAGAGACTTCGGGACCAGCCCCATACTGCCCTAGGCGGGACGATGAAACCTCTGAAATGAAAGGAATCTTCCTATCAGCTTAATAACGAGAAACCGAGGGGCGCTCAGTCTAATTGCAAGTCCAGACTACCAGTGAAGATGAGAAGGGGCTCACGGTCGAGATAACTGGAGAGGATTACTCCCTGGCCGAGATCGTCCACCATGAGCTGCTAGAGGAGAAGAGCGTGACCTTCGCAGGCGTCCTACCCCCTCACCCGCTCATCAAGAAGCTGGTGCTAAAGGTCAGGGCTCAGCGCATAAAGCCCGAGAAGGCGTTTTCAAACAGCGTAGAGAGAGCGATGGAGACCACCCAGGAGCTGTTCACCGGAGTCAAAAAGGCCCTAGGCGGTGGCTCTTCCTGACCCTGAAGTTCTGCCCCAAGTGTGGAACCAGGCTCAAGCTGAAAGAAGACAAAAGCGCCCGCGGAGTAAGGACGCTGATATTCCTCTGTGAGAACTGCGGCTGGAAGGACCCCAAAGCGGGTAACACTGTGACCCAACCCACTGAGGAGGAGGTGTCGACCACCCCACAAATCAAGGTGGTGGGGGACAAGGAAGCGAAGCTGAATTCGCTCCCGACTACGAAGATTGACTGCCCGAAGTGCGGCCACAACGAGGCCTCCTGGTGGTTCCTCCAGACGAGGAGTGGAGATGAGCCGCCGACCCAGTTCTACAGGTGTATGAAGTGCAACCACACATGGCGCAGCTATAGCTAGACATCGTCCCTAGTATAGACTTCGGCCGCGTCCCCGCCGGCTATCAGTATGTCCGCGCTCGCAGCAGGGATTGATGCCACGTCATCGGCTTCGTACGGCCCATAGCGCCTCATGTCCACACCGACCAGCTCGTTGATGTGTTTGAGGAACTTTACAGTGACATTCCTCTGAGACTCGGTGCGATGGGCGAATTCGACGAACGATGGCTGCCCGGAGGACACCGCTTCGACCATTGTATGGAAACGCTTCTCGAACTTCTGTTCGGCCGAGCAGACGTATCGCTCCTCGGGAAGCAGCTGAAGGAGGGCATTCTGCTGCATCGCCTTCTTCGCCCGCAGCTTGAGCAGCTGGGCCACCATTGATTCGATCATCTTTGACTGGACGGCGATGAGGCGAACTGATACCTCAGAGGTGCCGGAGGTCGCTGACCTCTTCAGCTTCTGGCTGTAGGTCGAGATGCTCGAGTAGAAGTCGTTGGGGAGCGGGAGCAGCGAGGCAGCCTGGGACTCGGAATCGAGCCTCCTTCGCAGGTATTCAAGGGTGGTTTCAGCCATTTACACAACCTCCCCGAGGCCCCGCGTCAAGATCGGCACCGCCGCATAGGTAGGGAGTTCAGTCGTTGTGGGCTTTTGGAACGGCCCGAAGTCCTTGTGCTTCATCCTGAACTTGGGATAGAACTCCACCTTGACCTTCACAGGTTTCACGCTGAGCACGACGGGGCCCTCCTGCGGATCGAACTCATCCATCGACCGGATTCTTGTCTTTGCCATTCCTGAGTCCCCATGAAGCGTCCCGGCGAGCCTGAACACCCGGTGGATATCGGTGGTCACGGATGAGTCCACCATGGCCCTCTGCGATGAAATCGCCTCCGAGACGAGTTTCTGCAGGGTCCCTCCGTAGTCCTGCCTCCTCTCGTCGACGTAGCCTGTGATCCTCTTCGTCCATCCCGCACCTTGGGGGCCACTGGGGGGCCTCCTTCTGAGGGACGAGGCCAACGTCTGGTTCAGTGGTAGTGATGAGCCTCGCATGTACTCGGCGATTTCCCCGCGGGCCTGCTGGTCCAGTGGGTCGAATCTTCTGTCGAAGACGTGGATGTGGTAACCGCGGTTGCCTGAGAAGTAGAGCCTTATCGTCTCGCGTTCGACCCCGAAGTCGTTCACCAGGAACCCCACCACCCTTGTGGCGTGCTCCTTCGCCGCGTCGAGACATATGTCGCATGTCCCATGATATTCCACCGTCGGACCTCCGCACTTCGTGCACTGATGGGGCCGGGGGAGCTTCGCGGACGCGTGGCACTTCTCGCAGTACCATAGGTCGTGTCCCTTCTTGCATGTGGTGGGGATGTCTGTCGCGTCGATGTCGAAGATGAGCTCGGCGCCGAGCCAGCCTTTCTCCTCGATTGGTCGGGCTGGGGATTCGTACCTTGCGTTCGAGCAGTAGACAGACGAAGGGGATTGCTTGAGGATCTCCGCCTGCGCTTCGCCTTTGGTCTTGAAGGAGAGGTGCCTGACCATCCCTCCGCCGAAGGGGATGTAGCCGAACTCCCTCGACGCGATGTCGTCGGGGAACTCGATTTTTTCAGAGCCTCGAAAATAATATTCCTTGTAGGCTGATTTCAGCCAGGCTTTCGTCCCGTCGTTCAACTTCGGCCGGTTCCCAGGCAGCGTGCAGATAAGTCATCCGCAGGGACCTTGGTCGTTGAGAGAGACAGACCAGTAGTAGCTGGCTTGAGGGTCCCTCTGGAAGCCTACCTGAGGATGGACGGAGCCAAGGTCTATTCGCTGGTGGCGGCAGTCCCGTTCTCCCCCATCGACATCGACCTCGACCGTCTGGCCCGAGGCGAATGGAACGCCCTGACGGATAGGTTCCGCCTCTGGTACCTTCCTAGCGAGGGTGAAGACGACGGCCACCCTGCCTGCTATGTGATGATACGGAAGTTCGACGCCCAGGATGGGGTCCTCCTGTATGGGCATGTGGTGGTGAATCTCGAGCAGAAGATGGGGGCAGAGAATCCTATGAGTTTCACAGTCGGAATCATGAGCAACGATGAGATTCGGGCAAGGTCGATGCTCAACTCGATGCTAGAGATCCCGCCCTCCTTCCACAAGCGGAGTGAGGTCGGGCTCCTCGAGCACAGGTGGAGGAGCGACCCGGATGCGGTGATGCGGTTCTTGGCGAACATCCATTCGACCATGTCCCAGCAGCCCCCTGGCCCCGGCGGGAAAGTTTACACCCTGAAGTTCGAGCCGCCGCCGGGCATGATGGGAGAGCTCAAGCGGAACCTTGGTGCGTGGTGGTGAAGAAGCGGGATGATTTCAGTCAGACACGCGAGGAGCGAGGAAGTACCACATCTTCGCGCCCTGGTCGTTTAGCTTCAGTTGAAGTCTGAGAGGCTTCTTCGTCGAATACTCGATTTCGACAGTGTCGGCAACTCCCCCGAGGGCCTTCAGGATCCCAGAAACGTAGTCGATGGAGTAAGTTGCCTTGCTTTCGGCTGCTGACGTGAGCTCCAGCACGTCGGCGTCGTTCTTGGCCAATGAAATCTCGGCTTTCCCTACATCGGATTTGCCCGAAAATGTGAGCTTGTCCTTGGTCGCCAGGATGGTGACCTGGTCTGAGACGACCGAAACATCACCGAGGACCTTCTCCAGTATCGTCTTCGTCAAGGTCGCCTTCGTGTCAAATTCGAGCTTCGGCAGAGGAGCAGAAGCAGCCGTGCTCTCGATGAGGTGAATGTTGAATTCGCGCTTATACCCATTGCTGAACTTCACCGCTATGCTGTCATCCTCTCCCGAGCTAATCTCCACAGAGTCCTTCGTGTCGGCGCGGTTGATGAGCTTCGTCAGATCCTCCACACGGACACTGAACTTGAACGGCTTGTCGCATTCGTAGGCCACCCAAGCCGAGACCGGCCAGGACAAATCAACGAGGGCGACGTGGGACGGATCCATTGCTCGGAATGTGATGCCTTCAGAGTTGGCGTCGAAGGTGGCTTCTTCTACGAGCGTCTTGACCGCGGCGGCGACTGCCCGCCACTCGGTGGCTGTCGAGGTCTTGGCTATGAACATGGAGATGCAGCTTCGTCGAGGCTCGTTGATTTCGGATAATAAGTATTGACTGGGAATTTGCCGAGCCCCCGAGGGCGGGATGGAACTGTTACTCCTTTCATGTATGAATTGGGCAGGCCAAGCTTAAATGCCTGAGCGAAACCGGGGCAAATCCCGTTCGGTGAGAAGATGAAATTCCCAAAGGAGATCCGCACTAACTGCCCCTGGTGCAATAAGCACACCATCCACTCTGTCGCCCTCTACAAGAAGGGCAAGGAGCGCGCTGGTTCCTGGGGTGCTAGGAGGCAGGCAGGAAGGAAGCGCGGATACGGCGGTCAGAAGTTCCCTGAACTAATCAGGACTGCAAAAACTACCAAAAAAGCAACTTTGAAATTGAAATGCAAGGAGTGCAACCGGGAGATCATGAGGGATGGCATAAGGCTGAGGAAAGCGGAGATAGCGGCATGAAGCGCGAGCGCGAGCCGATTCCGAAGACAAGGAGCTCGTTCATCCTTGTCAAGTGCCCCGACTGCGGGGAGGAGAGAATCATATTCTCCAACTCTTCGAAGGACATAGGGTGTAGGGGGTGCGGCCGTACCCTCGCCGAAAGCAGGGGCGGCAAGTCCGTCGTCTTGGCGACGCTGGTCAAGAAGCTGGGCTAAACGCCAAATACCACGCTCGGGTGACGCAATCGTGATGAGTTCTGAGAACCCGCTCCCGGAATCCGGGGAGGTAGTCGTATGCACGGTCAGGGAGATAACCTCCCACGGCATCTACGTGAACCTCGATCAGTACGACGGGACCAACGGCTTCCTGCACGTGTCAGAGATATCCACCGGCTGGGTCAGGAACATCGACAGGGTGGCGAAGGTGTCCCAGAAGCTGATCCTGAAGGTAATCAGGGTGAACAAGGCGAGGAGGGAGATCGACCTCTCTCTTAGGCAGGTCACCAATGAAGAGCGCAGGGCCAAGGTCATCGAATGGAAGAGGGAGGAGAGAGCGGTGGCCATCATGGACGCCGTGAAGAAGAAGCTGGGAGCCGACGACGCCCACGTGCGCGAGATAAGGCAAAAGCTGGAGGAGGAGTTCGGGACCCTCTACGTGGCGCTTGAAATGGCGGCGAGGAAGGGAGAGAAGGGACTGGCGCCCCTCGGCCTCCCTGAGAAAGAAGCCAAGACCATAGCGGAGATCGCGGCAGAGAAGATCGTCCCCCCAAGATACGAGGTCGGAGCGCTGGTGGAAGTCTCCTCGAGGTCCCCCGAAGGGATAGAGCAGGTCAAGAAGACCCTGCTAGCCGCCGCAAACGCTCCATCTGCCGAGGTGCACATCACCTATGCGGGAGCTCCGAGATACAGGGTCCGGATAACAGCGGACGATTACAAGCAGGCCGAGAAGGCCCTGGATGGGGTCATAGAGAAAATCAAGGATGGGGTCGGCAAGCACGACGCGTTCAGCTTCAAGCGTGAGATATCGAGGAAGTACGGCGGGTCGTCGTGAAGGCCCTGATGCTGAAGTGTACCCAGTGCGGGAGGTACACCCTGTCTGAAAAGTGCCCCAGCTGCGGAGGGAGAGCCGTCACAGTCCATCCTGCCAGGTATTCGCCTGATGACAGGTATGCGAGGTATCGCAGCCCGATGGCTTATGAACCCGAAGTTGGGTAAACCAGCTGGTACAGCAGTATCGTATTGAAGCACTGAAGCTGCGAGTTGCCTGGGCAGGGCGAGTTCCCGTTCTCCGCCGCCGCCAGGCTGGGGGACACATAGGCGAGCCTGAAGGGCCCGGTGCTATTCGTCGGGAAGTTGTAGCTGCTTGGGTATGTGAACGCCTCAATGGGCGGAGCGCCGTTGCTCCCGAAAGTGTACTGGCTCGCGAATTGTATCGATGCCTGGGAAGTCGAGGTGGCCTGGTATGAGTACAGGTACCCGGCAAGCTGGAACGGAAGCAACTGGCCGAAGAGGCTGTTCGTCATGGCGTAGGGCGTCAGGTTGAAGTCGTCGGCACTCTGGCACGCCTGGCCTGCTGAAGTCAGCTCGTTGGGGGTCGTGCCTGGGCACTCCAGGTACTTCGATTCGGTAAGGTTCCCGATGCGAATGAACCACTGCTTCTTGCTTTCATCCCCTCCGCCAGCTGTGAAGCCGTTCCCACTCGGCACCTGGAGTATGTAGTATGGTGTGGTGCTTCCGGTGGTCTGGTCTGTGAGTGGGAACACGCTCCCTGTGATGAATATCGCGACGTATACGGGCCTCCCGTTGCCGATGCTGGCCGCCATGGCGGCCGACTGTGTGACGTTGGACATCAGGAGCTGCCCGACCTGGGCTATTCTCGTGCTGTTCAGGGTCGCGTTGTCGACTATCGTCGTCCTGTTGCCGAGCACGGTGAACCAGTACCCGTAGTCCCACCATGAGATAATGATCGAATTAGTCGGGGTGTTCGTGCGCACCCATGACAGCGTCTGAATCCAGTCGTTGAAGGCAGAGCGTGAATACACTGTGGCACCGTTCACGATGCTGACCCCGGTGTCGGCAGGGCTGTTATTGCAGAACAACTGTCCCGCGTATGTGCACTGAATCGGGTTGGGGATCCAATAGGATCCAGCTGGCAGAACGACCAGGGCGATGACGGCGATGGAGATGACGACCTTCATTTCGTTGCGTGAGGTAGGAGCCTGCTTCTTCTTTACCAGGGAGGTGCTGCTGGGCTTCACTATGGCATAGGCGAGCTCAGCAAACCCGATGCCCCCCAGGATCCCCAATGCAATGGAGGAGTAGACGAGCAGACGGGAGAACGCCGCGGAGAAGTATAGACCAGTTATCCCGAAGACGAGGGCATAGATCATGGGGATCCCCCGCCGCCTGAAGGCGACTAGGGCACCGGCCATGCCGAAGAAGAGCAATATCGCGTAGGACGTGAAGTAGTCGGCCCCGGTGGGGACGGCCTGCTCGGCCACGGACTGGACGAGGGCGTTGCTCACACGGGCCCATGGAGCTATGACGGTCAGGTACCTGAGTGTCAGGCCGCCGACGAAGCCGAAGCTGAGGAGGGCGAGCCCGGCGAGGGCGAAGCCGAACAGGAACTTGTAGAGCGTGGACCTATACTCGGTGGGTTTCGTCCACGTCTTCGCCCACTGCGCCACCAGCAAGAAGATGGTACCGCCGAGGAGGACGAGGCCTACTGGGTTCGTTACTATGGCTACCCCGGGCCTTGGGAAGACGGCACTCACGAATAGCGTAGATGCGGTGAACAAGATTATCGCCGGAGAGAGGCTGGCGAGATCCAAGTTCAGGAACGGAATCAACACGAAAATGAGGCCGAAGGCTGCGCTGAAGTAATCTCCCCCTCCCCATGCGGTGTTGGCGTAGCCAATCAGGACCCCTCCGAGCAAGCCGCGGATCGCTCGGCTGCGGAACGTCCTCTCCTTGTCGAAGACGGTGAGCACAAGATAGCTTGCGGTGACGAACAGGAGGATCGCGAGAGGCTCGGACTTGAACCACCCCAGGTTGCCTCTCTCAATCAGCGGCGGAGAGACGGCGAACATCAAAGCGGCGAAGAGCCCCGCCGCGTCCCCTGCTATCTTCCTGACCAGGAAGTAGAAAACGACCGCGGTTACTGCGCCTAGGAAGACCGGGAGGATTACGAGCCAGTCATACAAGGTGATCTGCACCCCGAACACGTCGTGGACGAGCAGGTACGTGAAGGCCCCCGCGATTTGGAGCCCTCCCTGGGATGTGGCGGCCACGTCGCGGCCCACAGGGAACCAGGTGTTGATGTCGTGCCAGTAGAAGTACCCTTGCAGGTTGTGACAGGCGGTGTACACCGCGGGCCCGCAGTTGGGCGGGTTAGCGAAGAGCGCGGCGTAGAGCCCCTGGGACTGGGCCAGGTTCACTATGTGCTGGGCGGCGTAGTAGTCGTAGTAGGGGTCGAACTCGTTGAGGTAGAACCCGTACTTGGCCGCGTAGGCCCTCATGAGGACGGCTATAGTGAACACTATGGAGAGCATCATGGTGGCCATGAGTGCCCTGCGCGATACGGCCGGCCTCCGTATGGAGGACCTTATGGAGTCCAGTAGCCCCAAATCTAGATGGCGAGTCTCGTCGGCCTATTTTAAGCGTGCTTTTTCGCTACTGTTTCAAGACAGATTCGATGTGGGCCGCGTACGCTTTGGCATCTAGCAGTGATTTCTTCTCTGAGGCGTAATCGGTCGGCTTGACCTCCACGAGCCACCCTTCGCCGTAAGGGGACTTGTTGACGAGTTCGGGGTGTGAGTCCAACTGGGCGTTGACCTTGGTTACCGTCCCCGAAACTGGCGAGTAGATCTCGGATACGGCTTTTATCGATTCGACTGTCCCCATGGATTTCATCTGCTGGACGCTCGCGTTAGTCTTGGGAGACGTGACGTAGACGACGTCGTTCAGGGTCTTGGCCGCGTAGTCGGTTATCCCTACCCTGACGGTGCCGCCCTCCTCCTTGGCCCATTCGTGCTCCTTGGTATACAACAGGTCCTCTGGAATGTGGTACCCCTGGATTTCCATTGGCGCGTCGCCCCCCTACGGACTAATTACCTCTTCTGCCTCTTCCATCCGAATAGCTGCTCGTCGTAGAACGGGGGCTTCGATATGGTGCCCCCCTGCTGGGCCTCTCTGACCTTCACGCTAACCCGGGTGCCGAACTCCGAGCTTTCGGCGCTGATGCGGCACAGTGCGATTCCTTTCCTGGTTATCGGGGAGAAGGTGCCGCTGGTTACCTCCCCGACGGACCCTGCTGGGCCATCGACTCCAAATCCATGCCTGGGTATCCCGGAGTCGAGGACGAGTCCTTTTCTGATTGTCCGCGGGCGCTGGACCTCGGGGTTCGCCAGGGCTTCGGAGCCGACGAAGCCTGTCTTGCCTGCGGAGATGACCCAGGCGAGGTCGGCCTCGTAGGGGTCGGTGCTCTGGTCGATGTCTGACCCGTGCAAGGGGAAACCCGCTTCTAGCCTCAGGGAATCCCTCGCCCCTAGGCCGCAGGGAGCCGATGTTTCCGCCAGTTTCTCCCAGACCTTCACGGCCCCCTCGGGGCGGTCGTTGGTAGCCTGGTACACTATGACTTCGAAGCCGTCCTCCCCAGTGTACCCCGTCCGCGAAATCAGAGCGTGCTCCCCCGCGACCGTGGTCTCGGCGCACCTGAATCGCTTGAGCTGGCTCAGGTCAAGCTGGGTGAGAGTCTGTAGGGAGTCCTGAGCCCTGGGGCCCTGGACTGCTATCATGGCAGAACTGGGGGTGTGGTCTTCGATGTCGAGCCCATTCGGGGCGCGGGAGGCCATGTGGTTCATATCTGTCTGGGCGTTGGCTGCGTTCACGACCACCATGTACCTGTCCTCGGCCAACTTCTCAATGATCAGGTCGTCTATTATTCCTCCGCGGTCGTTGAGCAGGAGCGTGTAGAACGCCTTGGATAGCGGCTGGGACTGGACGTTGGTCGGGACGAGAGACTCGAGGAAACCAGATGCCTTGCCCCCCTTGACGGCGAACCTCCCCATGTGCGACACGTCGAATATCCCAGAAGCGTTCCTGACCGCGAGATGCTCTTCGACCGTGCTGGTGTACCAGAGAGGCATCTCGAATCCTGCGAACTCCGTGAGCTTGGAGTGCTTCGCGTGATAGTCGTGCAGCTGTGTCGTCCTCAACATATTATCGAGCGACGGCTGACTCTATTTAAGAGAGCAACGACTTGGCTGAAGAATTGCTCATCCTCAGACCTATCCGGGTCCGCCCCAAGGATTCGGAGTTCGATGTGGTTGTGTTCATCGACGACCGGGTCGGAGGAGACCTGAAGGACGGGGACGTTCTTGTGATTTCGAGCAAGTTCCTCGCTGTCTCGGAGGGACGGGTGGTGAAGCTGAGCACCGTCCATGCTGGGGCGATGGCCATGGAGCTGGGACAAAGATATCGGATGGACCCAAGGTTATGCGAGCTCGTCCTTCGCGAGTCGGACGAACTCGTCGGAGGGATCCCGGGTTTCATACTGGGGACCAAGGACGGCCTGCTCACCCCCAACGCAGGCATCGACAAGTCGAACGTCAGGCATGGCAACGTAGTGCTCTACCCCCGGAGGCCGGAGGTCTCGGCGTGGAGGATCAGGGAAGCGCTCAGGTTCTCGAGGGGGGTGTCCGTGGGGGTGGTGGTCTGCGACAGCAGGCTCTCCCCCACGCGGCGGGGGACGACTGGCGTGGCCGTCGCGGCGTCAGGCATCGAGGCGGTCCTCGATATGCGGGGGCGCGCAGACCTCTTTGGAAATGTGCTCAAGGTGACGTCACAGGCTGTTGCAGACGACCTCAGCTCGGCTGCCGAGATTCTGATGGGGGAATCGGATGAAGCCACCCCCGTGGTCTTGGCAAGGGGACTTGACAGAGCTCTGATGAAGGACGTGGAATATCCAGGCAAGAGGTTTGCGATTCCGTTGGGCGAGGACGTCTACCATCGGAGCCTTGGCGGCTCCGGGCGGATTGCGTAACCCTGCATATGCCTAAATCCAAGCTCCCGGGCAGGGACGAGGTTGACCTACGAAATCGTTTGCTCATCGTGCGGAACTCCGCTCTACTCCGGGTTCGACCTGAGGTCCCCCGGAGACGTGCTCAAGGCCGCAGATTACAAATGCAGGAAATGCGGTGAGAAGCTGTCCCCCAACAAGTTTCAGGTGGAGGTCAGAAAGATAGACGGCTCATTTTCCTGAGATAGGCTAAAGTCCCCGTAGGTTTCCGGATTCGAGGTCGTGGTTAGAATGAGCCGTGGGTACACACTGGTCATCTGCGAGAAGCCTGACGCTGCCAGGAGGGTTTCTGACGCCCTTTCCGGCGGTTCCTCCCGGAACGAGCAGTTGGACGGGACGACTGTCTTCAGGTTCAGCAGGAAGGGGGAGGAGTACGTAGTCTGCTCGGCCCAGGGGCATGTGTATGGAGTGTCAGACCCAACGGACGAGAGGTCGGTCTATCCAGTGTTCGACGTCGAATGGTACTCGTCTGACCTGTTGGACGAAGACAGCGCCAACGCTGCGCGGAGGATTTCAGCCATCAAGAAACTCTCCTCTGAGGCTTCCAAATTCGTCAACGCCTGCGACTTCGACGTCGAAGGGGAGACCATCGGGTTCAATCTCCTCAGGTATGCCTGCGGGGGAAAGGAGAAGGATGCGCTCAGGGCGAGGTTCTCCACTTTGACCGAAGAAGATCTGGTCAAGGCGTTCGACGAACTCAGGCCCCTTCAGGGCCAAGGGTTCGCACGGGCGGGACGTGCGAGGCATGCCATCGACTTCGTCTGGGGGGTGAACCTTACGCGGGCGCTTTCGCAATCGGCGCTAGGTTCGGGGCATAGATACCAGACGGTCAGCGTGGGCCGGGTGCAGGGGCCGACCCTAGGTTTCCTTGTCCAGAGGGAACGGGAGAGCCGGGAGTTCGTCCCTGTCCCCCACTGGAAGGTCTCCGGGGTCTTCGAGAGGGATGGAAAGAAATTCACCGCTGCCTACGTGGATGACAGAGTCGAGACCAAGGCCGTAGCAGATGCCATCCGCACAGAATGTGTGGGCCGGGAGGCGGTGGCCGACGCGGTGCGGAAGAGTTCCGTCCAGGTCGGATCCCCGGTACCTTTCAACATCGGCGACCTCCAGAAGGAGGCCTACAGGCAGTTTGGGTACACGCCGAGCAGGACCCTGCAGATCGCTGAAAGGCTCTATCTTTCCGCGCTCATATCGTACCCCCGCACGGGGAGCCAGAGGCTGCCGCCGTCAATAGGGTACTCGAAGATCCTGCAGAACCTAGGAGGGATCCCAGAGTACTCGGCCCTGGTCCCGGAGCTCCTGAGGGGTCAGCCCAAGCCGGTCCAAGGACCAAAGGAAGACGCCGCGCACCCCGCCATCCATCCCACGGGGGAGAGACCGAAGCGCGCCCTCGACGCTTCCGAGGCCTCGGTGTTCGACCTCGTGGCGAGGAGGTTCCTGGCCGCCTTCGGGCCTTCGGCGCGCAGGGAATTGGCCGAAGTCTCGTTATCAGTGGGAGGGCGCGGGTTCAGGCTCTCGGGGGGACGGACGGTCTTCCCAGGATGGATGAAGTTCTATGGGAAGTACGCGGGGTACAGGGACGTCGAACTACTGCCCATCGCTCGGGGGGACCGGTTCCGGGTGGTTGATGTGCCGGTGGAAGAGAGGTTCGAACAGAGGCCACCGAAGTACAACCAGAGCAGCCTCCTTGAGAAGATGGAAAAAGAAGGCATCGGGACCAAGGCGACCCGGGCCGAGATAATCTCCACCCTGGTGGGACGAGGTTACGTCGCGGGGGAGAGCATGGAGGTGACGGATCTGGGGCTTTCGGTGGTCGAAACCATGGGGAAATACGCACCTTCGATCATTAGCACCGGGCTGACGAAGAACATCGAAGAGAAACTGGAGGCCGTCGAAGGAGGGGCCGAGGGAGAGGCTGCTCTCCTAAGGGAGACCGTCAGGTCGATAGCGGACCAGGTAGGAGAGCTGAGCGCCAACGAGGAGGCGGTGGGGAAGGAGATTGACTCCGCCCTGATGAGCACCGCGGCCAGGTCGTTCGTCCTCGGCCGGTGCCCCGTCTGCAAGACAGGCGAGCTCAGGATCATCAGGTCGAAGACGACCAAGAAGCGGTTCGTGGGCTGTTCGAACTATCCGACGGGGTGCCGGGCCTCGGCACCTCTCCCCCAGAAAGGCACCGTCAAACCGACGAATAGGGCCTGCGAGCACTGTTCGTGGCCTGTCGTCTATGTCGTGGGGGGAAGGCGTCCATGGAAGCTGTGTGTGAATCCAGAGTGCCCGGGGAAGAAGAAATGAAGTGCACCATATGCCGGAGGGAGGCGGTCGCTGACCTCTGTGCCTATCATACCGAAGCCCGGGAGAAGGTGAAGGGGGCCTATCCGGCGTGGGTGAAGGCCTATGGTAGGATCGAATGGGAAGACTATTTGGATAAGGTTAAGCGTAACGTTCAAACGGGCCAATGGGCAAAGGAGATAGCCGAGCTTCTCAAAGGGTGATTAGATGCTAAGAACAGTGTTGGAATCAGCGTACAAACGGACGGTGGGAGCCGTGAAGGACTCCTTCATGAGGTTCGTCTCATCGATAACCAGGGGAGGCGGCCTCGTCGAGGCCCTGTACGTGATACTCCTCGTGGCGCTGATGGCAGGCTTCATCAACGCTGTGGTCTTCCCTGTGCCTAACCAGAGCTACATCCCGTATCCCCAGGCAGGCGCCATGACGATACCCGAGGCCATACTCGATGCCTTTGTCATAGTCATAGGAGGGGCGGGAATCTATCTCGTCTATCTGAGTGGAAGGCAGACTGCCAGGAGCAGGACGGTCAATATGTATCTGGGGATGGCCCTGCTTCTTCTGGTGGCGTCCATCTTCATAGGCATAGACATGGCGCAGCTCAAGGGATTCGGGTAGAGAAAACTCCCCCCGGCCAAGCGGAGCCTTTTTCGCATCTGACGACTAGCTCGCTTCCCCTTACGGCGACGGAAGCGGTCACGTCAGAGAGCCCCGATATCGACCTGCCAGTACCTCTCCGAAAGAAGCCTTCCCGTCTGTACATGGTCATGATTACTGTCTTGCCGTTGGTCTTCGCCAGGTACGACAGGCTCGCCACTGCGAACGCCAGCTTCCTGCTGCGCGAGCTCCCCTCGTCCTTGGAGATCAGGTGGTAGAGGCTGTTCAGACTGTCCACGATGATGATCTTCTGCTGAAGCTCGAAAAGCGCCGAGAACTCGTTCTCCAAGTCTGACCCGGGTTCGGGGACCCTCAGAACAGATGATTTGGCAGCCGCACCACCGAGGGCGGAGAATATCAGATCCGAATCTGATGAATAGAAGGCGTCCAAGTCGAGGACGGCACAGCCGCTGCTGGCCGCAGATAACAGGCCCATGACGGTGCGGGCGAACTGGATGTTGGCCTCTCTCCCGTCCACGAGAAAGGTCGTCGTCTTGCCTTTCAGGGGGCCGAAGAACGAACTGGTCTGCTCCCCGCTAAAACTCATTAGGCGAGCCAGGTGTCAGGTCTTCGATATTTCAAAGTGAGCCGTATATGCGTGGCCACAACCAAGGCCAGGGCCTACTACGCCCTCGTGTCGAGGCTGAGGAGGGCAGAGCTCCCTTTCTCTAGCGCGCTTCCTGACTCGGGAATCCGCGACTGCGACATCGTGTTGACCACCGCCGAGGAGGCGGGCAGGTTCGGGGACCGTGCGGTCGCCCTCGAGGACTTGGACGAGAACCCTGGTATTTTCAAGGGACAGGTGGTGTCACGGCTGACCGGTGCAGGGGACGTAATCCTAGTCGGGGTCGACCCCGGGAAGAGGACCGGCCTGGCGGTCTTCTACGGCCAAACGAAGCTTGCTTTCAACACGTTCGATTCTGTCGGGGCGGTCTGCTCCAGGGTCGGCGCCTTCGCCAGGGGGGTCCCTTCGAGCAGGCTCCTAGTGAGGGTGGGGAACGGGAACAGGTCCATGGCTACGAGGCTGGTGGAGGGGCTGAAGCGGGAGGTCCCAAGCTCGACCATAGAGGTGGTGGACGAGTCAGGGACATCGACGGGGAGCTCGAAGATGAAGGGGGTCCAGCGAGACCAAGTGGCCGCCGCAAAGATCGCCTTCCGAAAGGGAGAGGTGGTCAGCCATGGGACGACCAGAAATCGCGGCTGAGCGACTCGATGCTATTTGGGGTCATGTCCCCGACCACGAGGTCTTTCTTCAGCCAGGACGGCATCAGATCCCGGGCAGCCTGCGAGCCGAACCTCTCGTCGAAGAAGAAGACCAGCCCCCGTTTTCCCGGACTCCGCACGTGCCTTCCGGCGGCCTGGAAGGCCTTACGAAGGGCTGGAAGGCGCGAGAGCATGAGGTAAGAGTCTCCCTCTCCAGCCCTCTTCAGACACGCATACTCTGCGTGCATCATGGGGGATGGAGGCGGGAGCGCCAGCCCCACCACTGCTATCGAACCCATCATCCCGCCCTCGAAGTCCTCCCCCTCGGAGAACCGTCCGCCCTGGACGCCGAATAGTACCGATTCATCGGATGACCTGAACGAGTCGAACAGCTCCTCGACCTTGTCGTTCGTGAGCCCCGGTGCCTCGGAGACCATCAGTCGGCCTGATACCCTCTTCGACACCATCACAGAGATGGGGGCCAAGACCGAATATGAGGGCGCGAATATCCCCACCCCCGCATCCGTCGATTTGATCATAGCTGCCAGCCTGTCGGAAATCTTGGAGTACATTTCCGGGGTCCTCTGCTTATAGCGGGTGGACGTGCCGGTGTCCACCGCCGTCTTCACTTCCACCAGTGACTCTGCGGAAGCGTCGTATGTCTTCACCATCTCGGGGGTCAACCCCAGAGACCTGGCAAAAACCGAGGATGGGTTGACGGTGGCGGACAGGAGCACGCAGCTCTTGAACCGGGCCAGGTAATCGGCCAAGTTCCTTACCGGGTCGTGGTCGACCAGGCCGAGGGTGTTCTCCCACTTCACCAAGACGGACCGGCTCGATGTGGATAGCTTCACCAAGAACTCCCCGACGCGTAGTATGAGCGATAGTAGCCTCCTCTCGAAAGTTATCGACCCCCAGGCGGCTCCGGAACTCGCGCTCAGTTCGAAGGCCAGATTCTGGAGCCACACGGTCCCATGGTCGTCGCGGAACCGCTCCATGACATGGGCCCTGTCGAGGAGCCACCCCTGGTGCTCCGCCATCAACTGCTCCAGGGTGGTAAGGAGCGATGTGAGGGAGAGCGCCGCGTCCATCAGCAGGGCCTTGGCCTCTCTGACGGCACCGCGCACCTAGTCGAGAGTCAGAGTGGCCGAGTTCATGCTTCTGAAGAAGTCGCGTATGTTGTGCGCCTCGTCGGCAATGAGAATCGTCCTCGGTATCTCGACGGAGTTCCTGTCGAAAAGGACGGCCATGGCCCTGGGGTCGAAGGCATACTGGTAGGGGACGACGGCGACGGCGGCCTGGGCCATGGCCACCCTGGCGACTTCGTAAGGGCACACGTAGGCTTCCTCCGACTTCCTGATTAGCTCGGAGTGGCGGGGGGTCCTAAGGAGCGACTCCCCGACGAGTCGGCCGAAGTCTTCTGATAGGGTGACGTTGAGGAAGTATGAGCAGAGGTTGTTGCTGACATTGAATGAACAGTACCACCCGAAGGATTCCTGTGGGACGATCCTCTGACGGCGCAAGAGGCAGTAGTCGTACTTCGACAGCATCGGAGCGGCGCGGAAAGGGTGCCTCCCCTGGAGCCTGGAAATCTCGTCGACCACCCGGAAGATCTGCCGTTTCGTCCTGCAAGTGTAGACAATCCTGCAGCCCGTCTCTTCGGCAGCTGACAGAGCTCCTGCGAGCACGGCGGCAGTCTTGCCGAACCCGCTCATCGCCTCGGCGATGAGAATCTCCCCTTCGGCGCATGCGCGATACACGTGGTGGGCCAGCTCCTCCTGACCCGGGCGAAAGGACTCGTAGGCGAACCTGCTCTGTATGTCCACAGGCTAGGAGTCGGGCCCGCTATTTTACTCCCCGTATCAGATGCCGATGTGGGAGGCGAAGGCTTCGTCCTTGAAGAGCAGGGATGTGGCCTTCTCGACGGCTGCCCTGTTCTCCGGTGTGGTGTACACGCGGAGGACGTCCATGAAGCCAGCGATGGAACCTACCAGGGGGAGCTTCTCCAAGGGCACCGCCTTGACGACCCGCCTGTTCCCCTCGGCCCTGAACAGCGCCACCGATGTGAGGACCTCTTTGGTGTAGGTGTAGGGGACGGAGGGTGTCGTGGGGACGTCAAGGTATACGTGGTGGGAGTCGACCTTTGCTGTTTTCGCTATTTCAGAGACAGCTCGGGTCCGCGCCCCCTCGTCGGCGAATATCCGTTCTACCATCCGGCCCTTCCTCTGGAGGACCTTCTCAAAGGCGCACTTGACCAGCCTTCTTTCTTGGAAGTCTATGGCTAGCTTCTTGGCCTCCTTTAGCTCAGATGTGGAGGCCTTCAGGTTGATGAGCCGGTGGATAACGACCTCGTCTGTGAGCTCCAAGTATCTCTCGATGTCGGACAGGTCGGTCAGCCCCAGAGAACTGTCTGCTAGCTTCATCGAGTGTGCCAGCATCAGCTCCGCTGCTCTGACCGTCCTGTGAAAGTAGACGGCCTTGAACATCTCGTAGCGGGCGAGGAGTAGAGCCTCGTAGGCGTAGAGGGCCGCGTCGTCTATCACCAGATGCCCACCGGCGACGTGGAGCGAGTTGATCACCCTCTGTGTGTCTACCTTGCCGTACTCCACCCCCGTGAAGTAAGAGTCCCGGGGGAGGTAGTCCATCATGTCAGCGCTCAGGCTTCCCGCTATGATCTCGTTCATGAACGGAGGCTTCGACTTCTGTCTGCCGACTGCGAAGTCGGACATCTTCTTGGAGGAGAATCCGTTCTTTTCGAGTATGTCGCTGATGGACGTCTCGAGGATGACCCGTTTAGAAATGTCTTCGTGCGACACCTCGCCGTTGTCAGAAAGGACCTCCTCGTACATGTGGGAGAAGGGCCCGTGACCCACGTCGTGCAGTAGGGCGGCGATCCTTGTCTCCTGGACGGCGTCCTTGTCCATTTCAGAGGCCAGAGACTCGGCTATCTGCCCGGCCACGTGCATCGCCCCGACGACGTGGTCGAATCGCGTGTGCGTCGCTCCCGGATAGACGAGGTATGAGCCTGCGAGTTGGTGTATGCGCCTGAGCCTCTGCAGGAACGGAGAGTCGATGAGCTGTCGTTCGACTTCGGTCATCCGGACGTATCCGTGGACTGGGTCCCTGATCTCTGCGACAGGAGAGAGCGCCAACCCTGCTTTACGGGCCCCTCAGGCGTCTTAAACGGTTCTGTGTGTCAGGCTAGACCTTCGTTTCAAGGGCCTTCGAGACCGCCAGGGAGACCGACCTGCTGGTCTCTTCGATTCTCCCTCCGGCATCGACCACCGTCCAGCCGAACTTCTCCGCCAGTTCAAGGTACGCTCCTCTCGCCTTCTCCTGGAGGCAGAGGTTCCTTTCATACGAATCCTTCCTGTCCCCCCTTCTTGGGATGAGTTTGGCGGGTTGGGCGTTTAGGAGGATGACTAGATCCGGCTCAGGGAGGCCTTCCTCAAGGTGCAGGAGCCACTCAAGCTGCAGTCCGCTGCTGACCCCGTAGGCGAGGTTGGATCCTGAGTACCTGTCCACTATGGTGGCGTCCGTGTCAGACAGGATTGCCTCCAGTTCCCCCTTCTTCTCCCACCTGTTGGCAGCATAGAGCATCGCCCTCACTTCCGGGGGGTAGATGACTGTGCCCGCCAGGAATTTCCTAATCTCCTTCCCGATGGTGGTCTCGTACGCAGGGAAAGAAATCGTCCTCGTGGTCAGGTCCTTCGAGCCGAGCCAGGCCTTCAGGATGGAGGTCTGGGTCCTCTTGCCCACGGCGTCTATCCCCTCGATGGCGATGAAGAGTCCCCTCCTCCGGCTCATGGCCGCCGTCCTTGGTACAGCGTCTAAATCCGTTTCCTAGAAGAAGATGGATACCAGAAAGAGGCCTGCTACAGCGGCTGTTGCGAACCTGAAATAGCTCCTTGAGAACTTGGAGCTCTCTTGGGTTATTGAGGCGAATTCCTCGAGGGCCTTGGCACCGAAGACTCTGACCTTGCTATTCATCTTGGCAGAGCCGTATTCTGCCGGGGCGAGCCTCGTTTCCGCAAGTCTGGCGAGCTTCACGGTGGCCTCTGCTATGGCCGCGACAGGTGTCGACTCTCCCAGTGTCTTGTACCCGCGTTCTGCCGTCAACCCGCGGGCAGCGAGGTTGTGGCTGTCCGAAGTGCAGAACTCCACCAGGCTGTAGCCGGCCGAATTCAACGCCTTCTCTACCTCGGCGTGCAGGCTCGGAACGGAGTTGTTGGCATCTGCGAGGACTAGGACGGACTTCGGGCCCTCCGACTGCAGCATTATCAGCCCGACGCCGTTCTCAGTGATGTCCCCGCTCCCTGAGAAACCGATTTCGTTTGAGTGGGAATAGGCGAAGGCGAAGCGATGGGGCTCGGCCTTGCTCATGGTTTCGAAGAGCTTCCTCCACCCGGGGTCGTCGGTCATAGGAGACTGCAGGCGGGGGTCGATCGAGTTGTGCGCGTCGACAATCGTCAGGTCCAACCCCGCGTCGACCGCAGATCTAGAGAGCTGGTCCTCCACTGTTGCGTCTATGTCGTCAGACCCGAGCGGAGCGAACGACATTGTCATCATCAGGTCTTCGGAGAAAGCCAGAGCTGAGGCGACCGCGTTCCCGACCTGGGTGCGCGTCGGCCCGCGCATCAATGCGCCGCCCCCGGTGGGTTCAATGGAGAGCGCCAATTCTTTCACAGCTAGGGCATACTTCGAAGTGTCTGCCTTCGTGGCCAAATTCCGCTCGTGCCCTCCTGGCCTGTGGAGTGTCATCGCCGGGCCCAGTTCCCTGAACGCCACTGATACCACACCTGGGAGGTCGTAGCTGCCTATGGGATAGAACGGACCCGGATGGACACCAGGTAAAATCAAGAACGCGTCCCCTACCTTCGTCCTGAAGAGGAGGACCTTCGTGCTGACCTCCATCTCCTCGGAGTGGCCTGCTATCATCCCCTCCAGCTGGTCGGAGTCCTCGGTGGTCCAGGTCTTCATGAACGCGTGGAAGAGGCTCAATGCGTCGTAGCCAAGACTCGTCTTCTTTCCTTTGAGGAGCAAGGGGAAGGCGACCAGGATAGCGAGGGCGAGAAATCCGCTCGAAAAGGCGACGACGTCGAGTCGGCCTGCAAGCTCAGGGAGCCTGACAATCAGTAGGGTGGAGATTGGGTGGATGGCGGCGAGCGACAGAGAGATTGACGCACTGTTCTCGAAGGCACCGTGGATGACAAGGAACTCGAACCCGGCGCAGATGAAGGCCCCGAACAGGATTGCGTTGGTGAGGGCGCTGGTGGACCCCGAAGTCCAGGCGTAGACCGCACCTACGGCGGCGAAGACCAGCCATAGAATCTCTCCTGCAAGGATAGTGGCCTGCACCCGTCGGAACGTCGCGATGGTCTTCCTGTCCTTGATCCTGAGGGCGCTCGAGACGGCGGTCGCAGACAGTATCAGGACGACGAATGCCAGCACAAAGGTCGGTAGGCCCGAGGTTCCCCTCGACAGGATGGAAAGGAGGAAAGCTGCGAGCCCCCCATAGACGACAAGGGAAAGGGTGGAAGGGAGGACGAAAAGATGCCTGTAGCGGCTTGCGAGGGATTCTGTGGCAGAACGGGTCTTGGGATTCTGCTCAGATGACGTTGATGACAATTGAGACGATGATCAGGGTGATGGACCCGATGAGGACGATCTCCGGCCTGATCTTCACTCCCTGAGTCTCTTCGTTGAAGAACGTGAGCAGGCCTGCGCTCGACGCGGGCATAGGCGCGTTGTCTTTCTTGCTCATGCTGTTTCACGAGGCCCTTCGACAGTTCTTAAGGATAACGCCGCCACTGGTCGGTGTAGGCTACACGAATCCGTTTTCCGTGAGCTTGGTCAAGACCCTGCTCCAGAACCCACTGCTCAGGGTTAGGAAGGCCGAGATGGCGCAGATCAGCAGCCCTCCCACGATGGCGACCAGGGGGACGATCGACGCTATCGACACGAGGATTATCACCCCGCCGAGAGGCAGCGCAGTAGCCAACTGTCTAAGGCTGAATTGGGCGGCCATCATCATGTCGTCCCCCTTTATCTGAATGGGGGCGATGTAGGCAGCCCAGCAGATCTCAAGGACGTATGCGCCGGGTATTACCGCCAGTATCACTCCAAGAGCCCCCAAAGAGGAACCGTATCCCAGGGCCAGGAGGATCGAGTTGGCGACCGCGAAGGGAGCAAGAATTAGCATGAGCGAGATGACTTTGGATGCGATAAGGTGCCTGAAGTAGGTGGAGGGAGGGAGAGACGTCAGAGACAACCAGATCCTTTCGTTCGTTATCGCCGATTGGGAAAGGAAGAAACTGACGAAAGTGAGGAGGACGGCAACGATGATCGCACCAGGAAAAGTGTCCGTTCCGCTCACCGCTTGTGCAGGCGAGCCTTGCAGGAGGGCGTAGGCGAAGTAGGCCGCCGCGGCCACTGTTGCGGTCACGAATACCCATCGGGTCTTCACGCGTCTGGAGACGTATCGGGAAGTCCCCGCCATGTTCATCCTCCCGGCGAGGGACATGTTGCTGAGGTTCATCGAGTAGATGGCGCCGATGGGGCTTCGGCCGACGTAGCTGTTCTGTGATTTAATATCCGACGAGGTCGTCCTCACAAGGCTCCTCATCATATCTAGCTCAATCCGCGACAGTCCTCTGAAGGCCAGCGCGGTGGTGACAGCCGCCAGTGCGACTGTTGTAGCGGTCCCGCCCAATGGGTTCCCGTTGAACGCTGCGCCCGGCGACAGGGGAAATTTCGCAAGGCCGGCGACCGTCCAAAGCGCCAGACCTACTGACAGCGCGGCTCTGAGCTTGGTAGTCATCGAAGTCGCAATGATTCCGAGTGACGTGAACGTGAGGGCGAGAGCGACGAGATCAGCCACTAGGAGAGGAGAGGCGAGGGTCTGGTCCAGATATCCGAATATGAACAGTATCGAGATTCCGAATGCGATGAATTGCGAGAAGAAGATGGCTATGGAAAGATCTCTGGTGCTTAGCGGTAGGGCGAAGAGGTAGTCCCGGTCCGACTTGAATATCATGATTCCGCCTGTGGCCAGGGCCATGGCAAGAAAGAGCGCAACTATTGCAGTCCCGTAGTAACCCAGGATGAGGTTCGCCTGTTGAGTGGGGATCAATGATGAAATGGCAGTGTAGTACACGAGCATGACCACGATGAGTATGAGGAGGGGCCTGGAGAAGCGGGTCCGGACGACGAACTTCAGAAGCTTACCTAGCATCTGTCATCATCCTCGCCACGACGCTTTCGATGGGCTCCTCCGGTGATCCTTTCTTCCTGAGGTCGTCGATGGTGCCTTCCCATAGAAACATCCCCTTGGATATCATCACCACGCTGTCTGTCAGCCTGTGCGCAATCGCCATGATGTGCGTCGAGACCAGGTGCGTCCCTTCCATTCTATCCAGCATCGCGATGACCTTTTCCTGTGTTGGGATGTCAAGATAGTTCAGGGGCTCGTCCAATAGCATGACCTTGGGAGAATGGACGATGGCCAGCGCGATGGCCAGCTTTTGCGTGTTCCCTCTGGAGAGCCGGCCGACGTTCGATTTCTCGTATTGTCTGAGGTCGAGCTCGTCGAGGAGGAAATCTGTCCTCCCCCTCACGTCTTGGACCCCTCTCAACGCCGCGATGTACTCGAGGTTCTCCCTCACCGATAGCATCCTATATGGTAGGGCGTCCTCGGGGAGGTACCCCACGACTGTCTTCGATTCCTTACTCTCGGGCGCAGACCCGAGTATCTTCACTGAGCCTGTGTCGGCCCTCAAAGAACCGATGAGGAGCTTGAGGGTGGTAGACTTGCCGGCCCCATTGGGCCCCAGGAGTGCGAATCGTCCCCCCACGGGTATCTCGAAGCTCAGATCGTTCAACGCGAGGACAGAACCGTAGGACTTGCTGACATGTTCCAGCTCGATCCCGTTTCTTACTCCGTTCATACGAGATTCCAACTGGCTTCGGCTTCTTCCCCCGAATCGATGTCGTATTAAGCAACCTAGCGAACTGGCGAGGTTTCTGCGCCGGCCGCTCCAAACCTATAATTATCGTAAGGAAGCGCCGCGTCTCATGCCTTCCTACGATTCTGAGTTCAAGTCCGTCCTGAGCAAGGTGCGCTCCCACGAGAAATGGTTCTCGGAAAGCCTGCCTATGATCGCGAGTGAGAACCTCACATCGGAGCCCGTCAGGAGGGTGCTCTCGTCGGACCTCGGGCACCGCTACGCCGAGGGGTGGCCTGGAGAGAGGGTCTACGCTGGGTGCAGGTACATCGACCAGATTGAGCTACAGGCGATTGCGCTGGGCAAGAAATTGTTCAGGGCCGAACACATCGACGTGAGGCCCGTGTCGGGGGTCGTGGCGAACCTCGCGGTCTACGCTGCATGCACAAACCCCGGAGACACCATGATGGCGCTTTCGATACCGAATGGTGGGCACATCTCGCATGGCAAGAAGGACTTCGGTGGCTCGGCTGGCGCCATCCATGGGCTAGAAGTTTCCTACTTCGCCTTCGACAAGGAGGCGATGAACATCGACGTCGACGAGACGAAGAAGCGTATCGCCGCCCTCCCGTCTCTCAAACTCGCGATGTTCGGGTGCAGCCTGTTCCTGTTCCCGCACCCCATCAAGGAGCTGGAGCAGACAATCCACGACAAGGGAGGAGTCATCTGTTATGATGCCGCCCATGTCGCCGGGCTCATAGCAGGGGGCCAGTTCCAGGACCCGCTGAGGGAGGGAGCGCAGGTCATGACATTTAGCACCCACAAGGTCCTCTTCGGGCCGCAGGGCGGGGCCATCGCGTCCAAGGCGGAGTTGGCCGAGCCGCTGAAGAAGGCTGTCTTCCCCGGGATGACGAGCAACCATCACCTGAACAATGTGGCTGCGAAGGCGATGGTGTTCGCCGAGTTCCTTCAGTTCGGGCACAGGTACGCGAAGGATGTGGTGGTGAACGCTCAGACTCTGGCCGGAAGGCTGGCAGAGCTTGGAGAGAAAGTCCTCGGAGAGAAGGCTGGATACACAAAGTCCCATCAGGTGGCCCTTGACATCACAAAGTGTTCTGACGGCGGGGTCGTCGAAAAACTTCTCGAAGACCAGAACATTATCTGCAACAGGGAGCCGATTCCCGGGGACCTGCAGGCCGGCAGGCACTACACCAATCCAGGAGGCATCCGCCTCGGGGTGTCGGAACTCACGCGCCTGGGCATGGGCAGGTCGGAGATGAAAGAGATAGCGGGAATAGTGCACCTCGCCCTCGGCGGGACGAAGAAGCGCGAGGTGGTTGCACAAATCAAGGAACTGCGTGGGGGTTTCCAGAAGGTCAAGTACTCCTTCAGGGACTCGCCGGCTTACTCATTCGGCTAGCGTAGGCTTCAGGAAATCCGTCAACTCCAGCTGGTCCGCTTTCCTCGGTCCCTGGAACAGCTGGTCAAGCTCCCTCTGTAGCATGTCGAGGCGGCTCTTGAGATATGGGTCGACGTCGTAGTCGCGTGCGAGCTTCTGGGCGATGTAGAGGTACTTCTCCACCGAGGCCCTCGTCAGGGTCCCCCTGATCTCGCTCCCGCAGTTGGGGCACTTCCATGAGAGGGGGGGCCTTCTCAGCGTCATCCCACACCCCTTGCACTTGAACGCCTGGGTCGCGTACTTCTTCGCGTTCCCCATTATGTCCCTGATCAAGTGCGTCTTGATTATCGATTCGACCACACCCCGGGTCGACACCGCCTCGATCAGCGAAGCGACTTCAATCTGCTTCGAGATCTTCTCGTTCAAAGTCCTCAGGGTCGAGTAGGAGCCTCTGGAGCGTTTGACCGTCAGCGCGCTCGTCCCGTGGGTGTATCCGTATCCGTAGAACTGGGTGTCCTTCTCGAGTCTTGATCCTATGGTTTCAATCAGGTCCACGACAGAGGAGGCTGGCGGCGCACTCTGTGTCTTTTCGTAGAACTCGAGCGGATAGGACGTTGCTATGTCGAAGTTGTGTGCCTGCTCGTCCACCTCCGAAGGCAAGATCACAGGCTGGATTAGCAGCGGCGTGTCCATGTATCCACCGATCTGTGCCGGGACGTACTCCAGCGAGAAGTTGAGGAAGGTGTCCATCAGAAGTAGGATTGAGTCTCCGTCCCCATCGCAGTCCCGCCTCTTCGCCGAGTGCCAGTATGGGTTTGCGAAGCACACCTGGGTCGCGGAGAATCCGACTATTCGCCCGCCCACGCCGACGGAAGTGTGCGGCGCCAATCCGATGACCAGCCTCCCCAGCAGGTCGGACGGCTCGTTGGCGTTGTAGAATGGCGGGAGGCCGTAGAGGCTCTTCAGCTCGTCGTCGACGCACTGGGCCATCCTGACGAGGTCCTTCCCGATGTCCGCTGGTATAATGACATCCTGCGGCTTCAGCTCGAGTACCTGGTCGTCTCTCTCGAGTGGGACGCCGTCCTTGTCGTGGGAATACCCGAGGCGGACGAGCGTTCCAGTGTCAGATTTCACGTCCCTGGGCCTGAAGTGGGTCAGAGGCTCGTTGGTGGCGTCGATCCTCATGGTGCCGTCTTTGTAGACATAGGTGTCGTGCCTGCTTCTGATGATCCCCTTCTCCAGGGCCTCCGGCTGCTTCGACGCGCTGGTGAGTCCCCTGACGCCTTTGACAGGTTTGTTAGGGTTGTAGGGGATTTTGGCCCTGATGGCTTCGAGCCTCGACCGAAAGTCGAAATCCATTTTGGAGAAGTTCACAGTCTTCGTCCTACAGCTAGGGCAGGCATAGTCCTGGGTCGTCGCCCCACACCGTGGGCAGGCCCTGAATGACGTGGTAGGTCCCCCGCAAACCTCGCACTTCGGTGATGTGCGTCGCATGTTGCAGTTCGTGCAGTAGAGGTTCACCACCTCCATCTCCACCCTCCCCGCCTTCGCCGCCGCGGAAATGTCCCGCATCGCACCGCCTTCTTTGCCGACGGGGAAGAGGGTGTGGACCGGAGGCTTCATCCTCCTCACCATTGCTTTCTCCGGTCTTCCGACCCTGATGCCGATGGTCGTGGTGCTCTGGCGTCCCAGCTGAATCCCGGAAAGCCGCTTGATGTACTCGGGCTCCTCCGATGGGATGACAAGCTCGGGCTCCTTCAGCCTGAGCAGGGCCCCCAGAACCAAAGCGCGGTCTCCGCTCACGACTGCCACGTCACCTTCTATCCTGTGCTCAATCAGGCAGGTGTTGAGGATCCAGCGTATCTGAGGGATGTTCGCGTTGACGATCACGTCGGAGCCTTCGAGGAGCGAGTACTTCCTCAGCTCCGCCAAATCCGACGAGCCGACCCTGTCGAACCGAGGCGTATGGACAGGGTGGAGTGGGATACCCAGGGTCTGCGAGATCGAAATGGCCTCGGCGGCGCTGGGCACCGTTGTCGCAAAGGATTGCAGTTGGTTCGCTCTTTCCCTCGAGACGCCTGCTAAGGCGAGCATGTCGAGGGCCCCCGGGACGCTGTTGAGGGCGCGACCAAAGTCCTGTAACCACCACTCGGCGACATAGGGCGAAGGCGGGAGCGCCTTGTTGTTCTCTAGGAAATCCCCGTAACTGATGAGCACGTCCCCGAGATCTATGATCTTGCCGAGCACCCCGTGCATCTCCTCGGCCTGTGCGACGGTCGACACCTTGACCACGCTCCCATCCTTGGTCAGAATGGTCGGCCCCTCGATTGAGTCGACGAAGGCTATGGTCGCCGCCTTCCCGGGCAGGTCTACCTTTACTTGGGTCCCGGTGACGACAGGGTAGTCCAGAAGTATGGCCACCGCGGGGTGGATTCCGATGGTCGAGAGTCCTGTGTTCATCGACCTGCCGTACCTGAGCCTGAAGCCCCCTTTGCTGCGAGGCATGGAGAGGACTGCCCTCCCGGAGATGACCTCCTCGAAGTGAGCACCGGCCTTCTCCGTCTCGTTGGTTGACTGCTGCGTGCCTCCCTTGAGCTGGTCGAGGAACTCCCACCCCGTGATGTTCAGGCTCGCCAGCTTCTTCGACAGTTTGTTGGCGCGGCCGATGACCCCATCGTTCAGCACTCTGAGTGCTCCGCCCCTCAGCCTGTCGGTGGAGACGCGCTTCAGGTTCCTGTGGACCACAACCTCGATGGGGTCGGTCTCTATCCCGTCTATCTCGACGGGTATGTTGGAGATGGCGCGCTTGATGTCGTCGTCAGTGACCTTGTACTGGAAATTCCCGACCTCGCGCTCGTAGATTCTCAGCTCCTCCGCGAACCTGGCGATCTCTTCGCCCCGGGCCCTGTAGTTGCCGAGGCCCAGCTTCTTTGCGGTGAGGTCGGCGATGACCAGAGAAAACGCGGCTTCGGTCCCGCCCGCGGAGCGCATGGGACCAGCGTAGGCGACCGAGACATAATCCGAGTTGTCGTCGTTCTGTTTGATTTCAACCCTCGAAATTCCCTCGAGGGGGGCCACGGTGACCCCGTCGGTCATGACCGCCAGTCCGGCCCTGACCCCATAGTTTAGGGCCTCGTGCCTTTCTAGGGATCCGAACCTGCCGAGGGCTATCTCCTGGGATATTGAGAGTGCGGCCCGTTCCTTGGACGTCGTGTGGAGCAGCTCCCTGAGCCTGTCGACGAGGCCCTCGAACTGGTCGAGTCGGAGCATCTTGTTGACCCTGTCGGCGAGGTCGAAGACGGTCTGGCTCTCGACGGTCTCCTTCGGATCGAAACCCTTCGACCTTGCTTCCGTGGCTAGGGTGTACGCGGCTTCGTATTGCGATAGTATGTCATGGTAGTAAGGCTCCAACCTTGGAGGGAAAGGGGCGAGAGTCTTGACGCGCTCCCATGCGAGGTCGGCAGAGAAGGACAAACCTTCGCGTTCGGTTGGGAGAGGGAATTAAGCACTACCTATCGTCGGCTCGTCCCGTTTTCGTTTTAGGTTCCTCATGACGAACAGGTAGAAGACGACGGCCAGAGGAATCCACATCAGGGCTTCATAGTAACCCGCGTAGATTCCGATTGTTTCGATCAAACCTGCGACCAGCAGGATCAGCGCGACCCAGGCCATTGCGAGGACGAGTTTGGTCGAGCCGCGGTTGAGCCTTCGGGCGAAGGCATCAGGCGCGACGGTCCGCCACCTGGTTACCGCCAGGATTCCGGCCACGGCGGCGATTGGGTAGGCCGATTCTTCTATCCATGTATGAGGAAGGAGGTAGAGTGCGATGAGCACAAAGGAGGGCGAGACAGGATATGGCGTTGCGTTCATTGCTATGACTTGGATCACTCGGCCCGTGTTGTAGCTTGCCAACCCGAAGGCGAAGGTCCCGAAGAATGGGATGGCGCCTCCCCAGGCAACCTGTATGTTGTTCACGAAGATGTCCCGAAAATCTCCGATGAATGTCCCTCCTACCACCTGGGATTGCGTGTTGTTCAGAATGGTCGTGTACGTCTGTGCTTCGCCGGGGAAGAAAGGCAGGGTCGCGGCGAGGATTAGGATAGCTTGACTGGTGGCAAAAAGCAGGAGCGCGAGTGTGGAGAACTTCGTCAGGTACGGCGGAATCCTCGGCGGCCTCCACGAATACCGGACGCCCCAGGAAGCGATGCTCTGTTCCACGAGCGGCGCGTCCTTCTGGTTGAAAGTCACCGATGCCTTCCGCTTAGGGTTGACGGTCGAGAACCATAGGGTCCTTCCGTTCCAGTCTGCCATCCTTATTGAGCGCCAGCCGATTCGCCAGGACCGATGGTTGCTGTCAATGGTGCCGAGTTGGTTTCTTTGGATTTTCTGCAGGCCGCGCCATTTCAGTTCGTCATACAGGACGAGGGACGCGGCAATCCAGACGGTGATGTAGACGGCGAGGGCGCCCGCTTGAATCACGTAGTAAAGAATTGTAATTGGAATCGGCGGCAGAACGAAAGCGAGAAAGAGCCAGATGTCTGACTGAATCTGGGCGCCGGAGAGTCCGTCCTGAGTGAGATACACGACCGAGTTGCGGCCAAGACCCATAATCCCAGTGGTCGCCCATGGAGCGGCCGGCTGATTGGTCTGCAGGCGGGGCCTCGTGTCGAACCCGCATGACAGGCAAAAGTTGTCGGTCGGAAGGACCTCCTTCCCACAACTGGTGCAGAACGGCATAGTGGGGTTCTGTTGCGTCGGTTTGTCTTTTATCCGCTTTGGCGGATTTCTACTATCCGAAGTGGGTCAGCTTTTCAGAGAGTTGGTAATCTGCTTGAGGATTTTCTCGAAGCCGGACGTTTGAAGCAGGTTTCCAATCACGAGTATGTCGGCGCCTGCCTTGGCCGCTTTGCTCGCGATCTCGGGTGCTGTGATGCCACCGCCGACGATTACTAGTCCGTCATAGACTCGCCTCACGGCTCTGATTGTTTCTGGAGGAATGGGGTCGCCCGAGCCACTGCCCGCCTCCAGATAGATGGTTCTCATTCCGAGATATTTGGCGGCCAGAGCGTAGATCACTGCTAAGTTTGGCTTCGACGGCGGGATGCTGTTGACTTGGCCAATGAAACTGGTCGCGCTGCCGTTTCCGAAGACGAGGTAAGCCATCGGGACACTTTCGATCTTGCTCTTGTAGACCTCGATTGCTCCGAGGGCCTGGGCCCCTATGATGAAATAGGGATTTGTCGAGTTGAGAAGCGAACTGAAGAGGATGGCGTCGGCGAAGCGTGAGACGCCTGTGATATTCCCAGGGAAAAGAACCACGGGGACTTCTTGTGATTTGCTGTGACCAGATTGTGACCTAATATGATTCTTTACGGCTCTAACAACAGCGTCGAGCTTCCTTTGATTAGCCAAGGTGGATCCCCCAACTAGAATCAGCGAGGCCCCCGCCTGAACGGCTTTGGCCGCTGTGTCAGCGGCTTGCTTTGGAGAGAAGTCTTCCGGGTCGATCAGGGCGGCACAGATGGGGCCCTTCTTGGTCCTTTCATTGAGGTGTTTTTCGACTGGGCCGACTGCTATCAAATCATGCCCCGACTTTGGCATAATCGTCGACGAAGGTGTTGTAGACGTCTATGTCGGCCCGCTTGGTCGCGTACCGCATCTCTCTACCAGCATGGAGTGGACAGTTCGGGTTCCCACATGTGACTCGGAAGATGGTGTCTTGTGATGCCTCGTCCTGGTCAGATGTGATACGTATCGAGATCAAGCCACAGCGGGGACATGCAAAGACCTTTGGCAGCGTCCGGTGGACTACTCGAAGAGTTTTCTTACGTCTCCTACCCATCCTGTCTCGCCCGTTCGTCTGTTATCTGAACTAAATAAAGAGCGTCTCATGTAGCACTTTAGTCAATTCTGAGGATTTTGGTTATTTCGATTTAAAATCACCGAATACTGATATTCTCTAACTGGTTCTTCGTATATATTGTAAAACAACTAGTGGTAACTCTTAATACAATATTGGCTCAACGATGCCTGCTTTGAGCTTCCTCCAGAGACTTGTCAAACAGTCGTCGCTGACTCCGCGTCAGCTCGAGTCGTTATCTGCCTACATCAGGGTCGCGTCAGGTGAACTCAAGCTGAAAGAGGCAGCTTCAATCGCGTCTCAAGGAAAGACCAAAGGGACCAAGGAGAGACCACTTAGCATTGGATCATACTACCGGACGGTTTCCCAGGCTAGGTCAAACGTCAAGGAGGCCCTGGTTACCGTGGTCATTGCCATCTGGCTAGGACTGATCAAGAGTGAAGACGCCAGGCGCCTGTTCGAATTGGTGGGGGGTGGAGCGCGAGAGTTGTCGGATGAGGAGGCAGAGAGGTTCTTGCAACTCCTAGATGCTCTTGTACGCCGTATCGTAGTGTGACTGCATCACACTTATATCACGTTCTTGTGTGACCCGACGACAGATGATGCTGGCGGACGATTTGGTCACAGTTGCTCTCCTAGCGTCGGCCGCATTCTTCGTCGCTCTTTCTTTTGGGCTGATGCTGAGATATAGGCAAGTCTCCCAGAGGATTACGACGTCCTCTGATCTTGGTCGGGACCTCTGGCAGGCGCTAGAGCAGAGAATGAGAAAACAGGACGAGCGCATCCTTGACATGATGGGTCGTCTGGAGGTAGTCCAGTCTCGGGTTATGGCGGCAGCGGTGGTGCAGGCCTCGGTCTCCGTCTCGCCTTCTCCTCCGGTCGTGCCTCGGTCCGTGGTTGAGGAAGAGGTGCACAGAGATGTGATGCCACAGGAAGCGGCTGTGGTCCAGCAAGAGTCACAGGCATCACGTGCAGAATCACGTGAATCACAGGCGTTCCGAGATGGAATCCAATTGGATGAGACAAGGATGAAGGCGATTAAGTTGCTTGGTGCGAGTCCCAAGAACACGCGTCAGATTACAGATGCGCTTGGTATGTCGCGGGAGCACACCGCGCGTATGATGAAAGAGTTGTTCGGCCTTGGCCTTGTGAAGCGGAATGATTCGACCAAACCTTTCGTCTACCAGCTAACCGATGAAGGGGATCGGTTATTGTCCGTGTCCTAAGAGATTGTCTTTGCAGTTTGCCGCCCAAGATCAGGCTATGGTGGCCCTGCCACATTGACCACTTGTGGTCCCTTGCCGAGAAAGATATTGATGATTAATGCTTCTTCTCTGTCGGGGTTCTCGTCGCGGTGAACTAGGCCAACGGGGATGTGGAAGAAGTCTCCCGCCTTCGTCTCGATGTGTCCCTTCCCACCCTCCCCAAAATCGAATAGGAGCCGGCCTGCCAGAACGAAGCCGTAGACCTCCTTTTCCCCGTGGTGATGCCACCCCGATTTGTTCCCGCCTGCAATTCGAGAGCGCGGGAAAAGGACATCCCCTTTCTCGAATGCGACGTCTCTTGTAATGCCTTCTGTGATTCCGCCCCTCTTCATTTCGTCGATTCTGATGGCTTCGATTGCGCTCATGGTCCTGGAGCCTGGTGCTCGGTATATAGCCATGGGAATCGGTGGTGCCTAGGGCCAAATGGATATGTAATGCTGCGGGGGCGCCCAGCATGTGTCCTCCGGTACAAGCATAACTCAAGAGTTGGGTCTGGGCGATGTGATTTCGAGGACCTTCGAGCTCTACCGGCGGAACTTTGCGAAATACTTCGTCCTATTCGTTGTTGTTGAGGCAATAATCGGCGTCGTCAGCACCCTCGCAAGGGGGGCTTTTCCTCTTCCTACGCTGCCTGCCAATCCGACGAATCAGCAGGTCATCGATTGGGCGCCCGGTTTCTTCGGTACTCTGGTCGTGTATGTGGGCATAATCGGAATTGTGTCTTTGGTCGTTGGTACTATTGCTGCTGCTGGTACGATAAGGATGGCGTCGGAAGAGATCGAGGGCAGGCCAATCGGGCTTGGAGAAGCAGTCTCTTTTGCTGTTCGCAAGATGGTTTGGGTCTGGGTTCTTGGGTTAGTTGTTGGAATAATCGTTGGCCTGGGTTTGATTGCGCTGGTTGTCCCAGGGATAATACTAGCCATCATGTTCTCAATGGCTCTGCCGTCTCTTCTCATAGAAAATACTGGGATCCTAGGGAGTATGAGTAGGAGCCGCGAGCTGGTGGGGCACAGGTGGGGGAAGACCTTCGCTACTTTCCTAGTCCTCGGCATAATAGTAGTGGTAATTGCCATAGTTCTCAGTCTGGTAGCCGCGGCTTTCGGGAGCGCCAGCACGCTGGTCAGCGATGTTCTGTCGGCGTTCTACCAGCCGATTCTCCCTGTAGCTTCGGTGGTCTACTTCTACTCCAACAGGGCAAGGATAACCCCGACTCAGGCCGGGATGGGCGTGGGTCAGGGACCGGTGGGCCCCACAGCGATGCCAGCCCTTGGGATGAAGTTCTGTCCGAACTGTGGGACCCAGTTGGTCTCTTCGGCGACCTTCTGCTCGATGTGTGGAGCTAAGCAGCCGGTCCAGACCTGAGGTTGTTAGTCGCCGGTTCTGGAAAGTAGTTTCTCCTTCACTTCCGGCCACTTGCTTGCTATGATCGAGTAGACCATCGAGTCGCGGAGTGTGCCGTCCGGTCTAATCTTGTCGCTTCTCAGCTTCCCCTCGAGCTTGGCTCCCAGCTTAGCGATGGCTCGCTGAGAGTGGAGGTTGTTCGAGTCTGTGGTGAACTGGACCCTGACCGCGCCCCAGTCTTCGAAGGCGTGTTTGAGGAGGAGGTACTTGCATTCCGGGTTGACATTGGTCCCCTGAACTTTTGAAGCATACCACGTCGAACCGATTTCCAGGTGTTTGTGTTCAGGTGCGATTTGGAAGTAAGAGGTGCTCCCAACGACCAAGCCGTCCTGTTTTGTCCGCACTACGAACGCGTAGCCCTCGCCCCTCTCCTCGGCTTTGAGCCCGTATTCGATCCGCCTCTCGACGTCCTCCTTGGTGCGAAGAGGCTTGAGGAACCAGCCCCAGTCGAGCTGCTGCGCGGCAGAGTAAAGGGCGTCGGCGTGTTCCTTTCTTAGGGGCTCAAGGCGCACTACGTTCCCTTCAAGGACACATGGACCTAGTTCCGTTGCTGACACCCTCCCACCCCCGCTTTTCCTTTCTTTCCACTCCAAGAAGCTCCCATAGGTAGAACAATCTTACGTAAGTAAAGAAGCCCGTTCTCGGTATGCAGTCTTTGGTGGATATGCCTTGGGGTCTAGAAGCGGGCTCCTTTTGTTGGTGATCGGTGCGGGCCAAGCACGATCAAACGGGGAAACCGACTCCAGTGGAAAGGGTGGGGTGGGGGTGAGAAGTGAACACAGGTGAAGGGCAACCAGGTCCAGGCGGCTACTGCACCCCTGTGTTTCCACTGGAACCTGTCCAGGCCCTAATGCCGTGAAGCGCCAGAATCCAACCCCTTTGTTTCCATTGGAACCCATCCAACGCCCGCCGTAATCACCATGTTGTGAACTTCAGTGAACAGCCACGCCGCTATCAATCCGTTGTCAAACTATCTGATACCACAGTTCACAAGTTCACACCAGACACGGCTTTATCGGGGCTGGCGGCCACGGGCGGGGGCCACAGCCTTGCGCAAACGGATTAGAATCGAGCTGGAGGACGAGGAAGGGACGAAGTACACACTCGCGCTCGAAGGCGTCGTCTCCAGGGACAAACTCATGAAGGCCATGGACATGCTGGAAGTCATGGATGTCCCATTGGAGCACTCCCCCAAGGCCCCAGACCAGGGGACCTTCTTTGGCAAAGTTCAAACGCTATTGGAAACCACGTTTGCAGCCGGCGATTTCTCGTCATCCGACGTCGCCCGCGAGTTCGAGGACAAGTATAGCCAGCCGGTGAAGCTGAGCACGATTTCCACCTACTTGGCCCGCCTGGCGGACAAGCAGTACATCAAGCGGGAGCGGTTCGGTAACTCCTGGGTATACCGAAGGGTCTACCTGAAGCCGACCCAAGTTGCTGAAAGGTAAGTTTCCCCGAAACGGAGACCAACCCCCCCTAGATAGTTTTCATAGCCGCAGTCACTCTTTCTGAGGAACCAACGAATTGACCAGGGCGTAGGCCCTAATGAAATCATACGCCCTCGGGGTCATCATATAGCTGACCCCCTCCCCCGAACTCTGGGTCACGAGCAGGCCCGCCTTGATCAAGAGGCCGAGATACTTCTTCGTCCTGTCCATAGGGGTGTTCGAAGCATAGGAGATGTGGGTTATCCTGCCGGCCCCGCCATAGGAATCGATGGCGTTGAGGATCGTGTTGTAGATGTCCAGTTTGGAGCGTTTGACTTTCCTCATAGGGGCGGACCCGGCAGGCTGGACACCTTCTCAGGCTGGGATGACAAATGGACGTTCCTCCCAATCCTAACATCATTGGTGTACAACAGCCTTCCGGCAATCCGGCAGCTGTCCCCGACCTCGGCGTTCGACGCATAGATACTCCCGACACTGCAGGACTCGCCGACCCTGACATCCTCTGCGTACACGTCCTCAACGGAGGAGCCGCTCTCTATCCGAATCTTCTCGCCGACCATCGGCCCGGTCACCCTGCCGTGCCTGCCCACAGAAACAAACGGTGCCTTGACCCCCTTGCCTGTGACCATGCTCCTCCCGACCTTAACGGCGTCGTGCGCCCTCACCACATCGGCCTGAAGGTCTCCGCCCACGTCAATCGACCCCGCCTCGAGTTTCCCTCCGACCCGCGCCTCCCCTCCGACCGTCAGCCTGTCCGACAGGGTAAGGTCGTGCTGTACCTCAAGGACCCCTCCAACCCTCACGCTCTTTCCGATGCCAGAATCAAGCCGAAGTTTACCACCCACGTCCAGGTCCTCGAACTTCAATGGGCCCTCGCTTTCCATGGTCCCCCCTACCCTGGCGTCCTGCAGCGTGCCCTTCGCCACACGGGCGGTCCCGCCTACGTCGAGGTCCTCTATCGTGGCTTCGACAGTTATTGCGACCGTCCCCCCAACTTTGACGTCTTCTGCCTCTATACGCTCTGCCTTCAGGGTCCCTCCCACCTTCACGTCTTCGCACTTCATTTCCTTGACTTCGATTGTCCCTCCTACCATGACGTCCTCGCCGGTGATCTTCCCCGCTGCCCTGAGCACCCCTCCGACATGGGCATCTTCGACTTCGGCGTCCCCCACAAACTCAGCCTCCCCGCCCACACGCAAATCCTCTATCTTGCTCTTCCCTCCGACCTTCAGCGACCGGGGTATGTCGACGGACTCGGAGTTCAGGTTCCCGCCAACTTCAAGACTAGCGCCGTCATCGAGGTGGATGTCCTCTGCCTCCAAGTCGCCTTCGATGGTCAGGGTCCCATCTCCCTTGATGTCCTCGGCCTTCAGGTTGCCCTTGACCACGCCCCTATGCCTGACGACGACCGCGCCTTTGACTTCGACCGTCCCTCCATCCGCTCCGACCGTGCCACCATCGATGAGCAAATCCCCGTCGACCACTGACATCGTCGCGGACTGTCCCCGATCAACTCTGGCAGTGAACCCGCTCATGGACTCACCGTGGCCCTGGCCTCGATATATAGCGACCTCACGTGAGGTGATTACCAAGCGTGCCCTGAGTATAATTGGAGGACGCCGACTCTTCGCTACCATGAGCGAAGAACAGACGAAGGAAGCGCGCGAAGCCGCCCGACAGACCTACGAGGTGGCGAAGTACGCCTTCATCCAGAGAGCAAGAATCCGCTGAGCGTCAACGATGGCCCAGGAGGAATATCGTCATTCCTTCAAGCCCCCCAAACAGATGGTCTGGTCTCTCAGCCCGAAGCCGTTCTTCTTGGATGGGCCCTCTTGCGATGGCGATTGAAGGGACACCAGCGTTCTTCGAGGCCTGGATGTCTGCCGGGGAGTCTCCGACGTAGAAGGCCCCCACGGGGTCAAGGCGAAGGGCAATGAGCGTCTTCTCCAACATCACCGGAGACGGTTTGAGTTCTTCCTTCCTCTCGCCGCAAAGGACCGAATCGAAAAACGACGCCAACTTGAACTCCGCTAACTCCCTTTCCACCCTGCCCTTTGATCCGTTCGACACCAGGGCCAACCCGAAGCCTTCACTCTTCAACGCCCCAAGACAATCCACGGCGTCTGGTTGGAGCTCAGGCCTTTCTTCCTCGTAGAGGCGCAACCACTGCTCGTCCACCTGCTTCCACAGCGCCTTGGGAATCCCCGCTTTGACGTAGAAATCATACCAGTTGGGGCTCTGCAGGCGCAGGAACTCGTCCTTGGTGAGCGCCTTGGTCCCCAGTCCGGCGAAGATCTTGTTGTAGACGTTGAAAGCGGCGCCCAGCGAATCGAGAAGCACCCCGTCCCAGTCGAACATAACCCCCCGGGCCCTCCCCTCACTCATCGCGTTCACCCCGCAGCCTGAAAGCGACCAAAAGAATTGCGGTCGACGATACGAGAACGGTCGAGCGCCGTTCTACGCATTGGAACGCTACGTTCTGCCCACTAGGGTTATCCAAGGTGCCCTCCAACCCGACCCCGAGAACCATGTTTAGCGCTCAACCGAAGACCAAAGCCAGGGCCCTGGTCGTTTCAATGGCGCTCCTCTTCGCGGGGACCGCCTTCTTGATACAACCCGTCTCGGCCGCATCTTTCAACAACGTCCAGGTCTTCGCTACGACCACCTCGTCACAAGCCTACGACTTCCAATTCGCCGCCTACAACCTTACAGGGAGCCTTGTTGCATCGACCCAGACCTCCTACCCTGCTGCCGCGTTCGAGCTCCCCACTGGAGGCTACCTCTTCACTGTCAGCGCGACCTACTACGACTACGGCATCGGCTACGCCTGCCCGGTCGCACAGGGAACCGCCACTTCAAGCTCGGGCAAGGCCCCGTCCACGGGCACCTCCCCACCTATGGTGCGGGCCAACGGCTCGGGCTCGTCGCCTGCCCAAATCTTGCCCCTCTGTTACCCTCCATCATCTGAGTACGGCTACGCCACAGCGACCGTATCAGGGCCCCAACAGGTCAACGTCCAATTGCAGAACGTCACCACCATGCCAACGACCTCGGTCACCGTCAGGGTCTCCTATGTCAACGGGACAGCCGCGTCCGACGCCTCTGTGTACGCCTCCATCGTCGGCGAGTGGTACTACTGGTGGGGTCCGAACTCCAGCGTGACGATGTCGGGGCAGACGGACAGCAACGGTGTCGCGCATCTCGTCCTCCCAGAAGCACCGACAGTCGTCACAGCTTGGATGTGGGTACCGATCATCTCGAACACCAACGGGACCATCCAGACCACCATCGGCGGCCAGAAGACCAACATCACCGTCTACTGGCAGCCCACATACGTCGGCCTCTCTGGTTCGGGCCTGCTGCTCCCTCCGCAGAGCAGCATTGACTTGACCCTCCGATACCAGCAGCCTGACAACTGGGTTATGCCGGGTGGGGTCCTTTCACAGGGCGCCTACGCAGGAGCCGCATCCGCGGGGACGGTGGCAAGCCAGCCGTCCGGAGTGCCTGCTTTGGCATCGGGCAGCTCTGGCACCCAAAGCTCCAGCCAGCCATACCTCCCGTCGCAAATCCCTTCGATCCAGCAAGCCGCCGGCGCCCCAACCAGCGGACAAGCAGGACTCCTGGGAGCGGGCACGCTGACCTTGGCTTCAGCGGCGTTCGCCATCACAGCGTTGGCAGTGGTCTTCGTAGCAGTTAGACATCGCATGAAAAGGCCGTCGACTCCAGTCGGATAGGCGGCCCTCCCCCCTTTACCATAACCGTAAACTTGCACTCCTTATCTACTCGATTTTGCTTAGGCGGACTGTTTGTCGCGCTCGAAGTCTGTCCAAACCATCAGAGCCGAATCTCCCGACCTGGAAGCTAGGATAATCACCGCCATCGGGACAGCCGGCCCAAGGAACGTGGCCCAGATTTCGAGGATGACCGGAGCGCATCAGGAGACGATTAGGTACAAGATCAAGAAGCGGTTCGGCCGCCTCGGTTTCAGGTTCCACGCCGAGGTCGACGTCGAAAAGCTGGGGCTCTCTCTGCACTGGGCTGCACTGGATTTCGCTAAGGCCTACTACGGCATGGCTCCACAGATACTCAGGGCCCTGAACCAGGTGGGATACCTCACCTACTTCGCGAAGGTCGTACCGCAGGGCAACTACGTCGCGCTCTTTGCCCTGCCGGCGAACACCTCGGACCAATACGTGGAGTTCCTCAACAAGCTGAGGGAGGAGGGAGTTCTCGCTGGCTTCACATTGGACAAGGTCAACGTCAGCAGGCACAAGACCATGGACCCGCGGTTCTTCAACTTCAGGTCAGGGAAGTGGGAGATCGAATGGGACAAGGTCGCGGAGCAAAAGCCGATCCCTTTGTCGACAGTAGGAAGGCCGCACGCGGAGGACTTCGACTACTATGACCTTTTGGTGATAAAGGAACTCGAAAAGGACTCACTGCAGCACTTGACCGGAATCGCGAAGAAGCTGAAGGTCCACCAGAAGACACTGGAGTATCACTACAGGACCCACGTCCAGAAGTGGAAGCTAATTCCCTCTTACCGCATACGATGGACCCAGGACACGACAAAACGCCTCATCCACTCTGTGGCCACCACGATAGTTACTTTCCGCAACCTGAGTAACTTGGAGTTCACCGAAGTCCAGGCGGCCATGAGCAAAATCCCATTCCTGTGGACCGAAGACCTGATTGAAGGAGGGACATACATCGCCCTGCTCTACGTACCGGTCACCGACATGATCAACATGACAAGCTACATCAGCAAAGTGCTTCCAAACCTCGCGTCAAGGGTTGAGGTAGGGTTCGTCGAACCGGCCAACTCCACGTCTTTTACCATCCCCTACAACATGTACCAGGGGGACAGCTGGAGATTCGACCTGAATCAGATGGAGAAATCACTCCGAAAGGAATCCGTCATCGCCCTCAAAAAATAGGACAGAACGACCCCGTCTAGGGGGTCGTCCCGCCGATCTCGTCCAAGAGTCCCACGGACAATCCATGGGCCGAGGCCAGGGCCGCGAACGCGGTAATGGCCAGGGAGACGAAGAGCAGTCCGAGACGGATCTTTGTGTCGACGCTCATGTTCGTGAGGAACGCAGGGAGACCCCACTAGTTCCCCATTTCCATCAATAAATGAAGATAATCTTGTGGAAAGCATCAACCAGAGGCGCATAATTTCTATCAGAAAGAGGGGCTGAGCGGGGGAGCCCCCGCCAAAGACTAATCTAGACCAGTGTTTCCACTGTTTCCAGTTGTCCGACGGCATAGACGAAATCTTCCGCAGAGCGAAGGAGGGGAAGCCCCTCTTCATCAACAGGGACGCCCTCAGCCCAGACTATGTCCCGGCCCGCCTTCCCTTCCGCGACTCCCAGACGAACCAGGTGGCGCAGATACTCGCCCCAATACTGAGAGGCTCGAAGCCGTCCAACCTCCTGCTCTATGGGAAGACAGGCACAGGCAAGACGGCCGTTACGAACTACGTGCTTTCGAAACTCAAGGCGGAGGCCAACAACCCGAACCTAGTCCTGGCATATGTCAACACCCGACTCGCAGACGGCGAGTACAGGACTCTGGCCGATTTCGCAAGGTCCCTGGACCTCAAGAAGGAGAAGCAGATTCCGCTCACGGGGCTCGCCATAGGCGAGGTGGTCGACCGCATATCAGAGAACATCAAATCGAACAAGAAGAAAGTGGTCCTCGTGCTAGACGAAATCGATTACCTGGTCAAGCTCTTCGGGGACGACATCCTCTACTCTTTCACAAGATCTGGCGAGAAGTTGTCCCCGGGCTTCCTGGCCATCGTCGGAATCTCGAACGACCTCAAGTTCAAGGAGGGCCTCGACCCGAGAGTCCTCAGCAGCCTAAGCGAGGAAGAGCTGGTCTTCCCTCCATACTCTGTCGAGGAGCTCAGAGAGATACTTACAGAACGGGCGAGGGTGGCGTTCATGCCTTCTGTCGCCTCTCCCGCGGCCATCAACCTTTGCGCAGCCATGGCAGGGTCGGAGCACGGAGACGCCAGACGGGCCATCGACCTGCTCCGGATCGCAGGAGAGGTCGCCGAGCGCGAGGGCCTAAAGCAGATCGACGAATCCTGCATCAGAAAGGCGTCAGACAAGATGGAGGTCGACAGGGTGGACGAAGCCATCCAGTCCTTGCCCGTCCAGAACAAGGCCATCCTCGCCGCGGTGTCGAGGTTCGACGGAGGAACGAACACCGGGGAGCTCTATCTGGCATACGCGAACCTTTGCAAGAGGATGGGGATCGAGACCCTGACCCAGAGGCGCCTGAGCGGGATACTAGGGGACCTCGACCTACTGGGCCTGGTGGAGGCCTCAGTGGTCAGCAAGGGGAGGCGCGGGCGGACGAAGAGGATCCAACTCCTGATCGGGAAGGACACCCTCGAGAAGACTCTGTCAGAGGACCCCGCCTTCGGGGCGGCTGCCTAGGCAGCCTGGAAACCGGCGGCGCCGAAGTTGCGCCTGACTGTCTTCAGAGTCGACAGGTCGACGATTGGGACTATGCTAGGTGTGGGCTCCATCCCCATGTTTGACTGGAACTGTGTCTGGGCCTGCCAGGTTCCCGAGTTCAATAAAAGCGTCCCCCTGTATGACAACTCCCCATAGGTGTGCACGTGACCAACATGGAACACATCGGGGACCTGGTCGACGACCATGTAGTCGCGGAGCTCCGGCGACAGGGCCGTCCGCTTGCCATAGGTCGGCGCGAGATGCCTCGCCCTTAGGAGCAGCTTCATCGCATCCGTCGGCCTATCGTAGGCCAGGTTCGGGGTGGTGGCGATTACGTCGTCCAGGCTCTTGCCGTGGTAAACAAGGAACGTCACACCATGCAACTTGATGTATGCAGGGTCTCCTACCCAGCGGACGTTGTCCATGGCGTAGAGCGACTCGGCCATGTCCACCGCCACCGCGGGCTGAGGGAGTGCCTGTCTGACGGCATCATGGTTGCCCGGAGAAAGGACGATCTGTATGTGCCCCGGCACCTGCTTGAGCAGGTCGGCCGCCATCTCATACTGCTTCTTCGGGTCCCTTTCGGCGAGCTGGAACTCCTGGCCCGGGTACACCCCCACCCCATCGACGAGGTCCCCCGCTATGACCAGGTACTTCACCCTGCTAACCAAATCTTTGTCCCCGAAGTTACCGTTCAGCCACTGGAGGAACCGGGCGAAGTCGTCCGAGAGGAACATCCTGCTACCTATGTGGAGGTCGGACAGGAGGATTGCATACACGCGGTGGGAAGACGACGCGGCCCTGCGACCTGGCACGTCCGGGAGGACCACCGAGTCGGTGAACAGCTGCCCGGACTTTGACTTCCCGACGTCCACCACGATCATACTGTCAAGCGGCGCTTCGAGGGCTGCCTTCTCCGCGGGCCCGTCTTGGCAGACCACCTTCAACCACCCGCTCGGGTCGTCGATCCTGAGCTCGACGCTCCCCTTCCTGCTCGAGCGTTCGGCCAGCAGCCCGGCGACCTTGACCTTCTTCCCTGGGGCCAGCCCCTTCGCGGCAGAGACCGAGGCGGTGTTCTTGGTGTCCAGCCTCTCTCTGACGATGGAGAAGAGGCGCTGATACCTGTCATTGAACAGCCTTCCATACCCCTCTGCTCCTTCAGCAGGAGCGATGGCCTGTGTAGGGTCAGAGAGGACCTCGAGCTCCACCGAGTCCCGGAGAGGGGCTCTCTCCTGCTCCACTGGCACGTCTTTCGAAATTAGCTTGGCTACGTCCCACTCTGTGATTACCTTCGCCTCGCCGAACGAGCCGGCCTTCGACTCGAGGAGCCTCTCCACCAGCACCTCGACGTCCGCGCCGGCCGGAAGGCCGTTGATCATCTCGAAGGCCTTGGCATCCAACATGTAGCCTGACGCGAGGACCCTTGCGATGGCCTTCGATTCCTGCATCAGACCCCCGAACCTCCTACGATGTATTAGAAGCTTCGACGCATTGGATCCCCATCTGCGTCAGGGCCTCCAGTTGCTGGGCATCCCTCGATTCGCAGTAGACCCTGGTGATGGGCTCCGTTCCCGAAGGCCGGAACATCACCCACGACCCATCTGTGAACACCAGCTTCAGCCCATCGAGGGTCCGCTCTTCGGCGATCTTGAGCTTCTTGAAGGACTCGCGGGCCCTGGCTGTCAGGGCGTCCATCCTCACGGCGACCTTGAGGTTGGTCTGTCTGTACTTCCATTGGACCTCCTGCATGACCCGCCCGAGCACGCTGCGGTCGACCGACAGGAGGCTCGAGACCAGGGCCGACGCGTTGATTCCATCTTCCCAGAGGCCCCACCCGGGATCTACCACCTTGCTCGGCTCGGAGGCGAACACTCCTCCCTCTGCCTCCAGCACTGCGAATGTCTTGCCGACCCGGCTCCTCTTGACGGCGAGTCCTAGCCTTTCGGCTTCCTCTGCTATGGCGCTCGAGGAGTTCTCCGAGACAACAGCCGTCCCCTCACTAAGCCCGAGCCCTTTGAGGGCGAGTATGGTGAGAATCGCATCCGGGACCACGTTCCCGAGGGGGCCCACCATCACCAATCTGTCGGCGTCCCCATCGTGGGCGAGGCCGAAGTCCACCCCAAGGGTGGGCACCATCTTGGCGAAATCGGAGAGGTTGGTCGCTGTTGGCTCCGGGGGCCTGGCAGGGAAGCGCCAGGAGACCTGGGCGTTCACAGGTATCACCCGGTGCCCGAGCCGTCTGAGTATCTCAGGGGTCACCAACCCTCCCGGTCCGCTGGCGCAGTCCACAGCTATGGCCAGAGGCTGGGCGGCTCTGGGGTAGCGGGCTACGACGGCCTGGACGTACTCGTCTATCACACCCTCGTCCGGGATCGCCTGGCCGAAGACTCCGGACGGCTTCATCACGTCGACTCCCATGGCCCTCTCGATTCTTTCTTCATCCGCTTTGGGGAGCTCCATCCCATTGCGGTTGAACACCTTGACCCCGGAGAATTCTGGAGGGTTGTGAGAAGCCGTGACGGAGAAACCCGCAATGCACCCCCTCGACCTCGTCCCGAAGGCAAGCACGGGAGTAGGCACCATGCCGAAGACGCTGGCGTCGCTCCCCACAGCGTTGATCGCCGAGACCACCGTCCTGGCGAGAAGCGCTGAGACCTTGCGTCCGTCCCACCCGACCCCGTACCGCCCCCTCCCCGACGCGAATGCAATCGTCTCGACCAATTTGTAGACCTGCTCGGGGGTCTGGGTCAGGTTGAAGACTCCTCTTACCCCAGCGGTACCGAAGGCTTTGACCAAGCGTTATCTCTCTATGATTTTGGTCCAGAGCTCGGGCGTGGCTTCCTGGGCCAGAAGGTGAAGCGTGGTAGCTAGCTCTCTGATTTCCCATTGGGCCTGGAGGGCAGTCCTCTGCCAGACCAGGTGCATGAGGCTCCTTGCGTTCAGGGTCATCACTAGCTTCGTCTTGATCGCGCTCGGGAGGATGTACCTTGCGTCCTCCTTGGGGACCCCTGCCGCGACCATCTTCTCGTAGGCCGCGTACACCATCTTGAGGGCCTCGTCGTAGGCCTTGTAGGCCGCCTCGTTTGTTTTGATGCTCGAGGGCATGACGACCCCCTCCTTGGTGGCCGCTGAGAACCGCTGCGACTCTTGGTCGTACGACACCGCCCTGTGTCTCACCAACTGGTGCGTGGTGACCCTGCTGCAATCCTCAATCTCGAACATGTAGTTGACGTGATCCATCATGGCCTCCGGGTCGAACTGGACCCCTTCCCTGGCCAGCACCGACTTGATGGCGCCGAGATCAGTGTGATAGAGGAGCTTAACTCGCATTGACCCTCTCTCCGAAAGCAAGCTCGCTGAAGATTGGACAGACGGCCCTGCCTTCAAGCTCGTTCACGACCATCCCTGCAAACGACCTGCCCCTGGAATCCCTCCAGAGCTCCACAAGGGTCCTGGCGTTCATGGTCACCAGCCAGTCCGCCTCCTTGAGGCGGGTCACGCGCAGGTAGGGGAAGTTCCGGACGAGCCCGCTTACTTCCGCCTCCCCCGCCCCCTCGACCAGCAGGGTCAGAGTGAAGTGCTCGAGGACGTCGAGGGACTTGTCCTGCATGGCCTTCGTCAGCAGGTACCTCCAGTACTCGGCTCCCTTCTGCTCCAGCTCCGCCTCGATTTCCTCGATTGGCTTGGTGCTGTAGCACCTCCTCATGGCGACGGCGATGGTGCGCTCCGGGTTCGGACTGGTCCAGACCAGTATGACTTTCATCCTGTCTTTGCTTCCTGACAGCGCATTCGATTTAAACGTGGGCTCCGAAAAGCCGGGTCGTGGCAAGACGAACTAGGCCCACTGTGGGGGCTGGATTCAACGTTGGGCCGAAAGGAGCCACGGGCTGCGTAATCGTCTTTCACGAAGTGTGGGGCCTAGTGGAGCACACCGAGGACGTCTGCAAACGGCTCGGTAAACTGGGGTTTGCAGCCACCGCGCCCAACCTGTACAAGGAGCACAGAGACCTGCTGACTCCGGACAACATCCAGAAGGCGATGGAGGCGCTCTGGGAGCTTTCTCTGGAGGAGAGGAGGGACAGGGCCAAGGTGCAGCAGGCTCTGGACAAGAAGCATGCCAGTGGGGAGGTGAGGCAGACTGCTGCTACGATCTACGAGCCGACCTTCAGGGACAGGATGCTGGACGACGCCGTGGCCGAGGTGGAGCGGGCGCATTCGAAGTTTGCCAGAGTCGCGACGCTGGGTTTCTGCCTTGGCGGAGGCCTGTCCCTCAAGTGTGCCACCAGGAGCCGGCACATGACGTCAGCAATCAGCTTCTACGGCATGCCTCCGGCCACGGAGGACGTCCCGAAGATATCCATCCCGATTCTTGACATCCACGCATACCAGGATGAGCTCATCAACAAGAGCGTCCCCGCCTGGGTGGGCGCGATGCTCGACGGAGGGAAGGACCTGACACTGAAGACATATCCGCGGACCGCCCACGGCTTCTTCAACGACACCAGAAAGGAGGTGTACAACCACTCCGCCGCGAGCGAGGCCTGGGGCATCACGAGGTGGTTCCTTGAAAGAACACTCGCAAGACACTGAGCTGATTGACTGCTTCGTCACCTGGAGCTACATCGTGGAGCGCTCCAAGAAGAAGACCCCCTCAAAGGAATAAATCCTGTAGAGGGTGGGCACTCCTCGGGCCGGGGTGGCAGAGTGGTTAATGCGCGGGCAACCCGCCAGGTTGCGAAGCGGGTCCGCAACTCGAGATCAAAGACCAGTCAGCCCGTGACCTTCGGGTCGCGTGGGTTCGAATCCTACCCCCGGCGCCACGATAACTCGCCGATCGGAGGCCAGTAGGTTGCCCATCGAAGAAGACGCCAAATATCCGAGGCTCGTCAGACTCCTCAACATCGGAGTCCTGGTCGGAGGGGATTTGACCAGAGTCACCGCGGACATGGGAGGAGAGACCACCGTTCTTCGCGTGGGGCTCTACATAGCTTGGAGATACAGATAGTGACGGGGACTAGATTGGTCGCTTAGGCAGTCTTGAACGACTCGCCGCATCCACAGGTAGAAACCGCATTGGGATTGTCCACGACGAACCCCCCACCCATCAACTTCTCAGACCTGTAGTCCAAGATAGACCCGGCGATGAACGGCGCACTAGACCTGTCCACGACTACCTTCGCGCCGCCTACGTCGATCACAAAATCATCATCCGAGACCTTCTCGTCCACGACCATCCCATAGGACAGCCCCGAGCACCCACCCGCAGTGACGAAGATCCTGAGCGCTGCGCCTGGCTTCCCCTGCCTTTGGAGATAGAGCCTGAGCTCACCCGTGGCCTTCTCGGTGAGCTGTACTATCGGCTTGATCTCCGTGCCCTGGCTCATTTGCAATGAGACAACCTCTTCTCCCGTATAAAAACTAACACTTCAGACGACGAGCTTCTGGGCCGCTTTCATGACCTCCGCATATGGAGGCTCTTCCGAGGGCGCATCGGTGACCCACCTGTACCTGAGCATCCCCCTTCTGTCCACGACAAAGACCGCCCGCTTGGCCACTCCCTTGTAGCCCAGGTCCACCCACGGGTCCTGCAGGACCCCGTACAGCTTCGTTGTCTTCTTGTTGAAGTCGCTCAGGAGTGGGAACTGTAGATTGTAGGTCTGGGTGAAGGCCATCAAAGAATAGGAGCTGTCGACGCTTATGCCGACCACTTGGACCCCTGCGCCCTGCAACTGTCCGAACCCATCCCTGAAGGCGCACATTTCCTTGTCACACGGCCCGGAGAACGCGAACGGGAAGAATGCGATGATCACGGGCCCCTGCCTGATGAACTCCCCCAGCGAGCGCATCTTTTGGTCGGCATCAGGGAGGGCGAACTCAGGGACCTTCTGGCCCAGCCTAAGCGCCACGAACGCGAAACATCGAGGTTCCGATTTAAGGCTACTTCTGTGGAATCTTCTGCAGCAGTTCGAAATATCTCGCGGCGAGGGACACCAGCTGTTCCTGCTTCGCGACGTCCTTCTCTGCCCCTAAGGCCGTAATGGTTTCGTTGAGCCTGGCCAGGAGGACGTCCCTCATGTGAGCGACCACAGTATCAAACGACACGGTCGCAACTGTCATGATCGAGGAAAGGTCGTCGTGGCTGGTGCAGTAAATCTTCCCGCGGTACCTGACCTGGATGCCGCCATCCTGGGGGCACGGTTCTGCCAGCACGGTCGCACCCCTGCTCACAAGCTCAGCTGCCAGCTTCATCTTGTTTCTAGAGGCGCCGCTCAATGGCCCGGCCACCGGTCCGGTCGTATAAAAGACGGCTCGCTGCGAAAACCACTTAATACCACGAAATTGAAGTACCATTTCGTACCGGGGTTATCTCAATGAGCGCTAAACTCAAGAAGCAGCAGGAGAACGATGCGAAGCTCGCGAAGGCGGTATTGAGCCTCCAACAGATCTCCGACTCGAACATCACCCCACGCAACATCAGGAAGATTGTGAAGGATTCGGTCATGATGCTCCAGGACGCCAAGCAGAGCGTCGCCGTCAGGGCTGCAAACGCTATCAGCCTCCTCGACGACGTCGCCCAGGACCCGAACATGCCCTCGTTCGCAAGGGTCACGCTCTGGTCGGCGGTCTCTGAGTTGGAATCGATTCGCGAACAATAGGCTCTCCGCCGAAGTTTCTGTCCTAGCCCGGGCAAAGCTTTAACACATTCTCACGAGCCGCACGAGGCGATTGCCAAACTGCCCGAAATGCGGGAATAAGGAATCTATGCCCACAAGGACATTCAACGTGATCGTCGAGCCCTCCAAAGGGGAGCGCGGGATGACGGAGCGCAGGGTGGGGATGTACACCTGCGAGAAGTGCGGGACGAAGTTCCCGACTGTGATAAGCAAACAGAGGTACCTCATAGTCGCAGAAGAGCAGCTGAAATCGATTCAGGAGGAGCTCAGCTCGGTGAAGAAGGGGAACGAGGACCTGAACACGAAGGTCCAGGGGATGGCGCAGCAGCAGAGGGAGCTTGAGGGCGCCATGGACAGGGCGGCGAAGGAAAACGAACTCAAACGCCTGCAGGCAAAGCTAGCTGAGCTGGAGGATTTCGTGGGTTACCTAAGAAAAGAAAAGGGCGAACTCGAGCAGAAGGCTTCCAGGCTCCGGTAGACCTAGATACCTTCGGTCCCAGCAGGCGGAAGAGTGTAGCCCGCCTCGGCTTCGTAAGACGCGGCCTTCTCTTCCAACACAGCCTTCTCCGTGCGGAGCGCCTGCACTTCGCTTTCTAGGGCCTTGGCAGACTTCTCCAACTCGAAGTTGGCTATTTTTTCCTTCAGGGATGCGACGTCGGCAAGGAGCGAGGCCTTCTCGGCCTCGAACGACCTTATCTTCTCCTCGAGTTCTGTCCTCTGGTCAGCGTATTCAGTAACCACTTCCATGGTTGTCGAGGTCACAGGTTCTGGGCGTCTAATTCTCTGACAAAACTAAAAACAACTGACAACATCGTAAACGCGATTAAATCGCGACACGCAGGATTTATGAATCGAGTTCAATCTACCCGAATCATGAACAAGGGGCTCTGGGTCTGGCCTTCCGACCCCAGAGGGCAGAGGAGGACCCTGTGGCTGGTCGCATCCTCTCCACATCTGATGGCGGGTCTGATTGCCCTCGGTAAGAGCAAAGAGGGGATGAGCAACGCAGAGGTGGACGAGGCGATCAAAGACAACTCAGAATGGACCACCCTCTGGGTGATCAGGCAGCTCACCTCACTTGGTTTCGTAGAGTTCAAAGTTGATTTCTTCGGGAACCCTGCTAGGTATCAGTTAAACGAAGCCGGCCGCTCGGCCCTGGCGACGCTGACGGGCCAGCCGCCTCCGAAGCCTCCAGCCCCAGCGGCCCAACCTGCTCCAGCTCCGGCGCCCGCACCGGCTTCTGTGCCCCAACAGGCTCCTCCGAAGCCTCTCTGACTCCCAGTAGATTCACTACGCGGTCTTGTATCCCAAAGGGCGATTACGCCCTCATGATGGCCATCGAGACCATTCATGTCCCTGAAGCATGCAATTCTCAGATTGTCAAACTAGGGGAAGCCATTCTTCTGCGAAGTCTGCAACTACGCTTTTTGGTGCGGGGGGAGGGATTCGAACCCTCGAACCCCTAAGGGATGAGGTCCTGAGCCTCACGCCGTTGACCAGGCTGGGCGACCCCCGCGTCGTCCCCGCGAACCCAAACTTCGGTTTAAGAACATTGAACCGTCTCATCACTTTCGCCCGCCTCTCTCTTGTCCAAAGCCGTCCCTCGTCCATCCCGCGTTAAATTGCCGCAAAAGATGATGCGCCCATACAATGGCCAGACTGCATTATCTCTACGAACAGGCGGAAGAAGGGGCGACGAAATTCGTCTACTACTGCTCGAGCTGCAACTGCGTCCTGCGGGTCAGGCGGGACCTCGGGCCAGCCAGCGAGACCATCAACTCGCTCAGCGGACGCTGCAAGGGGTGCGGACGCCCCCTCGAAGGGAGCATCGAGTGCAGGCTCGCCCCCGTCCCCGAGGACTGGTCTGACGTCTTCCTGAACACCGCTCTGCCGCAGACGAAGAAGGTGGTGTTCCAGCGGGCATCGTCGATTCCACACTTCTCCCTGGGGTTCCCCAGGCTCGACTCCCTGCTGCGGCCCTTCTCTGAGGGACGCATGATCATGCTCAGCGGAGCGACGTCGTCGGTGGTCGCCGAGCTGGCGGCCTTCAGGGCCCAGCTCCCCATCGAAGCGGGGGGCCTCGATTCGGTGGTGCTTTTCATCGACGGCGGGAACCGCTCCGACCCGTATCTCTTTTCCTCCTTCGCAAGGCAGAGGGGCCTCAAACCGATGGTGGCGATGCGGCGCGTGGCTTCTTGCCGGGTCTTCACCTTCTACCAGCTCGCAGCCCTCGTCTCCGAGCACCTGGTGCGCGCGGTCCAGGACTACGGGACGAGGCTGGTCGTCATCAGCGACATCCTCGGCACCTTCAACGAGCCGGAACTTGAGGAAAGGGAGGCGAGGCGGGTCCTGGGGGCCGTCGAGGAGGGGATCGAGAAGGTCAAGAGGCACGCGCTCGTGATGGTGACCCAGGCGTCCCCCAACAAGTACGACGGCGCAGTGGCTTCCTGGGCCGACGCCATCGTCCGTCTCTCTCCCGACGGGGACAGGGTCAGGGCCGAGGTCACCAGCCACAGGAACAGGCTTCCGGGGGAGACGACCTTCAAGCTCAAACAGCTCCTCAGGGCCACCAGCACCACCGGGGCGTCCCACTGATGGGGAGGACCATACCTTCTTTCAGGATAGCCGAAGCCCAGGAGGTCGCCGAATGGCGGATGTTCAGGAAGGCCCTCCCGAAGGACGACCGAGCGGCCTTCGACGAAATGCTCAGCTCCGCGAGGCTCTACACATCTGCGTCCTCTTCCGCCGTCAGGGCTTCGAGGTTCGAAGGGATGGCCATGGCGATAATCTTCCACCACTACAGGAGGCTCATGCGGTCCGTGGGCGCGGCATCCCAGATCAGGCGCAGAGGGGAAACCCCATGACCCTCTCGGACAGGGAGATTATAGAGGAGCTCGACAGCTGGGAGCGCTTCGCCGACGCCCTCCGGGCCGAGGACAGGGCGCTCTTCAAAGAGATGATGCGGCTCTGCTACGAGTACTTCCCCGCCATCCAGGCCAGGGACTCCCCCTTCCTGGCCGAGGCCCTCTTCATGGCCCTGCTGCTGGTGCAGCACAAGACCATAGTCTGGCTGGCGTCCGAAGTCGAGAGACTGAAGGCCGAAAGCGATGCACGGCTGGATACTTGACCTCTATCCGGGGAACCCCGGGGAGATGGTCGTCTGGCTCAAGCTCCAGAGCGGCGAGGCGGTGCGGCTCGTCGACCGCTGGTCCCCGTCGATATACATAGGGACTGACACAAGATCGGACTTCGACGTCCCTCTGCAGACGCTCCGCAACGAGTTCCTCTGGACCAGGGCGGTCCAGAAGCGCGAAAGGGTCACCGACCCGGGCCTGTCCTATGTCGTCGAAGCGAAGCTCAAGGACGCTAGGAGGGTCCAGCAGGTCGCCGGGCGGATAGAACGCCTCGGCCCCTTCGGGACGTTCAGGCTGTACAACGCCGACGTCCTCCCGGCCCAGAGCTATCTCTACGAGAGGGACCTCTTCCCGCTCGCCCTCTGCAACGTGGAGCAGGACGGGGACAGGCTGAGGTGGGAACTCAAGGACGACGCCTGGGAATACGACTACACCCTCCCTGAATTCAGGCAGGTGAAGCTCGAGGTCGAGGTGGCCAAGGCAGGGAAGCTCCCGCGCCCGACCGACAGGATCGAGTCAGTCACGCTCGAGAGCGGCAGCGGGAAGATCACCATCGACGGGCGCAGCGAGGCGGACAAGCTGCTCGGCCTCGTGCAGGCGGTGCGGGAGGCTGACCCTGATTTCATCCTCACGAACGACGGGGACACATTCCTGTTCCCATACTTGGTCAGGCGCGCCGAAGCCAACGGGGTGGCCGCAAAGCTCGTCCTCGACAGGGACGGGACGGTGCTGAAGCTCCCGTCGAAGGCTGGGACCTCCTACTTCAGCTACGGGCGCATCCACTACAAGCCTTCAGCCATGAAGCTCTGCGGCAGGATACACATCGACGTCAACACATCCTTCGCCTACTCGGAGGCGGGGTTCGAGGGACTCTTCGAGCTGAGCAGGGTATGCCGCATGCCCATGCACACGTCTAGCAGGGCCAGCATCGGGAAGGCCCTCTCCAGCCTCCAGTTCTACCACGCCTCGAAGATAGACCTGCTAGTCCCGTGGAAGCCGACCCTGGTGGAGAGCTTCAAGGACAGGAACGAGCTGCTGATGGCGGACCGGGGGGGCTTCATCTTCGAGCCCAAGGTCGGGGTGCACGAGAACGTCGGGGAGCTAGACTTCTACGCTCTCTACCCGAACATAATGTACAGGAAGAATATCTCGGCCGAGACCGTCAGGTGCGCCTGCTGCCCGGACTCGGATAACCGCGTCCCCGAGCTCGACTGGAACGTCTGCAAAAAACGGGACGGCATCGTCCCCCTCGCCATCAAGATCATAGTGGAGAAGAGGCTACACTACAAGGAGCTCAAGCGGACGGCGAAGGGGGCCGACTACGACAGGTACAACGCCCGCCAGGCGGCGCTCAAGTGGCTGGGGGTCACCACGTTCGGCTATCTGGGGTTCAACAACGCGAAGTTCGGCCGCATCGACGCCCACATAGCTGTCTGCGCCTGGGACAGGCGGATACTCCTCGACACGGCGAGGATTGCCGAAAGGCAATCCTTCGAGGTCATGCACGGGATCGTGGATTCGCTCTGGGTCCAGAAGGCCGGGGCCTCCAAGGACGACTACCTCAGGCTCAAAGCTGACATCGAATCTGAGACGGGCTTCGCCCTTTCATTCGAGGGGGTCTACAAGTGGGTGGCCTTCCTCCCTTCGAAGGTCGAGCCTGGGATACCGGTGCTCAACAGGTACTTCGGGGCCTACCAGAGCGGAGAGCTGAAGGTCCGCGGGATAGAGGCCCGGCGCCACGACACCCCCCTGGCCTTCGCCAGATGTCAAATGGAAATCCTGAGGGTCCTCGCCGAGGCTGACACGGTGGCGGCCGCGAAGACGAAGGTCCCTCAATGCATCGAGGTCTTCCTCAGGCACGCCGAAATACTGGCGCGCCACGAAATCCCCGCCTCCGAGCTGACATTCAGCACCAACCTCTCCAAGGCCCCCGACGAATACACCACGATGACGGTCCAGCACGCGGCCATCAAGCAGCTCGTCGGGGAAGGGGCGACTCTGCACGCCGGGGAGGGGATCAGATACGTCATCACCGACTACAAGGGCAAGGACTCGAAGCGTTCGACCCCCCTGGACGTGGTCAAGGACCAGACGAAATACGACTCGGAGCGCTACATCGTGCTTTTGGCCGAGACCTGCTCTTCTGTCCTCGAGCCATTCGACCCTGGGTGCACGGCCGCTGGCCTGCTGTCGTCATACGAGGCCCGCAGGAGCGGACCCCTGACGTGACGGCTACCAGGAGACGGCCTTGGTCGGCTTGACCTTCAGGATGGGGGACTCCCCTTCGCCCCAGGGGTGCTTCCTGTAGGTCTCGAAGGTGTCGAAGAGGAGTTTCAGCAGCCTGACGTACTCCTTTCCTCTCTCGAGGATTTCGCAGTCTCCTTCTACCATCACTGCATGGTTGGGGTGATAGTCGTCCACCACCAGGGCGACCCTGTTATTCTCCATCAGATTCTTCAGCTTCTTTGTACCATAGTCGATAGCGATTACAATGTCTACCCCGTCAAGGGCGTAGATCACCGGGACCACGTGGGGCCTGGCGTCCTTCGAGGCTGTGGCCAGCCTGCAGACCTCATGGCCCCTGAGGAACTTCAACTGATTCGGGGACAGGATTCCCATGCGATAGCCGTTCCATTCACCTTGGGATAAGATTGCTGACCAACTCTTTAACCAAAGACATCGAAGGCACGGCTCGGGATGAGATACACAGTCTTGGGACGGACGGGACTGAAGGTCTCCAGGCTCTGCATAGGGTGTATGAGCTTCGGCGGCCCCGACGCGAAGGGGTTCGAGTGGACGCTCGGCTACGACGACTCGAAGAAGATCATAGACAGGGCCTTCGACCTGGGCATCAACTTCTTCGACACGGCGGACGTGTATTCGGACGGGAAGTCGGAACAGATAGTCGGCAGGGCCCTGCAGGGGCGGAGGAACCAGGTCGTCATCGCGACGAAGGTCGGCCTCCCGACGGGGGAGGGCCCGGAAGAGAGGGGCTTGGGGAGGAAACACGTCAAGAGGAACCTGAAGAGGTCTCTGGCCAACCTGAAGATCGACAGGGTGAACCTGTATCAGATACACAGGTGGGACTACGAGACTCCCATCGAGGAGGTCCTCGAGACCCTGACGGAGGCGGTCAAGGAAGGGAAGGTCGACCACATCGGGGGGTCGAGCATGTGGGCCTGGCAGTTCGCCAAGGCTCTGTACGCCAGCGACAGGCTCGAACTCGAGCGCTTCAAGACAATGCAGGATCACTACAACCTCGCCTACAGGGAGGAGGAAAGGGAGATGATTCCATTATGCAGAGCCGAAGGGATTCCAATCCTGCCATGGAGCCCTCTGGGGAGGGGGTTCCTGACCGGTAAGTACAAGCGGAAGGAGAAGCCGAGGAGCATCAGGTACAAGATAGACGTTCATCTCGGCAAGAGGTACTTCAGACCCGAGGACTTCGACGTGGTGGAGCGCCTGGAAGAGGTGGCGAAAGGGAAGGGGGTCAAGCCCGCCCAGCTGGCTCTCGCCTGGCTGATCAACAAGGACGCGGTCGCGTCCCCCATAGTGGGCCCCACGAGGATGGAGCAGCTCGAGGAGCTGGTCGAAGCCGCGGACATCCGCCTGAAACCCTCGGAGACGAAGCGCCTAGAGGAACCGTACCGACCCCACCCGGTCCTCGGACACGAGTAGGCTTCAGCTGGGGAGCTGCACGGTCGCCACCGTCGAGAAGGACGAGAGGTTGCTCACCATCACTTCTGACTGCGATATCGTGTAGAGGTAGTCCCCTATGATTACGCTCCTGTCGATCTGGAGCCCCCCGTTGGCCGAGTCCCCGAAGTTCTGTCCCGCAGGATACTGGGACACCATCCCGAGGATATTGAAACCCGAGGGCGTCACCTGTATCACATACACTCCCTGCCAGACTGGGTCCCCATCGGCGGGGATGCCCCCACTGTAGGTCTGGTTCCCGCTCACCTTGTAGAGGGTCAGGGGTATGACCGTGATGTTGCGGGTCGGGTCGTAGGTGAACGCCAGGTGGTCGCTCAGGACGGGCGAGTCGGTCCCCCTGTCTCCGATGTCCAGCTTGGCCACCTGAACAGAGGTGCCGTTGTCATAGACTCTGAAGAGTGAGACCTTCAACCCCAGATAGTAACTGTAGTTCCCATCCGAAGCCTGGATGGTCTCCTTCCCAACCCCGATGAGGTATCCGCCGTAGAGTGGTTGCAGATAGTCGGAGTATCCCGAGACCTGCAGGGCGCCAAGGATCACAGGGTCTGCAATGTTGCTGAAGGATATGACGAAGAGTGGGTCGACCTGCTCGTAGGTGACCACATACCCCATGGCGCCGACGAAGCGGACAGCATAGATGTTCTCCCCTGGAGCGATGTCCACCAGGGACGAGACCTGTTTCATGTTCTGGTCCAGCACATAGACGTCGTCGCTCCGCGTGGCAACGCCGTTGATCGTAGCGTACCGGCTCGTCGCGACTCTGAAGTATCCGTCGTACTCGTCCATCGAGAACTGGTTCAGCGTCGTCCCGGGGACTACGCCCGCCTTTGCCACTATGACGACTCCGTTGGAGTATGCGGCCCTCAGGATGGTGCTGTTCTGGGCTTGGAGGACCAGCTGGGGAGTTATCACCCCTCCGGTCCAAGCGTTTCCTGGTATGCCGTCGACGTCGTACAGGTCAAGGTAGTTGGTGTAGACCACATAGATGTTCGCCGTCGAAACATAGACGGTGGCTGAGGGCCCAGTGAGGGTGGACACCACGCTCTCCCTTCCACTCGACATATTGACGCTAGGTATCATCGTATAGTAGCTGATCTGGGCCGTGTTGTTGGTGTAGTACACCGAGGAGGGCGCCAGCTGGGATTCCACCCCGCCCACCGAGGTCACGGGCAAGACAGCAGTCGCATTGCCCTGGCCGTCGAAGACATAGGAGGGCTGCTGGATGACAGCGTACACGAACCCATCCGCCATCCGGGCGGCCACATAATCCCCTGGGATGGTCACGTTCTGGATTATCATCGGCGACGAAAGGCTAGTTGTGTCATAGAGGAGAAGCTCCACCGAGGAGTTCCCCTGGCTCTTCTGGTCGAGCACCATCAAGCGGTCGGGGGCGATTTCAAGGCCGAGCACTTGGGTGTTGGGGAAGGACAGCGTGGAAAGGGTGGCCGTGGAGTTCGGGGGATAGGCGTTGATTATCGCGACGGAATCCTGGGTCGAAACGAACAGGTGGGTACCATCAGTCTTCACGCGGTCAGGCTCGTCAACCCCCTGGACCTGGATGTTGGTCCCCGTGAACGAGGGGGTGGAACTCGCAGCGGACTCGGTCGCAAGAGGGGTCGCCACCCCGCCGAACTCGACGGGGAGGTTGATTCCTACTCCAATGGGGCCTCCGAAGCCAACGCCCCACCTGTCATACTGCTGTGCGCTCTTGGCGTTGGCGTTGAGGTACTGCTGCATCTGGGAGTAGCTTTCGAATGAGCTCAGGCCCTGGGGGGCGGCCTGTGTAGAACCCTTGGTAGGTTGAAGGGGTTGAGGAGCAGAGAGCGCGAAGACAGCGACGACGGCTGATATCCCGATCATCACAGCGATGAACACCGCAGCTTCACGATGCTTCATCCTCATGTCCGGCGACGCGCTCATGGCACAAGGTTCGGCGGGAGCCGAGTAAAGCCTAGAGCACAGAACGGACGTTCTTAGACTGCGAACAGGGATCTCACTGGTGCTCGGGGTGCCCCTTCATCCACATCTTCTCTTCCTTTGTCGGGGTCAGATGGTAGCCGACCATCCAGAGGAACGTCCGGGAGGTCGAAGGGCCCAGGTGTTCGAATCTCCTCTGGAGGTCTTCCTGCAGTTTGTCCTCCTTCTTCCCGAAGCTGTCGATGTACCCCTTCATCGAGCCGAACTCCTTCCTCAGTCCTAGGATTGACTTCGCGTTCTGAATCGTCGCCCGAATCTTCCTCTCGTTTCTGACTATGCCCACATCGTTCATTAGAGCCTTCACGTCCTGTTCCGAGAGCTTGGCTACCTTCTCCGGGGAGAACCCCACGAACGACTTCCTGAAGTTGGGCCATTTCTTCTCGACCACGGTCCAGTTCAACCCAGCGGTGAATATCGCCCTCGACATCAGGTCGAAGTAGCCCCGGTCATCCTTCGGCGGGTCGGCACCCATCATCGGGGCCATCAATATGCCGCCAACCCACGTTCTATTTATCTTCACCAAGGATTAAAAATCGAGTTCAGGCGGTGCGCCCTCGAGCGCCACGGTGGCTCAGTGGCTAGAGCGCCACCTTGGTACGCACTGCCCAAAGAGGTGGATGTCGTGGGTCCGAATCCCACCCGTGGCTCTCATCAAGATTCTACGTACGAAGGTGATGGTGCCGAGGGAGGGAGTCGCGCCTCCGAAGAGGCTTCGCACCCTCGACCCCCAGATTTCTTATCCCAGCCCGGGATTATGAGTTTCACCCTGTCGGGTGTAGCCTGGTGCCATAACTAGGCTAGGCCACCTCGGCACTGGGTGCACGGTCTAAACTTGGGATTAAAAGACTCACCATGAAAGAATAGACGAACCTCAGTCTCGATGTGCCAGTAACGCTTATTATCGGAAGCCAAGGTCACAGCCTCTGAATTGCACCTGCCGATGCTCGACATCAACGGCTACTACAGCTTCCTGAGCACGACTATGATCTCCCTTTTTATCATCGGCCTGGTGATAGTCTTCGTCTACGAGTACGAGGCCCTCAGGCGCTCGAAGACCTAGTCGCGCCCCCCGAGCCTTTCTATGACGCTGAAGTTCGAAAGTTGCAGCACCCAGGCACCCATCTTGGTCGACTTCGAAGCGACCCCGACCAGCTTCAGTCTCTCTCCGGGCTGAATCCCTGACACTCTCCCGGCCAGGTCTCTCCAGGCCACGAGCTTCATCTCCCCGGTGTCGTCCCCTACGATCAGCTCTCCCTTCTTCGCAGTCGTCCCATCCCTCAGGTTCACGTCGTCGACGCTGCCATGGGAGAGGGCGATGACCTCCACCATGATTTCTGCATCCTCGTCTTTCACTTCGCGGATCTTGGTAGACAGATCGTCGAGGCCAGGGACGGACCCATCCGCCGCCTTCTGAATAGATCCCTGGCTCCTGCAGTAAAGCTTTCCCCCAGTCGACTGGTCAGGCGCCACGGCGACCACTTCGTCCTTGGACGGCTCCTCCACCCCCCTCCCCACTTCGATGAACTTCACCCTGCGGTCCGTGCCGATCCCTAAAATCACCTTCGCAGACTGGCTCGCGCTTGTCGCCGCGACCCTGAGGACGAGCTTCTCTGCAGCCGGACCTACGACGATGGAGCTCCCGGAATCCCCATGGACTTCGTAGTCTCCACTATTCGAGCGGCGGGCCCTGACGTTGGTGACCATGACCTTCTGACCCCTCTTGAGCTCAGGCTTCTCGGTGGGGCTCCAGATGACGACCCTCGTCTCCTTGGTACCGTCGTGGGCCACCCCGAACTGGAAGAGCGACCCCTCCGACCCGTCCGAGCGGACGAATTCGCTGTACCTGGGCTCCGAGCTGACCACAGACTCCAATGCGACGAACTGCTCCTCCTTCGTCAAATTGGGAAGCTTCTGGACCGCCGCAGAGATCGAGGGGAACTTCGACGCGACCTTCTCGTCGGTGACCACCTCCATCTTCCCTCGCTTTCCGAGGTTCAGGTTCGGCTTACCGTCCAGGCCCTGCTTGACGTAGGCATTGGCCACCCTGACCGGTGCGTCGACCTTGAGCCCCAGCGCGTCAACACCCTCCAGGGCCTCCTCCCAGACCGTCAGCCTTGCGGAGTTCTTCCCATCGAAGAGAGCGAAACGCCTGTACTTTCCGGTCCCTCCATCTTTCTTGTTGAATGTGGCTACTGGATAGACCGCCAGCACCCTCGCCACTACGGTGACGCCGTTCGCTCCGATGTAGAGGTCCTTGATCGTCATATCGGAAGAAGCGTCGTCCTTGCGGAGGGAGACCCCGAGCTCCCCGGCCACCAGGAAGAGTGCCCCCTGGTCGGTCAGGTATCCTGCCCCCACCGTCTTCTTTTTCTCTTCGATCCGTCGAAGGATTTCGTCCCGTTTCAGTTCCGGTTTTGCCTGCAGAAGCTCCCCCAGGAGGGTCTCAAAGTCGTACATGGTCTACGCTTTGACTGCGGCCGAATTGACAGCGGCTATGGCTTCTTCCAGTATGTCGAGGCCTTCCTCCATCACATCCTCGGTGATATTCAGCGGAGGGACGACCCGGAGGACGTTCCTTCCGGCCATGATCGCAAGTAGGCCGTGGTGGAAGCAGTAGTCCATCACCTGTCTCGCCTCCTCCTCGCCCCGGGTCTTACTGCGCTTGTCCTTGACTATCTCCACCCCGATGAAGAGCCCCATCCCTCTGACATCTCCTATGATCTCGTACTTCTCCTTCATTTCAAGGAGCCTCTTCTTTGCCTTTCCACCGACGTTCCTGGCATTCTGCATCAGGTTCTCGGTCTTTATCACATCAAGCGTCGCCAAGGCCGCTTCAACCGCCACCGGGTTGGCCCCGAAGGTGGACGCGTGCTGTCCCGGCTTCCAGCTCTCCATGACCTCCGCCTTGGCAATGGTCGCGCTCAACGGGAGCCCAGAAGCGATCCCCTTTGCAATCGCAACTACGTCTGGGAAGATCCCATAGTGCTCTACTCCGAGGAACTTGCCTGTCCTCCCGACCCCCGTCTGGATCTCGTCCGAGACGAAGAGGACCCCAGACTTGCGCATGAACTCCATCTTCTTGAAGTAGTCAGGCGGGGCTGGGACGTAACCCCCCTCTCCCTGGATTGGTTCGAAGAAATACGCAGCCACGTCGTCCAATGGGACGAACTTCTCCAGATACTGCTCCTTGAAGTAATCCACACAATAGTAGTCACATTCAGGGAAAGTCTGCTTCCAAGGGCACCGGTAGCAGTATGGGAACGGGAAGTGCACCACGTCGGGGACAAGAGGCAGAGAGCCCTTCCTCTGCATCGGCTTGCTCGCCGTCAGGCTCAGAGCGCCCATGGTCCGCCCGTGAAACGCCCCCGAATGGGCCAGCCAGATCGGCCGTTTGGTCGAGTTCCGGGTGAGCTTCATGGCCGCTTCTATGGCCTCGGTCCCGCTGTTGCCGTAGTAGACCATCTTCGGGAAGTCTCCTGGTATCAGTGGGAGGAGCTTCTCTGAAAGCTCGATTATGTTGTCGTAGTAGAAGTCAGTGTATGAGAAGTGGACGAACTTCTCTGCCTGATTCTTTATGGCCTGGACCACCTTCGGGTGGGTCGACCCCGTGCTGAGCACCGCAATCCCGGCGGCGAAGTCGATGAACTGGTTCCCGTCGACGTCCTTTACCAATGACCCATGGGCAGACTTCACGACCAGCGGATAGAACCGTGAGAACGAAGGGGAGACGTACTTGGCAGTCTTGCTGACTATCGCCGCTCCCTTCGCGCCCGGGAGCTTGCCATTAACCTTGGCGAACTTTCTGGCTTTCATGAGAATCGAGCCTCGCCCCGCACTTGGGGCTAAAATTCCTTTGCCCGAACCTGCGATGAAACCCCATGTTTATGGCGGTGAAACTGTTCCTTACACTGGAACCGAGAGCTCTATCTCAAGCACTGGGAGGTTGAGCTGCCTCCCGTCCCGCGAAGTGACGTTCTCACCGTCGATGGTTATGTTGGAGATCTGGACGTTGCTCATGAAGCGCTTCCTGAGTACCTGAGCGACCTCCACTGACATGTTGATTGCCTCTCCCCTTGCGCGGAGGACTACCTGTTTGGCGCCCCCGTTGAACATGGTGATGCACGCGGTCACATAATTCAGGAGGGGTTTGCTCTGGCCGACGATGACGGTCTTTCTCTCTTCAGACATGAGACGTTTGGCCTCCTACTCCGCCTATAAATCCTCGCTTTACAGCCCCATCTGTTTCTCGTCGCCGCAGCAGCCTGAGCCGCAACAGCAGCAACAACACGCCATTCAGTTCACCCCAGGCAGAATAATACCCCAGAGGGTAATTATTGACTGACCCGTCTGTATTTTCCTTTGAACTTCTCTATGGCTCCGTGGTTCGCAAGGCGCTTCAGGATCCTGGAGATTACTTCCTGGTGGTATCCGAGCCTCTCCTTCAGGACTGAGAATACGACCGGCCGATCGCTCGAGCAGATGGCCATGCAGACTTGCGCTTCCCTTTCGGTGAGCTGCAGGCAATCGGGACTATCGCATACGGCCACGGGGCAGCAGGAGAGCGACATGGCTTCCACAATTATTTCGCGGAGCTATTTATTGACCAACGTGAGAGCCCGCCGATAGGATATAAACAGAGGTTGGAGAGCCGCGAAATAGGGGTCGTCGGCTAGTCTGGTCTAGGCTTCAAGCCTCGGGCGCTTGAGATCGCTGGTTCAAATCCGGCCGACCCCATCCATTCTCAATCATCTCCACCGCTTTACTGACGTCCACTCCTTTCCCTTGGGTTGCTCGATTCCCCAGGTCACGGAGATCGTGGGGCTGATTCGGATGTATTTCCCCGCTCCAAAAATCCCATCATGCTCTTTGACTTCGGCCATTCCATTCACCTTTACCCCACGGGGTCTCCAGGGATTCACAGAGACAAGGTCATCGACCACGATGGAAACCCGATTGTTGCCGCCAGCGATGTTCCTGTACCTCCTTGTCGTGGGGAAGATGTCTTGGCTGTGGCTCCCCACCCAGAAGTACTTCCCATCGAACTCGAAACCCACTGGCGAGACTTCTGGGGTTCCCTTCGGAGATGCAGTGGCAATTCTTGCCAGCCTCTGTGTCTTTAGATAGTTCACCTCTGCCTTAGAGAACAAGCCGTCAGTCACTCCATCTCGCTCCGTATAAGTTGACCAGCTCGGACCAAACCAAGTCATCGTAGATGCGGAATAGGCGAATCGGAGCCCTCTCCGATTGAGACCCACAACTCATAATATCCCAAGAGAGTGCCAAATCGGAGAACTTGAATCAGAAAGGGTCGGTCGAGCGTTTCTTCAGCCAACACGCAGTAGACTACTCCAAGAGCCGAAGCCACGCCTCTGGCTCCGACCTCACGGCTCTGCTGGAGGCCCTGAAACCATCGAAGTCAGAAGTGGCTCTGGACGTGGCGACCGGGACAGGGTTCACAGCCGTCGCGCTCGCAAGGCTCGTGGGACATGTCACAGGCATCGACGTGACAGATGAAATGTTGGGGCAGGCGAGGATGCTCGCCACCAAAGAGGACGCTCCCAACGTCAGGTTCGAGCTGGGGGACGCGATGAAGATCGACTATTCTGGCGCCACCTTCGACATCGTCACGACGAGGAGAGCCGCCCATCATTTCGAGAACGTACCCAGGTTCCTGAGAGAAGCGAAGAGGGTCCTGAGACCTGGAGGCCGTCTTGGGGTTGTCGACATGTCCCCCCCAGAAGGAGCGGAGGTCTTCTCCAACAAAATCGAACGGCTCCGCGACAAGAGTCACACTGGGGCCTTCACCCCGAGCGCCTGGAAGTCCATTGTGTCACGTGCCGGCTTCCACATCCTGTCTGCCGACGTGCTCGGCGAAGCTGTTACCTTCCAAAGATGGCTCTACCCGGTCGAGCCGGGGGGCCCCGAGGAGAAGGTCATCAGCTCAGCTTGGGGTTCGGCTCCGCCTCGCGTGAAGTCACTCCTCGAGGCGAAGTTCGAAGGAGAGAATGTTAAGGGATGGACGAAGAACAGAATCGTCCTTGTCGCTTCAAAAACCCAATAAACCGAATCTCTCGATGGATAACGCCTTGTCCCGGGTCATCGGCCACCTAGACCTCGACTACTTCTATGCCCAAGTAGAGGAGGTGGAAAACCCATCTCTCAAGGGGCGCCCGGTGATCATATGCGTCTTCTCAGGGAGGACTGAAGACAGCGGGGTGGTGAGCACGGCGAACTATGTAGCAAGGGGGCTCGGGGTCCACTCCGCCATGCCAATCACTCTGGCCAAGAAGAAGCTCGAAGGAAAGGACCCTGCGATATTCCGGATGGAGCACGAGAAGTACGAGGTCGTGTCCAGCAGAATAATGGAGGACCTCGAGAAAAGGGTCGACGTCCTGGAGCCTTCGGGCATCGACGAGGCCTTCTTCGACCTCAGCGCCTCGACCAAAGGGGACTTCGCAAGGGCCCGCGACTCGGCCCAAGTGTTGAAGGAATCGCTTCTGAGAAACGAAGGGTTGACCTGCTCCATCGGCCTGGGGAGGAGCAAGGTGGTGGCCAAGCTCGCTTCTGACCTTGCCAAGCCGGCTGGCTTGAAGGTGGTCGCGCCCGAGACCACTCCAGAATTCCTCTCATCTCTCCCAGTCTCGAAGCTCTATGGCGTGGGTCCAAAGACCACCACATCTCTCGAAGAGATGGGCATCACGACGGTCGGAGAGCTCGCACGTTCCAACCCCGTCGAGCTCGAGAGCCACTTCGGGCGGAAATTCGGAGCATACCTGCTGGCTGCGGCGAACGGGAACGACGACGACCCCGTAGTCGCAGGCCATGAACCTACTCAGTTCAGTCGAATACTCACGCTAAAGCGGGACACACGAGACCCTGCGGAGATCTATGGCCAGCTAAAAGAGGGGATTGGATACATCCACGAAAAGCTGGTTTCATCGGGCAGGTCTTCCAGGACAGTCACGGCCATCGGGATTTTGACCGACCTTTCAACTAAGACGAAGAGCAAGACCTTCGAGACTCCGATAAACGATCTGACATCGATTAACGAGGCGACCCTGGGGCTTTTCGAGGATTTGAAATCGGCCGTGGACAAGGATATCAGGCGAGCCGGCGTCAGAGTCTCTGGGCTAGAGAAAACGGAAGACCAGACTTCGCTCTCCGAGTTCGTACGTCCAACAGGTTGAGAGAGACGAGCGAGCAAATCGACGCGATCAAAGGGAAGTTCCCCGAGCTTCAGAAGCACGGGTCCAAGCTGGACCGGGCCGTCGACGCGGTCCTCGCCGGAGCGGTGAAAGAGAGCGTCTTCCTCCCGAGCGGCCGCAAGGTGATCACCATGGTGGGTCGCCTCGGAGACGAGTTCATGGACCCAGACAAGCCCTACTGCTCCTGCAGCAACTTCTACTTCCGCGTCCTCGGAGGGAGGGAGGAGATCTGCTACCACCTCCTGAGCTACGGGATCGCCTCCAAGACCGGCAGGATTGATACAGTAAAGTTCAGCGACGAGGAATACGGGGGATACCTCGCAGCGACTGTTCGGGATGTCTTCGAAGTCCTGCGGCGAAGCGGCCACTAGCTAGGTTGGAAGAGCCGCGGGAGGGCCTTCCGTGCCCTGGCGGGCATTTCGATCCCTCGACCTTGTGCTCTCTTGACTTTCGCTTACAAGGCACACGCTCTAGCCAGGCTGAGCTACCGCGGCACGCCCCTGCTCGCTCCGAACTCACTTTATCTCCTTTTGTCGCCCTGATATCCCTAAAGCCAAGGGCCCTCGGGCCACGCCATGGAATACCGCCAGCTCGGCCGCACAGGGGAGAATGTCTCCACAATCGGAATGGGGGCCTGGCACATGGGCTCCTTGGGGACCCGCGAGGAACACGACAGGGAAGTGAGGGCGCTCAAGAGGGGCATCGAGCTGGGCATAACCATGATCGACACAGCTGAGCTCTACTCTTCAGGAAGGTCCGAGGAGATTGTCGGCGACGCCATCAAGGGAGTGCGGGAGCGGGTCTTTGTCGCTACGAAGGTGGCCCCGCCACATCTGCACCACGACGACGTCATAGGTTCGTGCAAAGCAAGCCTGAAGCGCCTGGGGGTCCCGTACATCGACCTCTACCAGGTCCACTGGCCCGACCCCAAGGTCCCAGTCAAGGAGACAATGTCGGCCATGGAGGAGCTGGTGAAGGAGGGACTGGTTAGATACATCGGGGTCAGCAACTTCAGCGTCTCACAGACGGAGGAGGCCAGGGGAGCCTTGGCAAGAAATGAAATCGCCTCCAATCAAGTCGAATACTCTGTCAGGAACAGGGACGTCGAACCTGAGATACTCCCCTATTGCGGGAAGGAGAAGATCACGCTGATCGCCTACAGTCCCCTCGCATTGGGGAACATAGCGAAGTCGATGCCTAAGCCTCTGCTCCAGAAGTACAAGATGACCCCAGCTCAGGTCATGCTCAACTGGGTGACCCGCCACCAGCAGGTGGTGGCGATCCCGAAGGCGGCTGACATCGGTCATGTGGAAGAGAACGCGTCGTCGGTCTCCGTAAGATTCGAGCCTTCGGAATACGAGCAGATCGGCGTGGACTAGCGGTCGTCTACTCCGTCGGGAGAGGGTAAAGGCAGTTAGAGCAACAATCGTAGGACATTTCCAAGGAGTTAGTGGGGTCGAGGTACCGATTGCACCAGATGCACCGATATGGGGAGACGTAGGCTTGCATTATCCGATGACGAGACGTTTGACTATTTAAGATACAGCAAACGACTATCACATGTTCTGCAAAAAGCGAATTACTTGGTGATGTGATGCATGCGGACCAGGTCCTTCTCGAACTGCTTGAGGTTCGAAGGTATTCTGGTGTTGATCGAATCCTTGAGCGCGAGCCCCTTGTCCCTCTTTGTCTTCCAGACCTGGGCGTTGAACTCCATTATGCTCTGGCTGACTTTCTCGCTCACGTCGAACCTCTGCGCCTTGGGGAATGGCTGCAGATGGATGCTCTGGGTGCCGTACTGCTTCCTCCACACGTAGTCCGTCATGTACGGGGTGATTGGTGCCACCAGCAGCAGCATGCTCTTCACGACAGTATGGAGAGTGTACCACGCAGCCTCCTGCTCTCCTTTGGTCGTGCCGTCGCCGTACGCCCTCCCCTTCGCCATCTCGAGGTAATTGGAGGCGAAGACGTTCCAGAGGAACTCCCGCACCTTCGTTGCCACGGTGAATACATCGAACCGCTCGTACGCTTCCACACAGTCCTGCGTCAGCTTGCCCAGCTCGTTGAGCATCCACTTGTCAGTCCAGGTGAGCTCAGCCTTCTCGGGCATGGGGAACGAGCTGATGAACCTGCAGGTGTTCCAGAACTTGGTGAGGAACTTCCCCGCACCCGCGATTCTCTCCTCGCTGAATCTGAAGTCGTACCCCAGGCCCGCCTCCGATGCACCCCAGAACCTGAAGGCGTCAGCTCCGAACCGGACCAGGACCGGCTCCGGGTCGACGAAGTTCCCCAGGCTCTTCCTCATGGCCCTCCCCTGCGAGTCCTGGCCAAGCCCGCCGATCCAGGCGTGCTTGAACGGCTCCCTCCCCGTCAGCTGGTAGCTCTTCAGCAGCGTGTAGTACAGCCACGTCCTAACGATGTCCTTCCCCTGCATCCTGAGTGTCGCGGGGTAGGTTAGGCTCCGGAACTTGCCGTTCTTCGTATATTTCGAAATGTAAAGGGGGGAGAGGCTCGAGTCCATCCAGGTATCGAACGTCCTGGTCTCCCCGATGAACCTCGTGTTCCCACACTTCTTGCACTTCTTGAAGGGCGCTTCATCCCTCCACGGCCTGTAGTACACCCCAGGCTTCGGGAGGTGCGGGGTGTTGCATTTGCTGCAGTACCAGACGGGTATCTCTGTCGAGTAGTACCTGCGCCTAGATATCGGATAGTCTGTCGTCAGCACGTCTATCCAGTCGAGCAGTATCTGGCGGTGCATCGCCGGGTGGAACTCTATCTTCTTGGCGATTTTCTTCAGCGCCGGCTTGAAGTCTAGCTGCTTCAGGTAATACTCCTCCATGGGGATGATCTCGATGGGGGTGTGGCTCCGCTCGCAGAGCGGGGTCCTATGCTGGATCTGCTCCACCTTGGTGGCTACCCCAATCTCCTGCAGGTCCTGGATTATCTGGGACCGGGCGTCCTTGATGGAGACGCCGGCGTACTTGCCTGCCGCCGAGGTCATCTTCCCGTCCATGTCGACGGCCACGACCTCCTTCAGCTTGAACTCCCTGAACAACATCACGTCGTTGTAGTCCCCATAGCTGCACACCATCACCACTCCGCTCCCGAACTTGGGGTCTACGCTCTTGTGGGCCCTGATGGGGACTTCCCTGTTGTAAATCGGAACCGTCGCGGTCTTGCCTATGTGCTTCCTGTACCTCGCATCAGACGGGTTCACCACCAGCATCTGACAGGCACACAGGAGCTCTGGCCTGGTAGTCGCCACCGGGAGCTCGGCCTTGCTGTCCTTCACCCTGAAGGTGTTCGTCACCAGGAACGTGGGGAGCTCCTCGTACTCGATTTCAGCGTCGGCGATGGTGGTGTTGCAGTCCACGCAGTAGTTGTTCGGCCTGTTGGCGAGGTACACCAGTCCCTTCTTCCAGAGCTCGATGAAAGACCACTGGGTGAGCTTCCTGTACTCCTCCGAGTCTGTCCTGTACTTGTTGTAGTAGTCCCCCGAAATCCCGAGGGTCTTCAGGAGGCCGACCATGTAGGTCTCTAGGTCGTCAAGGGCATGCTTGCAGAGATTGATGAACTCCTCCCGGGGGGTCTTCCTCATCTGGACCCTGTACTTCCTCTCGGCGAAGATCTCCACAGGGAGGCCGTTCCTGTCAATCCCGATCGGATACAGGACGCTGAACCCCCTCATCCTCGCGGCCCTGGCCGTCATGTCAATCTGGGTGTACTGAGTGAGGGCACCCGGGTGCCACGGCTTCCCGGAGGGGTACGGGGGCGGGGTATCTATCACAAAGTTGCGATTCTTGCTATTCGAAGGCTTGAACTCGAAAATTCTTCTCTCCATATCCCAAATTTGTCGCATTTCGGCCTCAAGTTTTGGGTCCCAAGAAGTCGCTTCAAGCTTCGCTGAGAACTGTGGCCGCAAACGTATGCAGGCTGTCCCATGAGAGAGTATATGAAGTTAAGAGGGGTTTTTGGTCCCCAAAACGGCGTTTCTCTGAGTTGCCCTGGCCACCCCTTTGAGGAGAGGGTACCCAAGAATCCCTATCGCAAGGACCTCGCTTCCAAGGAATTCGGCCCAGCCGACCCACAGGGGGACGCCAGGGGCAGCTGCCCAGGCGACCAGGTAGCTTCCCACCACAATCGTCACCACGGCTATCTCGATTCCAACTGCCAGCAGCCAGCTGCCTGGGAACTTCTTCCTCGTGATAGCCCAGGCCAGGGTCGCAGCCACGAAGTTCGCCACCGGTCCTCCGATTATGTCGACGATTCCGATGGGGCTCCCAAGGAGGTTTCCAATGAAGCACCCAATCGTCACGCCGATGATCGCCGGAGGGCCGAACAAGATCGAGAGGGGCAGGAGGGCATCGACCACCCTGACCTGCAGGGGGCCAAAGCTGGTGACTGCGAAATAGAAGACGTAGGCTCCATAGAGCGCCGCCAGCACGGCCGCAAGTGCTACACTACGCGTGTTCCAGATTCTCTTTGTGTCCAATTCCTCCCACACCGGGATTTGTAAGGCGGATCGGGTGGAAGTCACTCACCCGCCAATCTCGACGTCGCCCCCCAGGTCGATTTAAGGCATTACCGGTATGTCAGGTCCAGCTCTGACCTGTCATTGTCCGTGAGCTGAAATTCACCTGCCCCTGCGTTCTCTCGGACATGCTCCGGAGTGGAGGCGCGAGGGATAGGAAACACGCTGGGCTTCCCAGCCAGCCACTGTAGTGCTACCTGCGCCCTCGTCTTCCCCAGGCGCGAGCTGGCCGAATCGAGCCTCCGGTCAGACGGAAGCTTCCCATGGCCGAGAGGGTAATACGCAAGCAGCGCGATCTTCTCCTTTTCACAATATGGGAGGATATCCCCTTCCACATTCCTGTGGATGAGGCTGTAATCCAGCTGGACCGAGCTCAGTTCTGACTTTGGAAGGGCCGACTGCGCTTCCTGCAATTGAGATAGGTTGAAGTTGCTCACCCCTACGTGCCTGAGCTTCCCCTGAGCCACGAGCTCCTCCATGGCCCCCATGCTCTCTTGGATGGGGACCCTCGGGTTTGGCCAGTGCACCTGGTACAGGTCGATGTAAGATGTCCCGAGCCTGCTCAGGCTGTGTTCGAACGCCCTGACAAGAGCGTCTCTGTGGAGGTGGTTCGGCCAGACCTTCGTCGCGAGGAAGATCTCATCTCTCTTCCTTTCTGCCAGCGCCTTCGCCACCAGCGGTTCGGACCGATAAATCTCTGCCGTGTCGACGAGCGTGATCCCAGAATCGAGCCCCGCATCTATTGCGCTGACCTTCGTATCCGCTCCACGTCTCCATCCGGCGAATGCCGTCGCTATCCACTGTGGATCGTAGTAGGTCCCCATCCCGACCTCGGAGACCATGCGCCCAGTCTTGGCGAACTCCTTGAGATGCACAGTCTCCTAGAGGCTAGAACACCAATTAAAAGAAAACGGCGGGGCTTGGCTACAATGTATTGTTACGAAGAGCCCTTCCCCTTGGCTGTCTCTGCCTCTATCACCTCCTTCGGGAGAAGCCAGTAGATGTCAGGGTGCTCCGCCTTGAGTGTGGCGAAGGTCGGGGGGAGGAGGCCATTCCTGCGGGCCCTGCGGACGTTGTACTCGACGAAACGCCTCATCGCGCTCGTCTCTCCGCCCGCGGCTACGAACGCCCTGATCTTCTCTATGGCAATCTCGTCGTCGACCTTCTTGATGTTGACAAGATACGGAGCTAGGACCAGCCAGACCAGCCTGTGCCGGCCGTCTGACACAGGATGTGCCAGAAGGTCCTCGACGTAGAGGTACCCCTTGTTCGACTTCGGTCTTGGGGTAGGGACATACTGGATGACATCCGCCTTGACCCCTGCGAGCCGCTTGGGGAATGCACCTTTCCTGAGGTTCCTGACGCCATCCGCTATGGCCGCCAAGGCGCAGGCTCCGAAGAAGTCGTTCAGCAGGTTGTCACTGACACGGACAAGCCCCTTGTCGAGCTCCTGTCTGGAGAGCTTCCACTTGGGGTCCTTGGAAAGCTCGTACTTCGCCACCAAGGAGAGATACCCCTCGAACGGCATGATGTAGCTCGCCCTTTCATCTGTGACCTCCAATCGGAGCGAGAGCCCGAAGCACTCGGAGATGATCTCCACCTTAGCCTTCGGCTCTTCTTTGACGAAGAATTCCTTCGCCCTTTCCCCCTCCTTTTTCGAGAACCTCGATGTCAGCACAGGGTCCTGGCTTGCCACGAGAGCGGCTGCGAAGAAGCTTGAGAACTCGACCAGTTCGGACATGCTCGGCTCGTACTTCACCCTCCCCAGCGAGCTTAGGAGTCTGCTCTGCGTCTGCTCTACGACTTCTCTGCTGGCGAGCCCGTCCTCAACCGGTATGGATTCGAAGAACTTCCTCGACCTGGGTGCGAACGGGTATCTCAGCTCGAGGTCTGACAGCAGCGGGCCGTAGGGCAACTAGCTACACCGATGGTTCCAGCTGTTCAGGGTGCTTCTCAGCCTTCCTTGGCCGTGGAGACGATCGAAAGAACGTCCCGGTCCCTGAGGACATAGTTCGTCGGCAGGTGCAGGCCAGTCCGGACGTCTATGGCGTACAGCAACCCTTTGACAAGGTCAGTGTGTATGTCCTTGGTGAGGTCCTCGACCGTCGACCCGCTCGGGAGAAGGTACACGTCAGGTAGGATGCGCCCGTTCTTGTCGGAGAGCTTCTGAGGGTCGTGCACAGGGTAGACTGCGTTCTCCTTGAGCAGCTTGAATGTGACGGAGTTGAGCGCGAACTGCACCCCGGTCCTTAGGTACTCCCCGAAGACCTTCCTCCTGATATATGCCAGGGCGCTCTTCTGCGCATCGTTGAGGTCCTGGGGCTTCAGAATCTCGAACCTCTCCTCCCCGGGGACATACTTGATGAGCCCCTTGGCCTCGGCCCTCCTAAGGGTCAGCTCAGCTTCCCCGCTCGTCGGGACAACTATGAGCCCCTTGATCTTCTCCCGCAGCTTCTGGAAGTTCTCCGCCGCGTAGGGGAGGTCCATCTTGTTGGCGATCAGAAGCGTCGGCTTCGAGTACTCCCTGAGCGACCAGCAGAAGCTCTGGATGTCCTTCTCGTTCCACGAGTCGAACTGCTTGTCCTCCAGCAGCGTGTCCTTCATCGCCAGGACGACGTGCTCCTTCCTGACCCCGATCCCATGCATTACTTCCTCCACCGCGTTGGGGATCCCATACCCCGGGGTCTTCGACAGCTTCGAAATCTTGGGAAGGTTCTGGTTGAACAGCTTGGTGTACCAGAGGACGAGCTCCAGCTCGACGTCTGCAAAATCAGCCATGGGGTCCCCGGTGCCAGGCTCGGAGATCTTCCCGTCCTTGTCCACGCTCCCCGATGCGTCCACCACGTGCATCAGCGCGTCTGACTGGGCTGCCACGCTGAGGAACTGGTTCCCCAGCCCCTTCCCCGTCCAGGCTCCCTTGATCAGCCCCGGCAGGTCTGTGACCTCCACGGGAATGAACCTCCATCCGTCTTCGCACTTCGAGTTTGTCGGGGTATCGGTCACTCCGAATTCCTTGTGCACGCAGAGGGTGACGACGTTAGCCACCCCTGTCTCCGGAGATTTCGTGGTGAAGGGGTAGTTGGAGACCTCTCCCGCGAGCAGCGTCATCGAGTTGAACAGAGTAGTCTTTCCCGCGTTGGTTTTTCCAATGAGCCCTATCCGAATCGGCGCCTCAGGTCACCATCTGTCGAGGTTCCGCGACCGAATAAAAACAGTTGGGCCGGCGAAGAACGTCAGGGGGAGGGGGCAGAGCGCCAGGCTCTGACCGCCTCATACCAAAAGACGGCGGCCGCGACGGCCAGGGCTACCGAGAACCACTCGACCACGGGGACTATCCCGATGTACGGGTATCCCACATAGCCCAGGTAGCCCGCGAAAACCGTGAAAACCACCGCGTAGAAGATGAACCTCGGAACGATTAGGGTCCCGACGCGCAGGAAGTCCCTCATCACGTCGACCTTCACCTCCCCCACCACTTCATACTCTCCATTGTTCTCTGCTACGAGCCCCAGGTCCTTCAGCTTGTTCAGGTGATACTGGGCCAGGGACGGGTTGGACATGAGGAGGGCCCTCTGGACCTCCCTGACCCCCACCCTCCGCTTCTTGAGAGCGTAAACGTAGACCCTGAGGGTGTTCCCCTTGAGCTCCGCGTCGACCATCCCCCTGGTCCGCTTTTCGGCTTGTGGAGGCTGGCCCGTAGGCTGTTTAACTGGTTCACTCACGAAGGCCCTGCTCGAACCATCGTTCCGGCGCCACGTTCAAAAACATTGGTTGATAATGGCGGTGCGGACTGCGTCTCATATGGACGGACAGGCGGACTTCTGTTGAAGCTCCAGACCCGGGCTGCCGCCTACGGCCTCGCCGGCCTGGTACTTGCCGGAGTTGTAATCTTCTCAGGATCCGAGCTGGGGCTCCTCAGCACTAGTTCCTCAGGCGTCCTGTCTCTACTGCTTACAGACCCGCCCTCGGTGTCCAACGGGGTCACGGCCGTATTTGTCACCTATTCGGGCATCCAGATCCATGCCACCGGGCTCAACGACTCTGGTTGGGTGTCCTTCCCCGGTCAGGGGACCATCGACACTCTGAAGCTGGTTAACCTCAGTCAGACAATCTCCAGCGGGTCTCTGCCGAGCCTGACATACAACATGGTGCAGTTCGAAATAACGAATGTCACGGTGACCTACATGGGCGCGAACTATTCGGCTACCATCGCCTCGGACAAACTCGTCGTCCCGATAGTGGGTGGAGTGAAGGTAAGCTCCTCCAACCCTGCCGCTGCCCTGGTCGACATCCAGCCAACGATCCTCAACCTGGGTAACGAGACCAGCCCCAGCTTCACCATGGCGACGGGGGCGAGGGCCCTGCAGGTCCCCGCCGACGAGGTGAGCGACTCCATGCGCGAGGTCGGCAACAGCTACTCACTGCAGGGACATTCGTGGTACCAGGACTTCAGCCACCACCAGCAGATCGACAACCTGACTGTGTCAGGGCTCATGCTTACCACGAATTCATTCTCGTTCTCCGCGGCAAACACCGATTCCGACGCTCTAACTCTGAGAATGGTGATCCTGTCACCTGTGGGCCAGAATGAAAATGGCGCATCGGGGATGGGGATGCTTTCCGGCTCTATGGCCAACTCCGTGATCTTCGTCGTGCAGTCTGATGGGTCGCTGAAGCTGGTGAACAGTAGCCCCAACGCCTTAGGGCTTCTGCTTCAAACTGACGGGTACACCATAGCGGGCGGCGAGTCACACTCGTTCATCTTCACCGGGACCATGACCCTCCTCGTCAAGCACATGATCACCAGCGATTCTACGTACAACGCGGTCTTCCTGGGTTCGGACGTGCTTGGCACGCAGACTGTAGTAGCTTCCTAGCTTCTGTACCTTAGCAGCGCGCCTACGCCGCCGAACGACTTGAACATGCTCCCATCCTCCGTCCCCGACGAGATCACCTCGACCTTCGAGCCCACCTGGAACGCCATCTCCTCGAGCACGTCCACAATGTCCTTCACGATCACATCGTAGTCCGTGGCCCCGCACTTCGTGCAGGGGGTTGAAGCGATCTCCTGACGCTGCTGGATCTTCTTCGCCCCGATGACGGTCTCCGTCTTGACGGTCCCGCACTTCTTACAGGTGGCGTCAATCCTCACCGTGTCGAGGTCGTCGGAGACGAGGACCACTTCGGTGCTCGCCTTATGCAGGGCCTCGATTACCCTGGGGAGCCCATAGACCACCAGCCCGCCCTGCCTGTTCACCTCGCCGAGGAACTTCTGGACCAGCCGCTTCTCTTCGACGAGCCTGACATCCTTCAGTATGTCCCCAGCCTTCTCGACGAGCTCCCTGACCCCCTCCCTCCCCGAGTACCCCAGGTCGAGGACCCCGACTATCTTCTTCTGCAGCTCGTAGTGCAGGTATCCATCTTTGAGGAACTCCTCCTTCGTCGGCCCAGGCCCTCCGACCAGGAGCCCTGTGATCTTGTTGCTATCTATGAACACCCTGGTGGCATGCTCCGCGACCCTGTGGAAGTAGTAGGTCATCTCCATCTCCCTTCCCCGCTCGTACCTCCTTGCCGACTGGCCCCCCTTCCTCGTCTTGCCAGAGATCCCGGAAGTCAGCACGTCAACTATCTCCAGGCTGTCCCCGCTGAGTATCCCCATCCCCACATCGCTCGAATCGATGGTAAGGATCCCGTACACCTTCGCCTCCCTCAGCATGTCCTTCAGCCACTCGACGTGGAAGTGGTCATCGCACTGGTAGAGGTACTGGGTCACAGGCTTTGGGGGGATTATCTCCCAGACATTGACGACTTCGCTCCCCGGGCCGTTGGTGGGTAGAGCCCCTGAGAAGACCACCAGGCCGGTGTCCGGCGGGGTCCGGTAGAGCTTGAGCCTCTGCATGGCCTTCGTGAGGGCGTCCTGGACGTGGTTCCTCGTGGTGTCCGACTTGATGTTCCCGGCGGTCCCCCACTCCTCTCTGAGGTTGGCTATGGCCTCGTGGATTGCCTTCTTCGGAGGTATGTAGAGAGAGACGAGCTCGGTCCCCCTCCCTTCCTTATTGCTGAGCTCTGAGATGAGCTTCCTTACCTTGTATAGCCTCACAGAGTCGGTCTTTGTCGACATTGAAGAGCCTCCGCTTTGTCAGGACGAAGAAACTGAACTCGGTCCGGAGGCGACTGTCATTAGAATACTCAAAATGTTCCTGACCCATTTATAAAACCTTGGACTCCGTAAACCTGCCTAGGAAGGATTTGGAACAATGAAAGCAGTCTTGAGAATAGGGGGATCGGTCCTCGGCTCGCCGCCCTCGGCGAAGCTAGTCAACGCCTATGCCGACGTGATATCTGACCTCAACTACGAAGGGCACTCAGTCGCAGTGATAGTAGGGGGAGGGCTGGTTTCGCGTGAGTACATCAAATCGGCCGCCGACATGGGCCTTTCATCCTATCAGCAGGACACTGTCGCGATACACGCCTCCAGGTTGAACGCCCGCCTGGTGGCCATGAAGCTGGGGGGGGTGAGCAGCGTCCCCACCTCCATTGATGGGATGCTCCAGCGCCTCTCCAGGAACAGGGTCGCCGTCATGGGGGGCCTCAAGCCCGGGATAACGACCGACACCGTGGCTGCCATCATCGCCCAGAGGTGGAGGGCCGACATCCTAGTGAAGGCCTCCGACCAGAACGGCATCTACACCGAAGACCCGCGGGTCAACAAGAAGGCGAAGAAGCTGGACAAGATCACCTACGACAAGATGAAGCAGATCCTCGGCGGCTCCCACAGGCCAGGGATCCACAGCATCGTCGACCCTGTGGCCGTCGACCAACTGGTCGAATCCAGGATAAGGCTTGTCGTCCTGAACGGCAACGACCCCAAGGCCGTCGTCAAGGCGATTCACGGAGAGAAGATAGGGACCGTCGTCAGCTGAGTGGAGACTGGAGTGAAGAATAGTCCCAATTGGTCTCCGTAGTAGTATACATCGCCCTTCTCGTCACAGTGCTTATCGCCTTCTGGTCGTCCTTGGTGGAGGCGACCTATCTGACCCTTCGGCCGTTCTCCCTGAGCTCCTCCATCGCGAGCGGCTCGGCCAACGCGGCCACCGCACTCGAGATCGTGAGCGAGAAGACGAGGCTAGTCAGCGTAACCACCTTCATCGACACGTTCTCCAACGTCGTCCTCGCCAGCACCATAGGGCTGATACTTTCGGACTACTTCGGCCCGATAGGGTGGGTGTACAGCGCGATCGGGGGCTCCTTCGTGATAATGACCCTCATCTACCTCCTCCCCAAGGCCATAGGGATAGAAAACGCCCTGAGGATGTCCATCGTCCTCGCCCCCTCGACCAAGGCGATCATGTCGGTCCTCGCCCCGATGGCGGTGCCCCTCACTAACTTCGCCCGCTCCCTCTCCGTGAGGCTCGTCGGGAAGCCGGGGTACAAGGAGGTAGACCTGGCGGCAGAGTTCGAGGACGTCGTCACCATGCTGGAGAAGGCAGGGCACATCGAGCCGGACGCAGGGAGGCTGCTGAGGACCCAGCTAGCAGCTTCAAAGAACACCGCCGGAGCAGTCCTCACACCAATCGGCGAGATAGTGTCCATCGACAGCGAAGCCACGGTGCTGGAGGCGCTGAGGGCCATGGGTCAGACCAACCACCCCAGGATGCCCGTCTATGACTCAAAGAAGAAGATGTACATCGGCGCGGTCACTTCGAGGACAATCTCCAAGGCCGTTTCAAGGGACCACATCGACTACGGTATTCACGACTACATGATCCAGCCCGCGAGGGTGTCCAGCGACGACGGCCTTCCCACGGTCATCGACAGGATGCAGGACGCGGCCGCGACCATCGCCTTCGTGTTCGAAGGGGACAAGATGGTGGGGATGATCACCCTCTCGGATATACTCGAGAGGCTCCTTGGAGTGAAAGTCTAGAGTCGGTTATCTTTCTAGCCCAAAGTCTTTTTCGGCAGGGCGAGGGAGTTCAGCTCGTCGAACGTTATCGCCCCTTCCACTAGCGCCCCATAGGTACCCTGCTCCCGCACTTCCCTCGAGGCCCGCCTAAGCAGTCCCATGGCCGCGTAGGAGGCACTTGGACCGAAGCTCACCCTCGCGACCCCTAGCCGCTTCAGCTCAGGCACCGGCGGGAGCCCCTTCCTCACCATGACGTTGAACGGGAAATCCAGAGCCTTCGAAAACTTGGAAATCGACGCAGCGTCTGTCAGCCCCATCGGGTAGACGCAATCAGCGCCCAGGTCACGAAATTCCTTGGCTCTCCGGATGGCCTCCTCAAGTCTCGCATCCTCGTCTCCAGATGCTAACCTGAAGGCATCGGTCCTCGCGTTGATGACGAAATGCACCTTCAGGGAATCCCTGAGCCGGACGAGTGCGTGCAGACGCGCCAGCTGCTTCTCCAGCGGCAGGAGTTTCTTGGCGCTGTGCGCGAAATCCTCGATGTTGATCCCGACCGCGCCGGCAGCGACGAAGGCCCTGACGCTCTTCGCTATACGATCCGGAGTGTTTCCGAACCCTGCCACGACGTCGGCGCTCAGGGGGACCGATAGCACGCTGGCGATCCTCTTCATCGCCGACAGGAATTCCTTCATGAGAATCTCCTGGCCGTCAGGATACCCGAGCGACACCATCATCCCCGCGCTCGACGTAGCAACCGCTGGGAAGCCCTCATCTTCGAAAACACGGGCGCTTGGAACGTCCCAGGCGTTGGGGAGGACGAGTACCTCTCTCCTATCGTGAAGCCTGCGGAGTGCCTCCGCTTTCTCCGACTGCGAATTCGCCGAGGGCAATTCCAGAACCTAGAGTCCCCTAGGAGTACTAAATTCTTTACGAGAGACTCGAATCTATTGGGTGACGCTCATCGGAGGGCTGTGGGCCTTGTTGTGCTCTGCTAGCTTCTCCTGCGAGTCGAACTTCGCCCCACAGGTGTTGCAGGCGTATTCCTTCTTTCCGAACCACTTCATTGCTGTCACGAAATCCCCTAGCGGCCATTTAGCCGTCTCGGGGAGAATCTTCCTGAAAGCAACTATAGGAGACTGTACTTGGTGTGACCGGATCCTAGCGGCTCAGTCGCCGGCCAGGGTCAGTTCCATCTCGTCCTCGACCGGCAGGCTCACCGAGCTCACGAATACGCTGCACTCCCCGTGGTCGGGGAGCTCTGCAGAGTATATGGTCTGTCGATGGCTCTGACACCACATGAAGTCCAAGCCGTCGAGCGACCTGTCCACATAGCACTCCTCGGTCGGCTTGTCCGAGAAGGTAGGCCTCCCGAAGAGCCTGCCGGTTGGGTTGTCACACTGGCCCAGATGAGGCATCATCTCGTAGGGAAGCCAGTAATGGCATTTGACGCATGTGGTCGTACCACGACGCGGCGCCTTCGACTTCACGCCTCTGATCCTGTGCCGGCCGAAGCGCCCGGGCACTCCAGAGTCAGCGTAGTACTCGCAGGGCCCCACCGTCCCGATTGTCATGCGGTCGTAGGATCGGCTCAAGGTGTTATCACACGTGCCGACCCCTTTCCACTTCGGATATGGTTGATAATAGGCGCAGGCGTTGCACGGCCACCCTTGGTTGGCCGCATGCATCGCGTAAAATACACGGAGGAAATTATTGAAGGTTTGCTATGTTGTAAGAAGGCTAATATTCGAGTGAGAACCTGTCTAAGCTCTGACAATCTGCCCAAGCCGTCTCGCCACTTCCTCTTCCGTCCCTTGAATGAGCTCCCTCTTCCGCTCCGGACTGCGCATCCTGCTCAGCCCAGTCACTTCCGTCCGCGACCCCTGTAGCCCCACATCCTCGGGGGCGAAACCCAAGTCCTCCATGTTCATAATCTTGAGCTTGAACTCCTGGTCGGCCCACCTCTTCCTCCTGAAGTCTGGGAACCTCGGCGAATTGCAGCCGAGCTGCACGCTCGCAAGGAACGGAGGCCTGACCTCGACTATCTCGTGCCCGTCGGTGATTTCACGCCTGGCGCGCATCTTGTCCCCCGCCGCCTCGATGGAGCTGACATAGCTGACGTGGGGGATGCCCAGCCACCCTGCTATGCTGGGCGGGACCTGCTCTGTGCTCCCATCCGAAGACGCTTCACCGCAGAAGACGACGTCGTAGGGTTTCAGCTTCTCGATCCCGGCGGCTATGACCCGCGACGTGGCGTATGTGTCCGCCCCGCCGAACGCCCTATCGCTGAGCAGGATTGCGTCGTCGGCCCCCATGGCCACGGCAAGCTTGAGGAACGGCTCGAACGACGGCGGACCCATGGAAAGGACGACGACCTTCCCTCCCAGGGAATCCTTGAGCTTGAGGGCCGCTTCGAGGGCGTTCTTGTCGGCATCGTTGATCTCGTTCTCAACCCCTTCCCTGACTATGGTCTTCTTCTGCTCGTCGAACCTGATCTGCTCGATCTTGGGGGTGACCTTCAGGCAGACTATCTGGTTCATTTTCTATCGGCTCCTAGCTCTGAAATCAGCCTAGGAACTATCTTCGACGCGTCCCCTACCACGCAATAGTCCGCATGCTTGAATATCTCCGCGTTGGGGTCTGAGTTAACCGCCACCACCGTCTCGACGTTCCTCAACCCTGAGGTGAAGTGTGCCGCGCCGCTGACCCCCACCACGACGGCCAGCTTCGCGTTGAGGCTCGACCCTGTCGAACCAATGACCAGGTTCTTGGGGGCCATCCCCTTGTCTGCCACCGGCCTGGACACCCCGAACGAGGAGCCGGTCGCTTCGGCCAGTCTCTTGGGCAGCGACAGGTCGTCCTTGCAGCCGAGCCCCGCCACCACGACCCTCTGGGCCTTGCTCACGCTGGCCCCGTGCTGGACCACCCTTTCGACAACCTGGCATCTGACGTCCTCAGGCTTGAGGTCTACGACGAAGGACTCGACGGTCCCAGCCTGTTCCGTCGGCGAGGGGGCGGTGAACACTCCGGGCCTTACCGTCGCCATCTGAGGCCTCCCCTTCTTGCACTTGCAGACCGCCACAATGCTTCCACCGAAACCAGGGACCGACCCCAGCAGCATCCCCGTCCCAGCCTCAACCTCCAGGTCGACAACATGCGCCATCAGCCCCGTCCCTAGCCGGACTGCAAGCATCCCTCCTAGGGCGGTACCGTTGTGAGTAGCTCCTATCAGGAGCATATCGGGGTCTCGCGACTTCACCATCTTCGTGACCACGTCGACGTACGCCTCTGCTGTGAAATCCTTCAGGAGCGGAGAATCGGCGACCATTACAAGGTGAGCGCCTCTGCGGGCACACTGCTCAGCGAGCCCAACGACGCCTTCGCCGAGGATGGCTCCGGTCACAGGGACGCCCAACCCGTCTGCGATCTCCCTGCCCTTGCCAAGGACCTCCATCGAAGCGTCCTCGAGGACCCCCTCTATCTGCTCCAAGAAGACGAACACTCCGCCGGTCTTGGTCATGGAACCGTTCCCCCTTTCCCGACAGCATCTGCGAAGATTTCAGCCACATCCCTAATCTTGATGTTTGACCCCGCCGTCTTGACCCCATCCTCGAAGTTCAGGACGCAGAATGGGCACGCCGTCGCCATAACCGACGCCCCGGACTCCTCTGCCTGCGCGACCCTCTTGTGGCTCGGCCGCACCCCTTCGAACTCGACGAACATCCCGCCCCCTCCGCCCCCGCAGCACAGGGCGTTGCTCTTGTTGTCGTCCATCTCGCTTAGCTTCACCCCAGGGATGCTCTCCAGGAGCTTCCTCGGCTCCTCGTACACCCCACCATATCTCCCGAGATAGCACGGGTCGTGGTAGGTCATGGTGAGGCCCTCCCCACCATTGGCGTTTACAGGCTTCACCAGATCGTGGTCCACGAGGGTTGAGAGGAATTCGGTGTAGTGGAAGACCGGCGGGAGGGTGCCGTACTTCGGGTACACGTCTCTGAAGACCCCATTGCTGTGCGGCGAGACTGTGATTATGTCCTCGGCCCCTGTCCCCTTGAACGCTTCGATGTTCGACTGCGCCAGCTCTTCGAGGAACCCGTCTTCACCCATCTGGTACACCTCGTCCCCAGAGCTCTTCTCCTTCTCCCCGAGGATTGCGAAGTCTACCCCGGCCACGTCGAATATCTTGACGAGGGACCGGGCGATGCGCTGCAGGCGGGGGTCGAACGACGCTGCGTCGTCCAGGTAGAGCAGGTGCTTGGCCGGCTTCCCCACCTTGACGTTAAGGCCTTCGGCCCACTTCCCCCTTTCATTCTTCTTCCCATCCCACGCAGTCCCCTCTTCGTACACGCGCCAGAGGGCGCCTTCGAGCTTCGCGGGGACCTTCCTGTCCTTGTAGCTCACTTCTCTCAGTGAATGGATCACTCCTGTGATGTCCACTCCTCTAGGGCAGGCCACTTCGCACTGCCTGCAGGTGGCGCACCACCAGAGCGCTTCGCTGACGGCCAGGTCCTTGATGCCCACCTGGGCTCCTCTCATTATGCTCCTTACGGGGACGTTCATGGGGCAGATGGCCGTGCAGGTCCCGCACTGATAGCAGGCTGCGAGACTCCCGCTGTCACTCTTGGCGATGGTCCGCCTGAACTCGATGTCAGGTGCTTGGGTGCTCAAGGCTCCTTCACGCCCCCCTCACCTTTACCCTGGCCGTCGTCGACGCGAGCTCCTCCGCAGGTAGACCGGAGACGAGCGCCGACATCTCCTTCGCCTTGTCGGCGAAGCGCCTCGGTTCGGCGGCGCTGACCCACCAGAGCTGCAGCCTGTCGGAGTTCACCCCCTTGGCCCTGAGCTGCGTCTTCCACCTCTCGACCCTCTTCTCGGTCTGCAGGTTCGCGCTGATGTAATGGCAGTCTCCCGGGTGGCATCCTGTCACGAGCACGGCCCCCGCTCCCTTCGAAAACGCGTACATGACGAGCTTCTGCGAAACCCGCCCCGAGCACATCGTCCTGATGACCCGGGTGTTGGACGGGTACTGGATCTTCATCACCCCTGCCAGGTCCGCCCCGGCGTAGGAGCACCAGTTGCAGGCGTAGATGAGCACCTTCCCCGCCGCTCTCTCGGAGAGCGCGGCGTCCACCTGCGCCGTGATCTGTCTGTCGGTGAACCCCTCCTGGGTCAGGGCGCCCTCCACGGTGCACTCGGCGACGCAGGTCCCGCACCCCTGGCACGCCGCCGTCACGAACTCGATGTTCTTCCTGACCTCCCCGAGTATGGCCCCATAGGGGCAGACGGGGATGCACCTGCCACACTTCGTGCACCTGTCGCCGTTGACGATGGCCACGAAGGGCTCCCTCTCGATCTCATCCTTCGAGATAATCACCGACGCCTTTGCCGCGGCCGCCAGCGCCTGCAGGGCTGACTCCTTCACGCTCTTCGGGTACTGGACCGTCCCGGCTAGAAGGACCCCCTGGACCGCAGCTTCGGCTGGGCCTAGCTTCGGGTGGCTCTCGAGGGCGAACCCCTCCTGGTCGATGGAGATCTTCAGCTGCTGGAGGACGTCCCCCTTCTGCTCTGTCATTGCTGGGCCTTCCTCCTTGTCAGTCCCACGTTGAGGACCACCAGGTCGCTCTGAAGCGCGACGTCCTTTCCGCTCAACTCATCCTTTACGGAAAGCTTGCCGTCGGCCAGCTTGATGGAATCCTGGGGGGTTGACCCTTGCGGGTACTGGTAGAACCTGACCCCCATCTCCCCCGCTTTCTCGTACTCCTCTTCACCGAAGCGTGAGAACGTCCGAATGTCCTTGTAGAGCACGTTCACCTCATTCCCCTTCTCCTTCAGCCTCAGGGCCTGGTTGATCATCGTCTGGCAGCAGAAACGCGAGCAGCCGCTCACCCCGTTTCTCGACCCGACACACGAGATTATCGACACGTTCTTCCCCGTGACCTTCTCCATCATCCCGTCGAGCTCCAGGCTCGTCACGACGTTCGGGTTCTTCCCATAGTCGAACTCTGTGGGGACGTAGGGTTCCGCCCCCGTCGCCACGACCACCGCGCCCGCCCTGAAGCTGCTCCCATCGGTCAGATGGACGTCGTAGCTCCCGACGAACCCGGTTATCGCCTCGACCATGGTCGAGGTGTGCACCCTGACCTTGCTCTGATTGAGTTCCTTGAGCAGGGACCCCAGCAGGGCTTCCGGCTCGATGTTCTGGGGCGCTATCTCCTTCAGTGAGTTGAGCAACCCCCCGAGCTTCGCCTCCTTCTCCACCAGGTGCGTCTCGAACCCCTGGCTGGCCAGGTTGGTGGCTGCCACTATCCCCGCCACCCCTCCCCCGACGACGAGGGCCGTCTGGGTGACTGGGAACTTCATCGTCTGCAAGGGCTTCATGTTGATCGCCCTGAGCACAGACATCTTCACCATGTCCTTCGCCTTCTGGAGGGCCCCCTCCCTGTCCTCCTTGTGCACCCAGGAGTCCATGTTCCTGATGTTGGCCATGTCCAGGAGGTACGGGTTGAGCCCCGCACGGTTGAGCGCCCCTTGGAAAGTCGGGGAGTGGGTCTTCGGGGAGCAGGCGGCCACTACCACGCGGTTGATCTGCTTGTCCCGGATGACCGCACTGATGTCATTGAGCGTGTTGGCCGCGCAGGAGTACGTCTGGTCCTGGGCGTGCACCACGTTCGGCAGCGTCCTCGCGAAGTCGAGGACAGACTTGATGTCCACCACCCCTGCGATGTTGGACCCGCAGTGACAGACGAAGACCCCTATTCTCGGCTCGCCCTCGGTGCTGATCTGGACCACGTCCGCAGGCACCGGCCACGATCTGGACTTCACGAACGTGAGCGCCTTCGCGACCGCGGCTCCCGCCTCGATCACGCTGTCGGGGATGTCCTTCGGGCCCGTGCTGCACCCCGCCAGGTAGATCCCCTCCCTCGTGCTTGTGTTGAATCCCCCTTCCTGGTCGGCCGAAGCGAAGAAGCCGTCGGGGCTCAGCCCGATGCCGAGGAGTTTCGCGAGGCTCTCGGTCCCCCTCGAGGGAATGGCAGCAGTCGCGAGGACCACCATGTCGTAGTCCTCTTCCACCTTCCCCCGACCTGCCTCGGTGTCCTCGAACGAGACCTTGATGGCAGCCCCGTCAGGCGAGACCCTTCCCGGCCTGCTCCTCATGAACCGCACCCCCGACGCCTTCGTCCTGTCGTAGAACTCATCGAATCCCTTTCCGAAGGCCCTGATGTCCATGTAGGCCACGTCGACTTGGTTGATGCCGTGGTCCTTGAGCTGGTACGCCTCCTTGATGCTGTACATACAGCAAATCCTCGAGCAGTACTTGACCAGCCTCTCGTCCCTCGAGCCTGCGCAGAGCACGAAGAGCACCCGCCCGGGGTGCTTGCCATCTGAGGGTCTGATTATCTCCCCCATGCTCGGGCCGGACGCCTGCAGCAGGCGCTCGAGCTCAATCGATGTCAGGACGTCCGGGTGCCTGCCGTACCCGAACTCTGTCAGCAGGGAGGGGTCCAGGAGGTCGAAGCCAGTGGCCACCACCACGGCCGCCACGTTCCTCTCGACCAGCTTCGGTTTCATGTTGAAATCAATGGCGTTCGGTCCGCAGACATCGGTGCACCTCGTGCATGGGATGAGGTTTGGAGGCTCGTTGAGACAGTTCTGGACGTCAATGACATACGGCCCGGGGACAGACTGCTCGATGGGGGTGTAGATCGCCTTCCTTGCCGCCATCCCGTAGTCGAACTCGTTCTTCACGATGACAGGGCACACGGCCAAGCACTCAGCGCACCTCGTGCAGGCGTCGGTAACGTACCTCGCGTCCTGCCTGATCCCCACCTTGAAGTCCCCTGCCTCCCCTTCGATGTACTGGACCTCGGCCATGGTCAGTAGTTCGATGTTCGGGTTGAGGGCGACCTCGCTCATCTTCGGCGATTCTATGCAGATGGAGCAGTCCAGGGTCGGGAAGTTCTTGTCGAGGATGGACATCTTGCCCCCGACCGTCGGGCTCTTCTCCACGAGCGTGACCTTGGCGCCTGCGTTTGCCGCGTCGAGGGCCCCCTGTATCCCTGCGATGCCCCCTCCTATGATCAGGATCCTGTCTCTCGAATCAGACAAGCGCCTCTATGCCTCCATTCTTCGCCTGCTCAGAGAGCTCGACCCCTGCGTCGAGCGCCTTCACGTTCAGCTCAGCGGCTTTCGGGAACCTCTCGGCCACCGCCTTCTTCAGCGGCTCCAGGGTGTGGGGCGACGCGAGGGCGACCATCGAGCCGAGCATTACTATGTTCATGAGGACCTTCTTGCCCAGCGTCTCGGCGGCCGCTGCCGCAGGAATAGCGAAGACCCGCCCGTCCCCGACGACTCGGGAGAGGTTCACCAGCCTCTTCTCGACGATGACCACGCCCCCCGGCTTCACCATTTTCAGGTTCAGGTCGAGCCCTTCCTGATACATCGTGACGAGAGCGTCTAGCCTCGATACCAGCGGGTAGTCGATAGGTTCTTCTGAAATCACGACGTCTGCCCTTGACCAGCCGCCCGTGACGTAGGGGCTGTACCCTTCTGTCACGACCACTTCCTTGCCCTCATAGAGCGCGGCAGCCGTGCCGAAGATGTGTCCCGCGGTGATGGCCCCCTGACCCCCTATGCCTGTTATCCTGGCTTCGAACTTCATTTCTTAGCCGCCCCCTGAGACGACACCCTCGTCCGCAGGTCTCCAAGCAGCTCCTGGTAGGAAGGCCTCTTCACGTCGACGAAGTTCCCCACCACCACCTTGTCCTCGGGATGGGTGGTCACACCGATTTTGCTCAGGTCGGCGTCGTGGTCTACTACAGAGTTGTCCCTGAAGTAGTTCATCATATCGAGGGCGTCGGGGAACCCGTTGAACTCGCCGAAGGTCGGAGGGCAGGGGGAGAGCACCTCCATGAAGGCGAACCCCTTCACCTCCATCATCCTGCTGATAGCCGCAGTCACCTGGCGGACATGCATCGCCGTCCAGCGTGCGACAAAGGACGCCCCGGCTGCTGCGACGAGGTACGGGATGTTGAACGGGGTCTCGACGTTCCCATAGGGGGAGGTGTGGGTCTTCGCCCCCAGGGGAGTGGTTCCGCCGTGCTGTCCGCCCGTCATCCCGTAGTTGAAATTGTTCACCATGATCACGTTGAGGTCGACATTCCTGCGGGCCGCATGAATCAGGTGGTTCCCCCCGATGACCCCGAGGTCCCCGTCCCCTGCGATCACTGTGATCTCCAGCTCAGGGCGCGCCACCGCCATCCCTGTGGCGAAGGCGATGGCCCTGCCATGGGTGGTGTGATACGAGTCGAGGTTCAGATACCCAGAAACCCGCCCCGTGCACCCGATTCCCGATATGGAGATCTGCCTGTTCCTTTCAATGGGGGACTTCTGGATTGCCCTGACGTAGGCGCCGACGACTATCCCGATGCCGCACCCTGGGCACCAGATGTTAGGGAGCCTCTCCGACCTGATGACGTCGTCATTGAGGTGGTGCTGGACCTTGACCTCCGGGCCGCCCGACTTCATCTGGGGAGAGATCATTTCCCCACCACCGCCTGCATCGCGTCGACTATTGCCCTAGGCTCGATTAGGGACCCCGGAGCCCAGTTCGCCCCCACGACCGGGCAGCGCGAATTCTCTCTGACGGGGTGGACCATCTGCCCGTAGTTGACCTCGGCCACTACGATTCCCGAGACCTTGCTGCTGAGCTTCTCGACTACCTCGTCTGGGAATGGCCACGGCGTGATGAGCCTGAGGAGTCCCGCCTTGACCCCATTCGCCCTCTGGTTCTTGACCGCCGCCAGAGCCGACCGCGCAGCGCTCCCATAGGACACCACTGCGATTTCGGCGTCGTCGAGGTAGCTCTCCTCCCACCGCCAGATCTCCTTCGAGTGGTCCTTGATCTTCCCTGTCAGGTGCCGCGTCATCCTTTCTGAAACCTCGTGGTCCGTGCTCGGGTACCCCCTCGAGTCGTGGGTGAGGCTGTCGACGTTCACCCTGTTCCCCCTCCCTGCGACCGGCATCGGCAGGAAGTCTCTGGCGTAGTCGAACACCGGGTGCTCCTTGTCCACGAGGGCTGCCGGGTCCATAACCTGCCTGTCGACGACTTCTATCTCGTCTGCCGGCGGGATGTGCAGCTTCTCCCACATCATCCCGATCACCTGGTCGGCCATGACGAAGACCGGGGTGCGGAACCTCTCCGCAGAATTGAACGCCTGAATCGTAAGGTCGAAGAACTCCTGGACGCTGTTCGGCGAGTATGCGATCGCCTCGAGGTCCCCATGGCTCCCCCACTTCGCCTGCATCATGTCCCCCTGGGCGACGAGTGTCGGTACCCCTGTGCTCGGGCCTGCCCTCTGCACGTTCACGACGACGCACGGGGCCTCCATCATGTACGCGAGCCCGATGTTCTCCATCATCAGGCTGAACCCCGGCCCAGAGGTGGCGGTCATCACCTTGGCCCCTGCGAAGGAGCCCCCGACGAGCGCCGCCATGCTCGCCATTTCGTCTTCCATCTCGATGGCGTTCCCCCCCACCTGGGGGAACCTGACGCTCGCCCTTTCGAATATCTCAGACGACGGGGTGATCGGATACCCTGCGTACAGCCTGCACCCAGCGAGTATCGCCCCTTCCACGCAGGCGAAGTTCCCCATGGTGAAGTAGTCTCCCGGGATAGGCATGCCCCCCTTTGACATGCTCATGACCTAGGCGACCTCCTTGGCGTATATCGCGAACTCCGGGCACACAGCCTGGCACATCCCGCAGTTGACGCAGTCGTTCTCCTTCCCTGCCTTGACCCTCGGGTGGTGGTACCCGCTCACGTTGATCTCGTCAGACATCTCGAGGACGTCGTTGGGACAGAAGGTCCAGCAGTAGTCGCACTCTTTGCACCGCTCGGGGATGATGTACACCCTCGCCAGTGGCTTGAAGAATTTCCCAGAGTTGATTGGCTCGCGGGTTATCTTGCCCGGCCCGATCTCCTTCTTCTGGACTGCGACCTGGCCCGCCCTGTGCAAATCATACCGCAAGGTTCGACAAAAGTATAATTTGTTTTAGTAGTCGAAATAGCGTGAGAATCGTATATTCGACAGAGTGTACTAATTAGGGAACAGGGGTATATGCGGAGCACCCCCTGTAGCGGACGGGGGAAGAGTTTGAAGATCCCGTTGAGCGTCTTCGGTTCGTTCCTGCCTACGGACTGGAACGAAGAAATGTACACCAGGCGTCCTCCATTCACCGTAGAGACCGTCTCAGGACGCGTGTTCGTGGCCCCCAGGGACCAGACTTCGGAGTCTGTCCTGGACAAGCTTTCGCCTTCTCTCGGTTTGAAGAAGGTGCGCCAGGGGCGCATCAGTTACCTGGTAAGCCGGGGATCCGCAGTCAAGGCGCTCAGGGAGTTTGACTGGTATGTGCGAAGGTCTTGGCGGAACAAGGAGCTGCGGGCTCTGTGGGCCTTGGCCTACCTGGGCGAGAAGTCAGACTGGGCTCAGATAGACCTCCGGCTGCAGAGCGTCGCCGAAGTCGCCGGAATCACGACCAAGGAGTGCGGGGAAGCCATACAGAAGCTGTTCCGTTCGAAGGCCGAAGCCGGCTCGGTGCTGGGATTGGGGGACCTTGCCGGTGACAGGACCCTTGTCGAGTCGACTCTCGAAAGGAAGGTCGCCGAGCTCCCAATCTGGACTGAAGAGATGGTGATGTCCGTCCTCTGCACGGCCCCCGGGGGGTCAATCGCAGAGATCTACGAGGCGATTCTCGCCCAGGGGCTTAGCGTCGGGGCGGTCTACAAGCTCGCTGAGCGTCTGAAGTCCGAGGGATACGTGTACCCACTCAGGCACTACAGGGTCAACGAAAGGGGACCGATGAGGGAGATGCTCACAGCCGACTGCAGGAACTGCTTCTTCGGCTATTCGACCCCCGAGGGCTGCCTGGAGGACTCGATCAGGGAGATCGAAGAGGTACTCGAGCGCAACTACGGCAAGAGCCCGACGAGAGAGGAGAGGGCCGCGCTTTTGGCGTCTGTGAAGTCGATACCATACGCTTCCAGGACCAACAGGAGGGTCCTGACTTCGCTCAAGCTGATGCACGAGATAGACAGGATGACGAAGGAAGGCCGGGTCTCGAGCATGCTGAAGAAGATTGCAGAGGGCTACGGCGTAGACTTCCCTGTCAAGATGCCCGAAGAGACCTCGTAGCAGCGCCTCTCATCGCCGCCTCGTCCTGCCATACGTCACTGCAGAGACTCCTTTGGAGGAGATAACGAATGTATCCATCGAAAAGTGTCCTTGGAACTGGAACGTATTGGTCATTGCAGCAAAAGACAGGAGACACAAATTCATGTTCGAGGGAGAGCACCCCGAAGTGTTGATGGATAAAATAAGGGAGATAATTGCAGGGCGCAATTCCGAACGACGATAAAACGGTTTGCGACTTCCGAAGTGTGATTTTATCGGTCACATCAAAGCATGCTCTTCAAGAACTCGCAGGCCTGAAAGCAATATTCAGGAAGAATGGGAATCTAGTCGCTTTGTTTTTAGATGGGTCTGGAGAGAAAGTGCGGTCGCCGCAAGCTGAGCCATAAGTTCAGATTGCACACATACCCTAAAATAGAATGGAGTCTCATCGAGATTGTGAGTGCGGAAGGTCAGGGTCGGAAACGAAGTCGCAAGGCTGAACCCCCAGAGCCGACTTAGGAGTTTGCGAGATTGTCAGATTGGAAAAAAGACTTGGACGAGTTCATGGCGAAGAAAGAGACCGAGAAGGCCAATAAGGAAAAGCTGGCTGAGGAGAAGCGAGCTAAGGCCAAGGCGTTTGTTGCCGAAACTCTGGTTCCAGCTCTGAATGAAGTCAAGGCTGATTTAGAGGGACGCGGGAGAGAGGTGATTATCTCTGCTGGGGATGAATCCGCCACTATCAGGGTCAATCATAAGGGTATGCATGAACTCGACCTCACTATCGATGCTTCGCTCATGACTGATGAGATTATCACTGACAGGGCGACAGGTAAAGCATTCAGTGCCAAGAGCTCTTTGAGGACTGGAAATTTCAACGCGAACCCACAGACAATTACAAAGGATGAGATTATCAGAGAGGTAATCTCAAGATTCAAGGACAGACTCTAACTCAGCAAGCTGACGGAGTAGTGCGGGGGGTGGGATTTGAACCCACGAACCCCTAAGGGACGGGATGCCCCATCCGAAGCGAGGCCGGATTTTGAGTCCCGCACGGTTGACCAGGCTTCGTTACCCCCGCACCGTTGACGCTCGTCCGGGTTGCGATAAAGAGTCTATCACTGCTGGATAGTTGCGACCCTGCTCGTCTTCCTCAGCAGCCTGTGCGAGGATATCTCGATGATGATGTTGCAGTACCTCGCAAGCTGCCCGAAGTAGGAAACAAGCACCCTCGCATATCCCGACTCTCCCGACCCCAGCAACTCATCAGTCACCTCCTTTTCCAGCTTCATCGTCTCCTCCACTAGGGCGAGTGACCTGCCGATGAGCTTGATATCGGGTGCCAGCAGGCTCTCCACGGTCGTGTTGAGCGCTTCTCCGGCCTTCGTCGCCAGCCTCCTGATGCTCGCAGTCACCTTCGGGTCCATCTTCGTCCCCAGTCCCCTCAGCCTAGCGAGCTCTTCTGCCATGTCCTGGATGATGCCTCCTATCTCGTCCATTGTCTTCGCCGACACCCTGTCCCCAGACGCGTGCAGAGGGGATTCGATGCCTATCTCCGACGCCAGCTCCCTGCGGTTAAGCGCCACCAGCAGCTGCCTGAGTATGAGCCAGTAGAGCTCGTCGACCTCCTGTTTCACCCTCGCGACTTCGTTCAGGGTCCCCGTCTGCCCCAGATCAAGGGAGTTTGTGACGTTCTCCAGGCTTTTCGACACCAGGATTTGTAGGCGCTTGATTAGCGAGTCCACCGGGAACTTCGTGGGGTCGATGAAGCTCTGGGCGACTATGCGCCTGTTGTCGGACTCCACCACCTCCAACCCTCTGAGCCTCCTGACCGTCCCGAGTATCCTGTCCACTGTCGTGTGACCGAGCGGGTCCTTGCCAACGACTTCGATGGTGTCGTATCCCAGGGCATACGCGCTCACTATCAGTTCTGCCAGCATCTCCTCGCTCCCTGCCTGCTCGGCCTTGATTATCACCCTGGCCGCTTCCCGGGATTTCGTCGCAGGAATCAACCGCAGCGTCCCGTCCGAGTCCTCCCTGAACAGCAAGCTGTCTCCTTGCTTGAGGTTCATGTCCACCACATACTGTTTGGGGATCGAGATCGACAGCGAGTTGTACCCTACCTTCTGGACACGTCTTGATTCGTCCACGTCCCAGACCCAAAAGTATGGACGCGTAAGCACTATAAGAACTATATTCTTAAAGGACCATGTCCCCCAAACCCATTAGGGAATTTTCTAATGAAGAGGGACGACTTCTCATGGATGATCGGCGGCGTTCAGGGGAGCGGAGTCGACACTTCAGCGAACGTCTTCGCCAGGGCCGCGGCTGCAGGAGGCCTCCACGTCTTCGGCAAGAGGGAGTATTACTCTAACATCAAGGGGGAGCACAGCTACTTCCAAGTGCGCGTGTCAAAGGACCTGATTAGGTCTCACGTCGACACCGTCGACATGCTGGCGACCTTCGAGGAGGAGACGATTTTCCGCCACGCTCTCGAGGTAAGGAGCGAGGGAGCGATTATCTACGACCCGTCTCAGGACAACAAGCGGCTGGACCAAGTATCTACAATCGAAGCGCAGGTCGAAGCAGCTCTCAACGCCGAGCTCTCGAAAGCTGGGCTCTCGGCTGACGTCCGAGGGATAATCGAGCTCGCACGCAGGCGCGGGGTCCACATCTATCCGATTCCCTACGATGATCTTTTGAAGACAATCGGTTCGAAGCACGGCGAGAGCTCCCTGAGCACTCTCCAGAGGATGCTCAACGTACTTGCGGTAGCCGCCTCCTACGCGCTTCTCTCCTTCGACGAAGAGCTTGTCAAGGATGCTGTCCGGAAGCAGTTCAGGTCGAAGCCCAAGGTCGCCGAGATGAACGCCTTCGCCGTCGAGGCCACCTACGATTTCATGCAGGGGAAGTATGCCGGGAGCTTCGCCCACAAACTATCCCCGATCAAGTTCGAAGGCCCCAGGCTCTACGTCAGGGGCAACTCGATGGTCGCCATGGCCAAGGAGCTTGCCGGGTGCAGGCTCCAGACCTACTACCCGATCACCCCTGCCAGTGACGAGAGCGAATACCTCGAAGCCCACGCAGAGATGCAACTGGACGGCTCTGCCGCCCAGGAGAACCCTCAGTTGGGCGAGGTGGCTGCGATGCAGACCAAGGGAAACATCGTGGTGGTGCAGTCCGAGGATGAAATCGCCGCGATAACAATGGCAATCGGCGGAGGCATCGTCGGCGTCCGGTCGTCAACATCCACTTCCGGTCCCGGATTCTCCCTTATGGCCGAGGGGATGGGCTACGCAGGGATGAACGAGGTCCCCGTGGTCGTCACACTCTACTCCAGAGGCGGTCCCAGCACCGGGCTCCCCACACGCCACGAGCAGGGAGACCTGCGGTTCGCGCTCCACGCTGGGCACGGCGAGTTCCCAAGACTCGTCCTCGCGAGCGGGGACCTGGAGGAAGCGTTCTACGACACAGTCAGGGCGTTCAACTACTCGGAAAGGTACCAGACCCCGGTCATCCACATCGTGGACAAGGCCCTGGCCAACTCCGACGGGACGCTGCCTATGCTGGATGTCACCAGGGTCAAGATTGACAGGGGGGAGTTCCGCAGAGAAATCACTGACGCAGTCAACGGAGAATATGAAAGGTTCAAACACACTCCCAACGGGATTTCCCCGCGCCCACCGGTGGGCACCAAGGGCGGAGTCTACTGGCTCACCGGGGACGAACATACCGAGCTGGGCCACATCAGCGAAGATCCTACCAACAGAGACTACATGATGGAGAAGAGGATGGGCAAGATACCTCTCGCGGACAAGGAGATTCCCATCTCCGACAGAGCGAACTTCTTCGGCCCCGAGAACGCCGACATCACTGTCGTAAGCTGGGGTTCCACCAAGGGGGCAATCCTCGATGCGATGGAGTGGCTCAAGCAGGACGGCATCACCGTCAACTTCCTGCAACTCAGGCTCATCAATCCGTTCCCCACCGAGTACGTCACGCAGATCTTCTCCAAGGCGAAAAAGATCGTGGGGATTGAGATGAATTACTCAGGACAGCTTATTGGGATTGTGAGGGAAAGGACATGCATCCCTGTGGAGCAGCTTGTCGTCAAGTACAACGGGCGCCCGATGTCATCGGAGGAGCTGTACGACGCGCTTAAGTTAATACACGGCGGAGACGCACCCAACAGGATAGTGTTGAAACATGGCGCTTAAGCTCTCAGACCTTAAGACGACGGCTCACAACGACTGGTGCCCCGGCTGCGGGGACTTTGGCATCCTGAACGCCGTCCAGATGGCGCTGGCGGAGATGAACGTCGACCCGTCCAACACAGTGGTTGTCTCCGGCGTCGGCTGCTCGTCCAAGGCTCCGCACTTCATCAAGACCTACGGGGTCCACACCCTCCACGGCAGGTCGGTCCCGTTCGCCACGGGCATCAAGCTCGCCAACCCCAACATGGAGGTAGTGATCGAGGGAGGAGACGGAGACGGCCTTGGGATCGGCGCAGGCCATTTCGTCAACTCTGGAAGGAGGAACATCGACATGCTCTACATCATCCACGACAACGAGGTCTACGGCCTCACAAAGGGGCAGGCCGCGCCGACGTTGGGGCTGGGCGTGAAGACGAAGTCTCTCCCATCTCCAAACATCAACCAGGGGATCAACCCGCTGCTGCTCGCCATCGCCTCAGGGTACACCTGGGTGGCTAGGGGCTACTCCTACGATGTCCGCCACCTGAAGGACCTGATAATCAAGGGGATTCGCCACAAGGGGTACGCGTTCCTCGACGTCCTTCAGCCCTGCCCAACCTACAACGACATCCAGACCAAGGAGTACTGGGCAGGGGAAGGGCACCTCGACGCTGCAGGGAAGATGCAACCCAGGACCTACAAGCTGGAGGATACCGGCTACGACGGCGTAGTTCACAACCACGACGAGGCCGAGATGGAGCAGAAGGTCCAGCAGGCCGTCCTGAAGAGCTTCGAGTTCGGAGACCGGACCCCCATCGGGGTATTCTACCAGAACGAGTTCGTCTCCACCTACGAGGACAGGCTCGCAGTGAGGACCCCATCGTACAAGACCAACCCGCCGGCTGCCCAGGAGATAGCCCGGCCCGACGGGACCCCGCTGACCAACATCAACAAACTACTCGATGAACTCAGGGTAGCCTAGGCAGCTCCCTCGGTTTATAGCAGGCAGCCCGGAAACCACCTCCCATGGAACCAGAAGGTTTCCTGTCCGTCGGAGGTTTCAGAATCTACTACCGCTCCGAGGGGGAGCCTACCAAGGGCACCCTGCTTGGACAGCACGGAGGCCCGGGAGGCTGCTACGACTACCTGACGCCTCTCTTCGACCTCGCAAAATCTGGATATCAGGTCGTGCTTTATGACCAGAGCGGCGGAGGGAAGTCCCAACGGATCAAGGACACGTCTCTCTACACCGTCGAACGCTACGTCGAAGAGGTTGAAGGAGTCAGGAAGGCGCTTAAGCTGGGGAAAGTGCACCTCTACGGCCACAGCTGGGGCGGGATGCTGGCCCAAGCCTACGCCCTGAGGTATCAGCAGAACATAAGCAGCCTCATTCTCTCCGGGACGGCGTCGAGCATACCGACCCTGCGTGAGGAATCCGAGAAGGTGTTCCAGACCCTGCCGGCAGGCATCAAGAAGACGGTTACGAAATACGAGAGTTTGGGAGAGTTCGAGAACCCTGAGTACATGGCCGCAGTCGATGCCTTCAACCACAGGTTTCAGGCTCTGGTCGACCCATGGCCCGAGACACTCAAGCACGCTTTCGAGAGCTTCAGCTTCCCCGTGGCAAACACGATGTTCGGCCCTTATGTGGTCGCCGTCAGCGGGAACATGCGCTATTGGGACGTCACCGACCAATTGCGCAAGCTCAGGGTCCCATGCCTGATTATCTGCGGAGACCACGACTTCCTCACCCCGAAGCTACACGAGATACTGCACAGGAACATCAAGGGCTCGAAGCTTGTCGTCCTGAAGGGCGTCTCCCACGGTTCGATGTGGGACGCGCGCGACGTGTACGTTGGACACCTCGAGTCGTTTCTGAACTCGGTATGATCATTGCGGTGGGGACGAAGAACCCGGCCAAGGTCGAAGGCATCAGGCGGGCGTTCTCGAAGTACTACTCTGAGGTCGAGCTCAAGCCAGTCGACGCGTCGGCGGTGGCGAAGGCTCAGCCCAGGGGGCTGGAGGAGATGACAGCGGGGGCGACTGCACGCGCGAAGTACGCCCTGTCCAAGGTCGGCGGAGACTATGGGGTCGGGGTCGAGGCGGGCATCTTCACAATAGGCGAGGTCCACTTCGACAACCAGGTGGCGGCCGTCGTCGACAAGTCAGGCAGGGTGTCCCTCGGCCACTCTGCCGGCTATATGCTCCCCCGCGATGCCATGGAGAAGCTGTTCAGGGACGGTCGGGAGCTGGAAAGGTGGGCGGAAGAGGTCAGCGGGATCAAGGAGGTCGGGGACAAGGGAGGGGTGATCGATTTCCTGACCAAGGGGAGGATGTCGCGCACTGACATGACCGAGCAGTGCGTCGTGACCGCCCTGGCCCCCTGGCTGCATCGCGACGTCTACGGACTCTGAAACCCTTTAATCGCCTGACCGAGCCGAACAGAACGTGAAGTTCGGACAGCTCTTCCCCGACAAGCCGATAATCGGGATGATCCACATGCCCCCGCTCCCCGGCGCCCCGGGCAACAAGTTGTCCATGAAGCAGCTGACAGAGTTCGCCCTTTCGGAGGCGGGCAAGCTGGAGGAGGCCGGACTCGACGCGTGTATCGTGGAGAACGTCGGGGACACCCCTCTCTTCAAGGAGGACCTCCCACCCTACTCGGTGGCGGCCATGACATCCGTGACCGAGGCCGTCGTCGGCCGCACCAAGATGAAGGTCGGGGTGAACATGCTCCGCAACGCCTGCGAGGAGGCACTCTCGGTGGCCCACGTCGCCGGGGCACAGTTCATCAGGTGCAACATCCTCATCGGGGCCTACGCCACGGACCAGGGGATAATCGAGGGGTGCGCGGCCAGGGTGGCCCGGCTCAAGAAGGAGCTTAACTCAAGCGTCCTGGTCTTCGGGGACGTCCACGTCAAGCACGCCTACCCAATCTTCAACGTCGAGATAGAATACGCCGCCCAGGACTTGGCGGAGCGCGGAGGAGCCGACGCGGTCATAGTCTCCGGGGCCAGGAGCCCGGTCCCGCCTTCCTTCGAGCGAGTGAAGAAGGTCCGCGACGCCATAGAGAAACCCGTACTCATCGGGAGCGGCATCAGCCTCGCCAACGTCAAGCAGTTCTACAAAAAGTCCGACGGAGTGATTATCGGGGAGCCTGACTTCAAAGTCGGTGGAGTCTGGGGCGGCCCCAGCGACGGTAAGGCCTATGAACGGGCTGTCAGGAGCTGTCGTCCTTGAGCAGGACTGGAGTCCTCGGGGGAACTGCGATGCCAATCCTAATCACTGCGCTCGGCTTACTTGGACTCACCGTCGATTTTCTCTTCTTTATCGCGTTCGTCGCACTCCTGGGTTACTACCTCTACAACCTCGAAAAGCGGGTCGAGAATATGGAACAGCACTCCAACGGCAGCCCTCCGAAGAAACCCGACAAGAACTGACTCTTCCCCGCACGCTCAGCCTCTTTGGATTGTCTGGTCTTTGAGAATCTCCGGACGCGCGTAATCAAGCCGTTGTCTGGAAGGTGTCGATTTCACACGGGAATGCATATATACGAACCCCAGACCGCGGGCGCTTCTGCGCATTAATTGGCGGCGTCTGCCTCGAGCAAAAGGGCCGAGCCCTAACGCCATGAAACGCACGACCTCCAGATGCGCGTACAAACGTGGAGATCTGACTTCGGTTAGATCTGACGTGGGTTGTGCTTTACACCTCGCAGAAATGCGTGGTCGTACTCCTCGATAATCGACTCCGGTTGATCCTGCCGGACCCGACTGCTATCGGATTGGGATTTAGCCATGTTAGTTGTGCGTTCCTTGGCTACAGGGGACGCAGCATACGGCTCAGTAACACGTAGTCAACCTGCCCTGGAGACGCGGACAAACCCGGGAAACTGGGGCCTATCCGCGATAGATGACCTCATCTGGAAGGAGAGGCCGTCGAAAAGGGCGCACGGGTATGCTCTGTGCGAACCGCTCCAGGATGGGACTGCGGCCGATCAGGCTGTTGGCGGGGTAATGGCCCACCAAACCTGTAACCGGTACGGGCTTTGAGAGAAGGAGCCCGGAGATGGACACTGAGACAAGGGTCCAGGCCCTACGGGGCGCATCAGGCGCGAAAACTTCGCAATGCGCGAAAGCGTGACGAGGCTAGTCCGAGTGCTTCCTGCTAAAGGGAGCTTTTCTCGGCTGTAAATAGGCCGGGGAATAAGGGGAGGGCAAGTCTGGTGTCAGCCGCCGCGGTAATACCAGCTCCTCGAGTGGTCGGGACGATTATTGGGCCTAAAGCACCCGTAGCCGGTTTCGTAAGTCCTCTGTTAAATCCAGTCGCTCAACGGCTGGCCTGCAGAGGATACTGCGAGACTAGGAGGCGGGAGAGGCGGACGGTACTCCGCGTGTAGGGGTAAAATCCTTTGATCCGCGGAAGACCACCAGTGG
>Ga0209415_10000059_pt1 | contig 145758 bp, 115 predicted proteins | sample PeaSoiSIISIP2007_FD_187696 | JGI IMG/M metagenome (GOLD analysis project Ga0209415, IMG submission 187696) | Peat soil microbial communities from Weissenstadt, Germany - SII-SIP-2007 (SPAdes) (version 2) | ecosystem: Environmental > Terrestrial > Soil > Wetlands > Peat | place: Germany... | reverse complement strand
GATTCGAACCCCCGTCACCCTTTTGGGGTGAAACTGCTTAGCAGGCAGCCCTGTTCGGCCACTCCAGCACCTCTCCGTGGGAAAATGGCGCGGCCTGATGATGTTTAATCGGGACTGCCGATTGAAAGTATAGCATTTTCGCTGCTAAAGAGATGGGCGGGAAAGGCGCGAATTTTCTGGTGCGGAATTACAACGCCGGATCTTGCGCCGTGGCGACACGGTTTTCGTGCGTGGCGTGAATGACGCCGCTTTCATCTGAGTAAAAATTGCGAAAGCCGAAATTGCCGGGGCGGGCGAGAAGTACATATCCGCGGATGGACCCGTCGGGGCCCGGCGGCGCGGCGTATATTGGATCTGGTAGCCCTCACTCTGTGCCAGCTGTGCTGCGGCTCGAACGGGATCGCCCAGCGGCTCCAGTGATTGGGGAAATGAGCCTCCAGGTTGCGCAACGGAGTACGAGACGAGCGCGGCGCGCGCATTATTGAGCGCGGTGATCGCGCGAAATTCCGCTTGTTGCGCCGGGTCGCTGCGCTGCGGCGGCATCACGAACCACAGGAATCCCCAGAGCCCCACGGCTACGATTCCCAGAATAATTGCCCAGCGCGTCAGGATCGCGCTCAGTGGTTTTGGCGGGGATGGCTCGGCATCCAGCGAGAGATCCGCGCCACAGTGCGGGCAAATCTCCGTGGAAGTGTTGATTTCAACATCGCAGTGTGGGCAGACGTACATGTGTCGGGGAAACTTATTGAGAAAATCTACATCGATTCAGCTCGCGTGGCGAATGGGCGTCACACTTCGGGGCCAAATCCTACCACTACGAGACCCATGCGAACCGAAGCGGGCGCTCCACCGGCCGCGACGGTCACACTGAATTGCGCGATCCAAAAGTCGTTGTCGGAATCGTGCGAAATGGCCGCGGAATTCGCAGCGCCAATATCCCCGGGAGCGAGCAGCCACACCGACGCGTGGTTCGTGCTGGTGGATTTCTTGGAGAGCTCAATCGTTTGGGCCGCAGTGATCGTCGCGGTGCCTTGGTCAATCGCGGCAGGGATCGCCAGCAGAAAATCGCGCTGCGGTGCCACGCCCTGATGATTGCCGTTCACCGGCGAAAGCGCATAGCGCAGTGTGTAAACTCCCGCGTGCACCTGCTGGCGGCGATAGTCTTTTATGTCCGAGGAAAATTGAATCGCGGCGACCAGCGCGCCTTCCTGAAGCTGCGGATAAATTACGCCCAGTTGCTGCGCGGCGGCTACGCCCGGGACGGATTTGCGCAGCCAAATTTCACAGATGTTTCCGCCCGGCCCGCTGATACGCAAAGCCTGGGGAGAAAGACTGTCGCGCACCGCCGCGGAGAGCGCCTGCGGCGGAGGATCGCTCGCCAATTGAACCGCGTAACCCTGCGCAGACGCGACTGCGCAACACGAAAACACAAGGCACAGTAACGAGAAGCAGACACGACAAGTGCGTTTATTCATCGACAATTATTTCTCCAATCGAGTGAAGAGTCCTGCGGCGTCACCTACCAGTCGCCCTTCATATCAATAGATGTGCGCCGCGCCCCCGAAGTAACAAATTCATTCTCGCTTAAAATGCCCCATCAAAAAGCAAAAGCCCACCGTGTTGGGTGGGCCTCTGCATTCAAAGACGAATCAAGACTAGTAGGCAAATGTGCCGATGAAAACGCCGCGCCGCTCGTTTTCCGTCCAGGTCATCCCCAAATGATTGCCGTGATAGCCGGATTCGGTGGCTACGGCGGGCATGGAGTGGGTCAGGTTCGCGGCCAGCGGTGGATAGTAAACGTCCTCGTTGTGGCAGAATTCATCGCCGGGGTTCAGCGAGCGCGTGGAAACGCGCACCAGATTGCCAGCGGCCAACGCGGCCGAACCCATGTGTCCGTCGATATTCACATCAAAGTGCATCGGCGCCGCATCAATAGCCACAACATGATTGAGGATCGGCCCGGCCTGCGCACGCGCAAAATTGACCAGCGCGGCGCGCTGCGATTCGGAAGCCGCCTGATCCACGATCAGCACAGCCTGCGTATTCAGCGGCTGGCTGTTCTGCATGCCCAGAGTGTCGGAAGCATTCACCACGGCCACAACACTGAGTCCGTCGAGCGCGACGTCGCTCCATGCTCCACGGTCAATGTGCCAGGCCATCACGGCCTGCTTACCGGCCAGGTTGACTTCGGAATTGGCGATGCACGGTCCGGTGTAAATATCCGCCGTGCGCGATTCAATATATTGTCCCGTGATTTGCGGCGCCTGGCCCTTGGTAGCGGCTCCCGCGGGCAAGGCACAAACCAGCGCGATCAGAATGAATGCGGTTAGATAGGACTTATTCTTCATGAATGACCTCCTCAATCAGGGATGCTTATTTTCCCACTTCGAGGGCGCAGTTACAACCATTGGATGCCGCCGGGCGCGAATCAGCTACATTATGCGGTTTCACAGCAGGAGCGCCCGCAGCCCGAGGTGCAATTCTCAATGGAGGCGATCTTGCCGTCGGGACCTTGCAGGCCCTGCGTGATCACGCACCAAAAGGGCCCGTTCAGCCCGGAATACATTTCATAATGATTAGGGTTGTTCTCGCCTTCACTCTGAATCTCGCCCACATCGTAGAACAGAGTCTTGGCGCGAAGGCGGTGGCAAACCTCGCCCGTTTGGATCATTCGCTTCAGGCTCGTCTTTACCATGTTCAGGCTCCTTCCTTCGCTGCGACCAGCAGCGCGCGCTTTACGGAAACACGCGCTAGCTGGATTTTGTAGGCGTTTTGGCTTAACGGACGCGCGCCCTGCACCGCGGCATCGCCCGCGGCGGCAGCGGTTGCTTCCGTAATGGACTTGCCGATGAGGCTCTTCGCAGCGGCATCCGCCACCCAAGGCATAGGCGCGACGTGCCCAAGAACGATCTTCGCATCGCGGACCTTGCCACCTTCCAGGTTCAAGGCAACGGACGCGGTGGCCAGAGGCCAATCGATCGCTTCCCTCTGTCGAACGTCGTAGGTTGCGCTGCGCAGGCCCGCTCCACCAGACGGAATCAAAATTCCAGTCAAGATTTCGTTCGACTTCAGAACGTTTTCACGCTCTGAATCACTCTTCGGGTTTCGGAAGAACTCGGCCACAGGCACTTCGCGATCGCCACTTGGGCCCGTCAAGTTTACTTTGGCGCCTAGAGCGACAAGCGCGGGGCCGAAGCTCGATGGGCTCACAAAGTACGCCGGCCCTTCGTTGCCGAAAATGGCGTGGTAGCGGTTTTCGCCATTGGGCACCAGCGAATTGCCCTTGGAGTCGCGCGCCAGCAGCCCAAAGCCGTTGCGGTAATACCAGCAGCGCGGGCGCTGGCAAAGATCGCCTCCAACCGTGCCCATATTGCGCAATTGCGGGCTGGTGATTCCGTTTGTGGCATGCGTAAGCGCCGGAAATTGTTTCCGTATCGTGGCGTTCTCGCGCAACTCTTCAATCGTCGTTAGCGCGCCGATGCGAACTTCGCGGTCCGCCGAGGTGATTCCCTTCCACTCCGAAACGCCGCGTATGCTAACCACGCGCTTGGGGATGATGATGTGCTCCTTCATGCAGGAGATCAGATCGGTGCCGCCCGCCATCACGGCAGCTTCGGTCCAATCCGTCCCCAGCATTCCCAGAGCCTCCTGCTTTGTTGCTGGATGAGCGTAGGCAAAGGCTTCCATTACGACATACCTCCCTTCCCGAGGGCGGCCAAAACTTTATCGGCCGTAAGCGGCAGAGTGGGAACGCGCACGCCAATGGCGTTGGCCACAGCGTTCGAAATGGCCGCGCCGGGAGAAACCGTTGGAGGCTCCCCCAGGCCGATGACGCCGCGGTCGTCATACCCCGGGCCTTCCATCATGTGCACTACGAGTTCGCCAATGTCGCCGATGCCCGCCAGTTTGTAAAACTCCATGTCCGCGTTCAGATGCGCGCCGGTCTGCTGATCCATCACCTTTTCCTCGAAGAGCGCGTAGGTGATGCCCATGATCATGCCGCCGTACACCTGGCTCTCCGCGGTCTTCAGGTCAATGATCAGCCCGCAGTCCTGCACCGCGACCATTTTTTCCATGCGCACCACTCCGGTGTCGATATCCACGGAGACTTCGGCCATTTGCACCCCGCCAACGTTGCCGGAGGTGAGTGAGCGATCCGTTTGCCCCATCTCTGAAATAGTGGATGCGCCAAGCTTGGCGCAGGCCTGCTTCCAAGTGAGCGATTTCGCCGGATTGCCGACCACTTGAATCTTGCCCCCGACAGCTTCGAGTTGATCGGCCGGTACGCCCAGCGAGGGCGCGACTTGATCTAGCAATTTGTTCAGCGCAGTGTTCGTTGCGCGGCGCGTGGCGCTGCTGATGCCACCGCTGGTGGTTGAACCGCCCGATCCTCCAGCCGGAGGATACTTTGAATCCCCGATATTGACTGTGATTCCATCGAGCGGCAGGCCCAAAGTTTCTGCGGCGACGATTCCAACAACCGTTCGCGCGCCGACGCCCAAGTCCTGCGTGCCCAGAGAAACTTCCACAGATCCGTCAGAGTGAATGGTGCAGTTACACGTACTGTTGTTGGCTTGGCCGCCCCACGTGTGAAGTGAAACGCCAAGACCACTCTTTATGGGTCCGGGTGTCTTGTCACCGCGCGGGTGCCACTTTTTCTTCCAATCGATAAGCTCGGAGGCCTTGGCCAATTCCTGTTCGTAATCCTTGGTGCCGAATCCCTTGTTGCGCTCTCCTGCGAACTGCATGTTCTTCAGGAGGAATTGCACGGGATCCATATTCAATTTGGCGGCCAGATCCTCAAATGCCGACATCGTAACCAGAGCAAATTGCGGGTGGTTCGGGGCGCGCCAAGCGCGGGCTGGGCCAATGTTGGTATGCACTGCAGTGTGGTGGCGCTTGTACGCTAGCCCGGTTTGGAAGATGTACGGCAGATTGGCGTTGGCGCCCCCGCTCGGCCCGGAAGTGCCCCAGCTCTCTGATTGCCAGGCGGTCATCGTGCCATCGCTCTTCGCGCCTATTTTTACCTCGGCGTAAAGCGACGGCCGCGAACCCGCCACGCTCAACTCGTGATCGCGGTCAAGCATCATCTTCACAGGACGCCCGGCCTTCTTGGCCAGAACCGCGGCGGAAATTCCCCAGGTGTCCGCGGCGAATTTGCTTCCGAATCCGCCACCCATCACCTGCGTGATAATCCGCACATTCGGTGCCGTGGTGGGGATGCCCTTGCCGGAAAGGCTGGTCGCGTATTCCGCTGAAAGCCCGGAAACGCTTTGCGTGGAGGCCCAAACGGTGAGCTTGTCGCCTTCCCACTCGGCAACGGAACCGTGGGATTCGAGGCAACAATGTGTGATTACCGGAATGCCGTAAAAGCCTTCGACAACTGCATCCGCAGCCTTGAAACCCGCGTCCGGATCGCCTTGCGTCTGTTCGTTGAGCTGCTGCGTATAGCCGGTGGCCTTACCCGGAGTGGTATCCGCCACCAGGTAGGGCAGCACCTCGTAATCTATTTTCACCTTGCGCATGGCGTCGCGCGCCTGGTCGTCGGTTTCAGCAGCAACGGCTACGATTTCTTTTCCAGCCCACAAAACTTCCTGACCTACCGGGTGAATAATGTCCACTGCGTGGACGCCGGGCATTTTTTCCGCGACGCTGGTGTCAATACTTGTAATCTTGGCGTGGGCGTGGGGCGATTGCACCATGCGGCCATAGAGCATGTTGGGCCGGTTGATGTCGTACGCATATTTCGCGCTGCCCGATGCTTTCCACGGACCATCCAGGCGCGAGATCCGCTTGCCGATCAAACTGCGCTTCTCTATTGCGGGCCATTTGAAGTCAGCCATTACGCGCGCCCTCCTTTCCCGGCGGCCATCTTGCCGGCGGCTTCCACTACCGCGTGACGGACGCCCATATAAGTGCCGCAACGGCAGAGATTGCCGCCCAGCGAGGCCTTCACTTCGTCGTAGGTCGGGTGAGGGTGCTTATCAATATAGGCCTTGGCCGACATCACGAAGCCCGGCGTGCAGAATCCGCATTGCTGGCCGTCGTTATCCACGAATCCTTGTGAAACCGGATGGAGTTGTCCATCCGGAGCCAGGCTCTCAATAGTTTCAATCTTCGCCGCGGGGGAACCGGGGCGCTCGGCTACATCAATCGCCAGCACAGTGCAGGAGTACATCGCCGCGCCATTGATGATCACCGTGCAGGCGCCGCAGGTGGCTCGGTCGCAAACTTTCTTGGCGCCCGTCAGGTCCAGGTGATCCCGCAGTGTGTCGAGCAAAGTGACCCGCGGTTCCAGAGTGACTGCTGTGGGCTTGCCATTAATGTTCAGCGTCATGCGCACCGGGCCTGGACCCACCAGTTTCGTGGTGGCCGCGTCGGCTACATCCTGTGACGGCGCAACCGGCTCAGCTTTCAGGATCCCTTCGCCGGCCAGCACACCCACGGCGGAAACCGCCATGCCGGCAGTACCGGCCATTTTGACGAATTCGCGACGGCCCAAACCCATTGAACGCGGGGATTTATCCGGCTGCGCGCCTTCTTTGCGCAATTCCTCTTCCGGGTGTTCTTTACCCGGCTGATTGGCCATTGCTCACCTCCAGGGATGTTCGGAAACAGCGACAGCGGTAATGGTGACTGTGAGAAGCCACATCTTACGTCCGCTCACGTCCGATTGCAACGCCGCGGAAGAGACCCCGGGAGAGCATTCGGCGCAGGAGCGAACCTCCGGGACTTGGTGTCTAACTTTGCGGGGATGCCAGGGCGGTGGATAACCCGGGACGAGGTTTGGTGTGTGCGCTATGATGACGGCAACTTGGCTCGCTTGATGCGCCGAATCCGCATACAACGCCTTACCGGATCCACGGAATCGAAAGACAGGATTGCCTTACGGAGAGAACACAAATGAAAACACGAACCCGAAAGAGTTTGCTGGCGATTACTCTAATTGCGGCCCTGGCGGTGGTGGGTATGGCGGCAACGCACACGTTGCGGGCCGCGCAGGCGCAGGACAAAGCCGCGGCAGCGGCGCAGCCGGCCGCGCACGAAACGACCATGACGGATCAGACCGACCTGGCCGTCACGGTTTACAACTCCAACGTGGCGCTGGTGCGCGACACCCGTGACGTTGCGCTTCCCAATGGTGAATTCCAGCTGCGATTTATGGACATCGCTTCCACCATCAATGCGCCCACTGTTCACCTGCGGTCGCTAGCCGAACCGGAGAAGCTCAATATCCTGGAGCAGGACTACGAGTACGACCTGCTGGACGCCAACAAGATGCTCCAGAAATATGTTGGCCGCGAAGTATCTCTGATCCGTGAAATTCAGAAAAATAACTCAACGGAAACGGAGGAGACCAAAGCCACGCTGCTGGCCAACAATCCCGGCGGCCCGGTGTGGAAGATTGGCGATTCCATCGTGACCGGCATGACGCCCAATGGGTATCGCTTTTCCTCGTTGCCTGAGAATTTGTACAGCCATCCGACGCTGGTTTGGACGTTGACCAACAGCGGGGCACGGCGGCAAAAGATTGAAGCGTCGTACCTGGCGAACAATATTTCCTGGAATGCGGATTACGTGATGACCGTCGCCCGTGACGACAGCAACGCCGACCTGGATGGTTGGGTGACGCTGGTGAACAACACCGGCGCGGGATTCCACAATGCCAAGCTGCAGCTGGTGGCGGGTGAGTTGAACCGGGTTGTGTCGCCGATTGCAAGATTCAGCCGTTCAGACGCTATTGCAGGAGTTGCTGCTGCGCCCGCACCGATGGCGCAAGAGAGCTTCTCCGAATATCACCTCTACACACTCAATCGCCGCACGACCATATTCGACAAGGAAACAAAACAGGTCAGCCTGTTGAACGCTTCACGTTTTCCTGTCGAGAAACACTTCGTTGTGAACGGCCAATCCTACTATTACCACAGCGCGATGACACCCGGCGCGCCTCTGAAAGATCCCGTCCTGGTCTATTACCGTTTCAAGAATGAAGAAAAAACGGGGCTGGGAATGCCTTTGCCTGCCGGCACCGTGCGCGTCTATCAATCCGATTCCCACGGCGGCTCACTCTTCATCGGCGAAGACTCCATTCAGCATACGCCAAAGGATGAGGCAGTCAGCATCCACATCGGCAACGCATTCGATATCGTCGCCGAACACAAGCAGACTGATTACAAATCCCTGGGAAGCCGCTCCTGGGAGATGGAATACGAAGTCACCCTGCGCAACCACAAAGAAACGCCGGTCACAGTTGAAGTAAACGAGCCCATCGGCGGCGACTGGGAAATGTTAAGCTCCACATTTCCAGCGAAAAAGACAGCCGCCTTCGCCGCGCAGTTCATGGTGCCCGTGGCCAAGGACGGTACTTCGGTGCTGAAATATCGCGTCCGCGTGAAGTACTAAGTTGCGAACTGAAAAGGCGCGGAGTTACTCCCGCGCCTTTTCGGCCACGAAAATCATATCCATTGAGGCATCCGTGAGCGCCCCGCCATCGAAGTCGCCGTAGAGCGCCACGACGCGCAAACCGCACCGCGCCAGCAAATGCTCGACCTCGTAGCGAAAAAAATAGTGCATGGGAAATGCGTACACGAACCGCTCCGTGTGGCCATCCGGATGCGTCACTACATAAATCAATTCCAAATCGTTAAATTGCTCGGCGCGGTGGAAGGCCGCGGTGCGATCCCGCACGCTCATGCGCCGGCCATCGGGCAATTGAAACTCTGGTTGATTCTCCGATTCCTGCAGGAACGCAGGATCGTGCAGTCGCCGCGGATCGGTTTGGAAGCAATCCAGTATCAATTGTCCGCCGAGTGCAAGATGCCGCTCCACAGCGCGAAGGCAGGCGATTTGATCCGCAACATGGATTAAATGCTGGAACGGACGGAATGGAATCGTTATCAGCGGAAACTTCCGCCCGAGATCAAACGACGTCATGTCTCCCTGGATCAGTTCGACGCGGCACCGAACTTCTGTCGGCTCCATCGCCAGCTTGGCATGGAACCGAGCCAACATTTGGGGCGACAGGTCCAGTCCCGTGACTTCGAGTCCCGCGCGGGCCATGGGCAACAGGATTCGCCCCGTGCCGCAGCCCAGTTCGAGGACCGGGCCGCCCTGCCCCAGCGCGGCCTTCAGATAGAACTGGCCATCCCGGCGATTGCTGTATAAAGGAAGCTGGTCGTAAAACTCCGTAAGAAAATCCGGATACAGATGGCGATCTGGACTGGCTGTCATGCCTGAGTTCCGTGAGTTGAACTGAGGGAAGTCACTTACGGGGCCAGAATCGCCTCGGCTTCTATCTCGATCAGCATTTCTGGAGAGATCAATCGGCTGACCTCGACCATGCTGGTCGCAGGGCGGATCGCGCCAAAAAATTCTCCATGAGCGCGGGCCACTTTCTCCCAGTCCTTTATATTTGTCACATAGATGCGAGTCCGCACCACGTCCCGCAGGCTGGCCCCGGCCTGCGAAAGCGCCGCTTCGATATTGTGAATCGTCTGCACCGCCTGCCAGTAAACGTCGCTCCCGCCGACAATCTTTCCGTCCGGCCCGGTCGCCGTTGTGCCGGAAACATGGATCACGCCGCCCACGCGCACCGCGCGCGAATATCCGACAATGGGCTCCCAGGGCGTGCCGCTTGAGTAGTTGTGCCTAGGCATTCGTTTTCCCCCGCGCGCATTCTACCCTATCCCTCACACTTGCCGCCGTTGCTCCAAGCGCAAGTGCAAGTCCGCAATCGTAGAGATGGCCTGCGTGCCGTGTTAGACTCCGATTATTGCCGCGGTGCGCCGTTCGCACGAGAAGGAAGATCACTCAACATGAAGTGCGCCAACATTTTGGAAGCTATCGGGAAGACGCCGCTGGTGCGCGTGAACCGCCTGACCAAGGGTTTTGCCGCCGAATTGTATCTGAAAGTGGATTACCTGAATCCGGGCGGCTCGGTGAAAGACCGCATCGGCATCACCATGATCGACGACGCCGAAAAACGCGGCTTGCTCAAACCCGGCGGCACCATCATCGAGGGAACTTCCGGCAATACTGGCATGGGACTGGCGCTGGTGGCCGCGGTGCGCGGCTACAAAATGGTTTTCACCATCACCGATAAGCAGTCCAAGGAAAAAATTGACTTGCTCAAGGCCTTGGGCGCGGAAGTGATCGTGTGTCCCACCGCCGTTGAGCCGGAAGATCCGCGCAGCTACTATTCCGTGGCGAAAAAACTCGCGCGCGAAATTTCCAATTCGTTTTATCCCAACCAGTACGAAAATCCCATGAACCCGGAAGCGCATTACCTCACAACCGGGCCTGAAATCTGGGATGACACCGAAGGCAAGATCACCCACTTTGTCTGTGGCATGGGCACCGGAGGCACCATCAGCGGCGTGGGCCGCTACCTGAAGGAAAAAAATCCCAAAGTAAAAATAATCGGCGTCGATCCCATCGGCTCGCTTTACTACGAGTTTTTCAAAACCGGGAAAGTGGGCAAGGCCGCGACTTACGTCGTCGAGGGAATCGGCGAGGACATTTTCCCTTCGACTATGGAATTCAAAGTGCTCGATGACATTGAGCAAATCAACGACGAAGAATGCTTCGTCTGGGCCCGGCGCCTGGTGAAACAGGAAGGTATTTTCACCGGCGGCTCCGGAGGCGGCTGTTTTTCCGCCGCGTTGCGCATCGCGAAGGCCTGCAAGAAGGGCGACCTGGTTGTCGCATTTCTGCCCGACACCGGCATGCGCTACCTGAGCAAAGTCTACAGTGACGAATGGATGAGCGAGCGTGGTTACGTGGACGCCGAAGTTGCCTTGCGGGCCGGCGATGTCGTCCGCGCCAAGCACCAAAACGGCAAGGAGCGCGAACTGGTGGTCGGCCGCCCAGAGCAAACCGTGTTTCACGCCTTGCACACCATGCAGAAGCAGGATATTTCGCAGCTCCCGGTTTTCGAGGAGAAAACTCCCATCGGCACAATTTTCGAGGATCAGATCCTCAACCTTGCGCTGCAAGGGAAAGACCTGCGCAAACTGGTGATCCGCGAAGTGATGGGCAAGCCGCTTCCCGTGTTGTCCAAGGACGCGCCGGTCGAGCGTGTGACCCATCTGCTGAGCCACGAAACGCCGGCGGTGTTCGTGGAGATGGGCGACGCGCATTACGACATCCTGACCAAGTTCGACCTGATGAGCACCATCGCCAACATGGCCGAGCACATGCGCCCGTAATTCCCCGTGGTTTTCCGCGGGCAAGTACCTGAATTCACCTCACCTGATATATTTAGCAGGAACCGTGCGACACTTTCTGTCGCCCTTGTACGCTGAGATTTGACCCATGAGAATTGACGACCTAAACGCGAGGCTGCAAGCCGGCATACTCATCGCCGATGGAGCGATGGGCTCGATGCTGCACGAAACCGCGGGGCCGCAGCGCTGTTTCGAGGAGTTGAACGCCACCCACGCTGAATCGGTTTTTCGCGTGCATCGCGCCTACATTGAAGCCGGCGCGCAACTGATCGAAACCAACACCTTCGGCGCGAACCGTCTGAAGCTCGCCGGCTCGGGGCTGGGCGATCAGGTAACGCGCATCAATCACGCCGGAGTGAAAATCGCGCGCGAGGCCCGCGAAGGCGCCGCGCACGAGGTGTTGATCGCCGGGTCCATCGGCCCGTCGGGCGTTTCCCGCCACATGGCCGATGTCTCCCCCGAAGAACTTCGTGCCGCATTTCGCGAGCAGGCGCAGGCGCTCGAAGAACGCGGCGTGGATCTCTTTCTCCTGGAAACGTTCACCGACCTTGACGAATTGCTCTCCGCGGTCGAAGAGCTGCGCGCCTTTTCCAAGTTGCCCATCGTCGCGCAAATGACCTTCAACGAAGAGGGCGCGGCCACCGGCGGCGTGCGTCCCGTGGTGGCCGCGGCAAAACTCGCAGCGCTCAATATCCAGGTGATTGGCACCAACTGCACACTCGGCCCGCAATCGTTGATCCCCATCGTGGAGGAGCTGGCTCTGGGCACGGGCGCCATTCCGCGCAGCGCCATGCCCAACGTAGGCTTCCCGCGCCGCATGGGCGACCGCACCGTCTATCCGCGCTCCTCGCCGGAATATTTCGCCACGTTTGCGCGCGAGGCCGCGGCGTTGGGCGCGCGCATTATCGGCGGATGTTGCGGCACCACGCCGGAGCATATCCGCGCCATCGCCGAAGCCGTGAAGAAACTGGCCCCCGCGCAAAAAGTTCGGTCCGCGGCGGTGGCCAAAGTTGCCGCAGTCGCCGCCCCGCAGCACGCGGCGGCGCGCGAGCCGGAAAGCGGCATCTGGAAAAAAATCCAGGCGCGCAAGTTTGTCGTCTCCGTGGAAATTGATCCGCCGAAGGGCATCGCGCTCGACCGCATCTATGAGCAGGTGACCAACATCCTTTCCAGCGGTCACGTTGACGCCATCGACATCAACAGCGGCGCCATGGCCCGTGTCGGCATGGACGCGCTCATGGTCGCCGGCGGTCTTGAAGCGCGCGGCGTGGAAACCATTCCGCACCTCACCACGCGCGACCTGAACATTATCGGCCTCCAGGCCATGCTGCTGGGCGCCTGGACCGTCGGCGGCGTGCGCAACGTTCTCTCCGTCACCGGAGATCCGCCCTCGGTCGGTGACTATCCCGAAGTCAGCGGCGTGTTTGAGGTGGACTCCATCGGCTTGGTGAAGGTTTTGTCGAAGCTCAATCAGGGAATGGACTGGACCGGCAAAACGCTCGGCGGCGCCACCAATTTCACCATTGGCGTGGCCGTGAATCCCGTTGCTGAAGATCTCGACTACGAAATCGAGCGCTTCCACCAGAAGATTGAAGCCGGTGCGCACTTTGCCATGACCCAGCCGATTTTCGATCCCGGGCACTGGCACGCTTTCCTGAAAAAGTTGGGCGGGCCTTGCCCCATTCCGGTGCTGGTAGGCATCTGGCCGCTGACCAGCTACAAACAGGCCCAGCGCCTGAACAACGAAGTGCCCGGCATCGTCATCCCGGAGCCGCTGCTCAAGGAAATGGAAGCCGCGGGTGCATCGGCGCGTGAGCACGGTTTTCTTCTGGCCAAGCGTATGCTCGAGTGGGCCCGCTCGGAATTGGCCGGTACGTATTTAATCGCCCCGTTCAAGCGCTACGAGGAAATTCTTGAAATTTTCTCCTGATTGCTCTCGGGCGTGATTTCCTTTCCCTCGCCCCAACAAACTGTTAGCATCTCACCAGTTTTCGACCCCACTTTCGCTCGGAGGAAACCATGCGTCAACGTATCCCAATGATCTTGGCAGCCCTCGCGCTGCTCCTTTGCACCACAATCGTATTTGCTCAGGCACCCCAGGCTCCGCCGAAGCCCGGCCCGGAAGTGAAGGCAATGGGCGCAATGATCGGGCCCTGGAATGCTTCGTACGACATGAAGCCAAGTCCAGATATGCCCAAAGGTGGCAAAGCCACCTCGCTTCGCACTTGTGTCTGGACCGCTGGAGGCTTCGGCGTTTCCTGCACGGAAAGCATGAACATGGCAGGCATGGGCAAAGTAACCAGCGTCAATCTTATGTTTTACGATCCGGAGGCAAAGAATTACATTTATTCCGAAGTCTCAACGACCGGTGAAGCATTCACCGTCCGCGGCGTCAACAACGGAGACACCTGGGTTTTCGAAAATGACGCCACCATGCAGGGGAAACCGATGCACACTCGTTTCACCGTTAAGTACACTTCCAAGAACGCTTGCGACATTAAATTTGAAGCGGGCGCCGATGCAAATTCAATGCAAGTGGTCATGACGGGCACGGAAACCAAAAAGGCCGCCGCGCCCGCGGCCGCCAAACCAACCACAAAGTAGCTTTTGTAACTGCTTCAAGAGCGGCCCCGCCAATTCTTCGGCGGGGCTGTCGCATTTGTCCACATCGGTGATCTCTTCACCACCCCGAATTAATGCATCCCATATCCGTCCCGGTCATACGATGAAAGAGTCACTACTAAATGTGAACTGCGTTTGACACGGCTCCCCGGAAGGCATAACTTGGGAAAGACCTCTCCTTTGACTTCGGTTATTCCGGTCAAATCTAAGGCCAGCCTTAGAATCAAAAGAAGTTAGACCCACCCCTTCGCAGCACGAAGTATAAGGACGCCGTGAAAATCCTACTCTACAATCCCGACAACGGGGTTACGCGTAATTTCATGCCACATCTTTGGATGTTCCTTCTCCAGTCGCTGACCCCGCCGGAGCACGAAGTGGTTTTGATTGATGGCAACGCGCAGCCGATGGATGAAGCTGCGATCGCGCGCTATGTCCGCGAAGAAAAAATAGGGCTGGTGGGCATCGGCGCGATGACCCGCATGGTGGCCAAGGCCTATCGCATGGCCGATGCCGTTCGAGCCGCGGGAGTGCCGGTGGTGATGGGTGGCCCTCACGTGACCGAAGAGTTTGACGAGGCGCTGGGCCGCAATGGCGGCCCGCGCCATGCGGATGCGGTGGCGTTGGGCGAAGCGGATGAAACCTGGCCGAACATTGTCGCGGACGCTGCGCGTGGAGCGCTGAGAGACATTTATGCGCCCGTGGACGCGTTTGGGCAGGAGAAAAAGCCCACGCTTCAGGACTACCCGGAAATACCCTGGGGAACGCTCAACCTCGATCAATTCAATCTGGTGCCGAAATTCCTTGCCCCGCTTCTGAAGAAAATCCCTGAGAAGTGGGGCACGTTCAGGATTGTTCCCGTTGAATCGGGCCGCGGGTGTCCTTACGGCTGTGAATTCTGCACAGTCACCGGATTCTTCGGCGACTCGATACGTTTCCGCACCAACGAAAGCGTTGTGAATGAGCTGCTCCGGCTGAAAGCTCGCGCCAAAGCCGAAGGCGGGCAGATCGCCGTGTTTTTCATTGACGATAATTTCGCCATCAATGTGAAGCGCACCAAGTCGCTGCTGCGCGACATCATCGCCGCCAATGCTCAGGTCTACTGGGTGGCGCAAATCAGCGCGAACCTGCTGCGCGATGAAGAATTGGTTGATCTGATCGCGGCTTCCGGCGGCGTATGGATTTTCATCGGCATGGAATCCATCGACCCGGCAAATCTTGCCGCAGTGAACAAAGGATTCAACAAGCCCGGCGAATATGCCGCGGTCCTCGACCGGCTCGCGCGGCGCAACGTGTTTGCGATCACTTCATTTATTTTCGGGATGGATAACGACACGGCGGGCGTGGCGGAGCGCACGCTGAAAGAAATCCGCACCTGGGCGCCGGGGCTGCCCGTTTTTGGATTGTTGACGCCGCTTCCCGGCACGCCTCTCTACAAAAAACTTGATGTTGCCGGGCGGCTGACCCGTCCCAAGCACTGGTTGGATTTCCAGGCCTTTGCCATGGCCCACACACCCGTAAAGATGACCGTGGACGAAGCACACGCGGAAGTGAAATACGCCTGGGAACACGCCTACGACGCGAAGGCCATCGCCCACGCCGTGCATTCCTTTGAAGACAAGCCCGTGAGCTACCGCATCAATATTCTGATTGCGCGATTGTGCTTCCGCGGGATTTATTTCCCCCAGATGGGCCCCAAGGCCTGGGTGAAAATAATCTTTCAAAACCGCCGGACAATTTATGAGTTGGTGAAGGAAGGATTTGCAACCAACTGGGGCGCAAATCCCAGAGTTCCAGTGCGCCCACTGAACGTGCCGCCGCTGGGTGAAAGAGAAATGAAATTGCCCGGTGCGGGCAATTAGCAAACCTACAGCGTTGAATTTCATCCTTTGAATCACATCGCTTGATTTTCACACCCCGGTGGGCGTATGAGTGCCTTGCGAGTGGTTTCCCCTTTCCTCAATCGAATCCGGAGGTGTCACATGCGAAATCACGTGCATGGTCTAGTGTGTCGTCTGGCTCTTTTCGTGGCGAGCTTCGTTCTTCTTCCCGGGGCGGCAATTTCCCAGCAGCCACGCTCCGACAGGCTTACGCCCTACGACATTTTCCGTCTGCAATATTCCGTCGATCCGCAGATTTCGCCCGACGGCAAGCGCATCGTGTACGTCCGTCAATCGGCCAACGTGATGGACGACACGCGCGAATCGAATCTGTGGATCGTGAATTTCGATGGCAGCGACGACCGCGCGCTCACCAGCGGCCATGAGAACGACACCTCGCCTCGTTGGTCGCCCGACGGAACCCGCGTCGCCTATCTTTCCGGCGCCGACGGGCACACACAAATCTATGTGCGCTGGATGGACACGAGCCAAACGGCTCGGCTGACGAACATGGAGACCGGCCCGGCGGATATTTCCTGGTCCCCTGATGGAAAACAGATTGCGTTCAACGCGCGTGTGCACACCGCGGGCCCGCGCCTGACAGACCCACCGCATGTCCCCGCGGGCGCCAAGTGGGCCGATCCTCCACGGATGTTCGACTCGCTGGTTTACCGCTTCAACGGGATGGGATATCTGCCGCCGGGCACGACACAAATATTCCTCGTTGCCGCTGATGGCGGCGCGCCGCGGCAAGTTTCGCGTGGCGACGTTTCCTACGGAAGCGCGACCGGGGGCGGGCCGAGTCTGGTCTGGTCGCCCGACGGCAAGTCGCTGATTTTTTCCGCCAACCTTCATCCCGATGTGGATTTCAATCCTTCGGACACAGAAGTTTATGAAATGTCCGTGGCCGATGGCGGCGTTAGGCAACTCACGCAGCGAATGGGACCGGACAATGGGCCGGCGCTGTCTCCGGATGGGAAACTCATCGCCTACACCGGTTATGACGACAGGTTTCAGGGGCATCAGACCACGCACATGTACATGATGAATCGTGACGGCAGCGATTCGCACCTGCTGAACCTGAAGCTCGATCGCGACGTGAATTCCTTGCGGTGGGCCGGCGACGGCAGCGGAATCTATTTTCTTTACGACGACCAAGGCGACACCAAACTGGCATTCGCGACTCTCGATGGCGGAATGCATAACATTACGCAGCATGTTGGCAATACCGCCAACGCAGGCGGCGGTGGCGCGTCCTTTTCGTTTGGCCCGCGCGGGGAATATGCTTCGACGACGTCGTTGCCCGATAATCCCGGCGGAATCACAGCGGGCGTTGCGGGACGTGGAGACCCGCGGCTAATTGTCGACCCCAACCACGAGCTGATCGCGCAAAAGCCGTTGGGCAAGGTTGAAGAGATTTGGTGGGATTCCTCGGCCAAGGACAAGCGCAAGATCGAAGGCTGGATCATCAAGCCGCCGGATTTCAATCCCTCCAAGAAATATCCGTTCATTCTGGAAATTCATGGCGGGCCGTTTGGGAATTATGGCGACCGCTTCGACGTGGAAAAACAACTGTACGCTGCCATGGGCTATGTCGTGCTGTACTCCAATCCCCGCGGCAGCACCAGTTACGGCGAGGAATTCTCCAACCTGATTCATCACGCCTATCCCGGCGATGATTTCTATGATTTGAATTCCGGCGTGGACGCGGTAATCGCCAAGGGCTATGTGGACCCGGACAATTTATTTGTCACCGGCGGCTCGGGCGGCGGCGTGCTTACCTGCTGGATGGTGGATAATACGCAGCGGTTCCGCGCGGCCGCCAGCAACTATCCGGTCATTAACTGGACCAGCTGGACGCTGACCGCTGATATTCCGATCATCGGCTCGCGATATTGGTTTCCGTCCGCGCCCTGGGTGGTCCCCGATCAGTACGATCAGCGGTCGGTGCTGATGCACATCAAGAATGTGACCACGCCGACGATGATCATGGTCGGCGAGGAGGATTACCGCACGCCGGCTTCGGAGTCGGAACAGTATTACGAGGCGCTGAAACTCCTGAAAGTCGATACCCTGTTGGTGCGTTTCCCGGGTGAGCCGCACGGGTTGAGCCGCAAGCCCAGCCACCAGATGACCAAAGTAATGTATGTGTCGGCGTGGTTTGAAAAGCACAAGAAGAAATAGAATCACTTAGAAAAAAATAAATCGCTTGCGTTTGCGGAATTTGGGCGCGGCGTTTTTGTCAACCGGCGGTTCAGGTTGATAAGGCAGAGCCTGTCCTTCGAGCGCTGCCATTGGATTATCCACGAAAAGCGCTTTGGCGCGCGACTCTCCGTAGCGCTTGGCCACCAAGTCATGCGCCTCGCGCAATTTCAGCGGGCGCCCGGTCACGCTGTGGGCGTCGCTGGCCACGAAATGAATGCGCTCGTCATCCATCCAGGTGATCAACAGCCTGGAAGTGTCCTTGCCGAACCGCCCCAATAAGGATTGCGCGGTCACCTGAACGTAGCAGCCTTGCCGCAGCCAACGCCAAAGTTTTTCGGGCTGGTGGCGAATCAGTCCGTTGCGTTCGGGATGTGTGATGATCACACTGAGGCCAAGAAGTTGCAGCATGTGAAGAGTGTCGTCAATGTTGGGCGGAATGGAGAAATCCGCGAATTCCACCAGAAGATAATTTTGCTGATTCAGCGTGTACTTGGCCGTGTTGGCTTGGATGTCCTGCAGGTTTTCGTAGCTCAGGTGAAAGTCGCAGCCGGTAAATATCCGCAGCCGGTCTTGCAAGCGCGCTTGTAGCTCTTCCCGTCGCTCGCGGATCAATTCCGGGCGAAACGCATACTCAGAATTTGCGTGCGGCGTGGCGATGACATGGGTGATGCCGTCGGCAATGGCCACTTCGGCCATTTGCACGGAATCCTCAAGAGTTTTCGCGCCGTCATCGAGGCCGTACAGGACGTGGCAGTGAATATCAACCATTGAGTACAAACGATATAAGAACAATCCGCGCGGGGCAACGCCTGACCCTCTAAAAATGGATCAGTGATGGTGACCGCATGACGACTCGGCAATTCGCATTGTTCATCGGGACATTCACCGGTCATTTGGCCAGGTGAAATACCTGACCGCCAACTGGACTCCTGACCAGCTTATTTCCGCAGAAGTGATGTTTATCCTCCTCTAACGGGCCGCTACCCCTAGGCGGTCGTGTGCTTGCCCAGGAGGAAGAACATGCGAGTGTTGGTACGCAGCGCATTGATAGCCAGTTTCATATTGATACTGAACGGCTTACCGCTAAGAGCTCAGGATTGGCAGGAGATGGGGCCCGCTGGCGGCGACGTCCGCACCATGGGCACCGACTCGCGCGATCCGGATGCTTTTTACATTGGCACCGTGGATGGACACATTTTTGCCTCCAAGGACGCCGGCGCCCACTGGAAGTTGATTGGGCGCGTCGGCGACCGGGCCGACACCGTAGTCATGGCTATCATCGTGGACCGCCGCGAATCGCGACGGCTGTTTGCCGCAACCCGCACACTGGGTGAAGGTGGAGGCGGAGTTTTCCGCAGCGACGACGGCGGCGCGACCTGGAAATCTGCGGGGCTCGCGGGCCAAACCGTCCGGGCACTGGTGCAGGCGGAATCCGATCCGACACTTTTCTTCGCGGGAACGCTGGATGGCGTTTATCGTTCACACGGTGACGTTGGATTGTGGGAGCGCATCTCTCCGGCAAATCATGCCGACCTGCGGAATTTCGATTCTCTCGCTCCGGACCCGCGCGATCCCAACACTCTGTATGCGGGAACCTATCACTTGCCTTGGAAAACCACGGATGGCGGCCAGCACTGGCAATCCGTCCCCACCGGCATGGTGGATGATTCCGACGTGATGAGCATTACCTTTGATCCCGCAAATCCGGATCGCGTTTATTCCAGCGCCTGCTCCGGCATCTACCACAGCGATAACGGCGGGGCGCACTGGTCAAAGTACGGCGGCATACCGTTCTTATCGCGGCGCACACAAATCATCCGCCAGGATCCCACCAATCCCGCCACTGTCTATGCGGGAACCACGGACGGCCTCTGGAAGACCACCAACTCCGGAGCCACCTGGTCGCGTGTGACCGCGCCGAATTGGACCATTAGCGGGTTGATACTCGATTCGCGCCGGCCGGGACGCATCGTTTTAGGCGTCGAAGGCCAGGGCGTTTACATCAGCCACGATTCCGGTTCGACATTTACCGCCACCAACGAAGGATTCACACATCGCCAGGTACGCGAACTGGTGACTGATCCCAAACAGCCCGCGCGGATGTTGTTGGTGTTGACCAACTCCGTGGATCCGATTTTTGCCAGCTCGGATGGCGGGCGCACCTGGACGGCACTTGGGCATGGAACCAGCGCGCAAACGCTGCGCCACGTGTTCGCGGCGCCTGATGGCTGGTGGGCCACACCACAATCCGGCGGCCTGCAGCACTTTGACGCGGCCCGCGGGAGCTGGGTGCAAACCGGAACCGTGGTGACCAAGGTCGCCGCACCTGTCGCCCGCAGCACCAAGGCCAAGCCGGGCGCGAAGTCTTCGTCCGCCAAGGCAACACCCGCTACTGCAAAATCAACTGCTTCGGCCAAAGCGGCGACCAGCTCTCATCCGCTTCGCAGCCAGGTATATGACTTGGCCTTCAGCGGCAATCTCTGGCTCGCGGGCACATCGGAAGGGCTGCTTGCCTCTCGAGACCATGGAACCACCTGGTCGGAGCTCGGTTCCAGCTCGGCAACTTCCTCGGCTTCTCGCGTTTCTTCGAAGGAAGCTGTCCACGAGGTTCGCATCTCCCAGGACGGAACCTCGATGTGGGTGCTGTCCGATACGCGGCTGGCCATCTCCCGCGACGGTGGCGTTAATTGGGCCACAGCAGACGCCACACTTCGTCCCCGAGAGACCGCTCGGCTGGTGATGGTGGGCGAGTCCACGATTATCGCGCTGTACAACAGCGGCGGCACAATCTCTCGCGACTCCGGACTAACCTGGCGCCCGTTGAACCTGCCTGACGCACAAGTGGCGGATTTGGCGGTTGAAGGAGACGAGTGGATCTTATCCACTCGCCAACACGGGTTGTTTGTTTCCGCCGATCAGGCCAAGACCTGGAGGCATCTCAGCGGGCAACTGGGCGAAGGCAGCTTCACCTCGCTGGCCGCGGAAACTTCTCCACGGCTGGTGCTTGCGGCATCGCCCACCGATGGATTATTCGCAGTGCGTGCCCCCATCGGCGCGAGTTCCGCTTCGACGAAACCTGCTCTCGAAAGAGAGCAGCAAAAGTAATCGTAATTGCACGACTGAATCGTAGGGGCGCTGCTTGCTGTGCCGGTTTCCTTTGAATAACGGACCGGGTCGCAGCAAGCAGCGCCCTTTTGGCTTTTCACGAAGGACCTTCCAGTTCGCTCGCCGTGGACAGTTGGAGTTCCTCATTCAAAATAGGCGGTGGCCAATACTTGAATAATACGTATCCGAGCAGCCCGTAACAAATTACTACGATCGCCCTTGGTATCTGAGAATCCAGAAAAAACGTAGAATTAACACCTGAGAGAGCCCAAGCATTATGCAATCCATGGCCAAGAATTGCCGGCCAGATTGATCCCGAACGTAGAGTCAGCCAACCCAAAACGTAGCTCAAGGAAATGCAAAGACCCAGGCGGAACGCAAGAATCTCCAAAACGTCATAGTCCTGCATCGCTCGCTGGAAGTCTCCCAGAAAATGGTATCCGCTCCATGACAGGCCAATCAATAGGATCCCGCGAGTGACCCCATAGCGGCGAATGAACCGCGGCTGCAGGTAGCCACGCCAAATGATCTCCTCGAACCCGGCACTCAATAAATACCAGAGATAAAAAGGATCCGGGAACTGAAAATATGTAGTGAAATTCGGAGGCATCAAACTGCCAAATCCGTGGACCCACCATTGGATCCGGTCCCGCGTGTATGCAACCAGACTTGGGATCCAATTGACTGTGACCGGTATCGTGGCTCCGACAATTCCGAATTTGACCTTTGGCGGCCGAACAAAATGTTTGAAGTCTATCCAGCGGCTTTCTCCGTCTGACCAAGCCGCCAAGCCTGCGAGGAGCGCTATGGCAAACGTACCACTGAGGATTGGAAGTCCGCCAACGAAACGGCCATTCGCAAATCTCTGCAGACCTCGGCTCACCGCGAGGTAGAAAGCCAATGCAGAGATATTTACGAGTCCCATTCCAGGGATCGACATCCAGATAAAGATCTCAATCCGATTCCATGCGGAGTCCAAATCGTGCGCCGTCGTTTGCACCCAGGGTAGCGACAATGGAAGTGATGCTAAGCCCATGGATTGGCGTGAAAGGAAAACGAGTATCAACACCATCCCAAAGACGCTCATATGCAGCGCCGGACCTAAATTCCAAAGGGTGTGAAAAAACCAGGAAGTGTTGTGACTATTTTTATACAAAACCGAACTAAATCCTGGCTCTAACTCTGAGACGAGGGCAAGGAACTGCCAGCATATCAATACGATCCCGGAGATTGCCGGGAAGCAAACGAAACCAAGAATTCTTCGGACTTGGTTTTTCCCCGGCCAGAAGCAGATGAATAGGCCTGCGCCTCCGGCGAAAACAATCGGGAATCGCGCACTTATCGAAAATTGTGACCAAGACTGGTAATTATCTGTGTCCATCGCCTGAGTCGAGATAAACGACCCAGCTCCGTGTTCGATGTTCATCGGGAAGCAGCGCAATTGCATGCAAATGAGAAGTAGCAAAGATCCGACAAGAAACAGAAGTTGGGCCGGGTCCCTGGGGATGATGGACCGCACAATAGAAAGTAATCGCTTCACCAGCATGCTCTCCAACTCAGGTGGATGATGCGCTATGTAATTACCGTAAGCTCACTTAAATCACAAGAGGAAGCGAGACGAAGATTTCGATTCAGGAGGGGTTCAACGAAGAGCTCACTTGATGAGCCAAGCGGAAGTAATCTGCCAAATCCCCAGCACAACAAGAAACAGCGCGAACACCCGCCTCATTCGCCGCGGTGAAAGCGCTTGGGCCAGCCGGCTGCCTACCAATCCTCCGAGAAAAACTCCCGGCATTATTAACAGACCCACTTTCCAGCTTACCTGCCCCGCATGCGAATAATTGAGGAACGCCAGAATGCCCACCGGCGGCACCAGCGCAACCAGGCTCGTGCCTTGCGCCAGATGCTGCTCATATCCAAACAGCAGCACCAGCAGGGGTACTAAGAGCACACCGCCGCCGACTCCGAACAATCCCGCGGCAACTCCCACTCCACAAGCCACCACCAAAATCAGAGACAACTTGACGCGGCGATCAAGCACCGGATTTTTTCTCCCCGGGCTCCGGCCGCGATTTGAACCACAGCAGCGTTGCCGCCACCAGTATGAAAATTCCAAAAGCGCCCTGCAAATCGCGCGAATTCATCTGTATTGCGATTTTGCTGCCGAAATATCCGCCGAAAAGAAATCCCAGCGCGCACATGACCCCCGCCCACAAATCCACATTCTTCTTGCGCCAATAAACCAGCAGCGCTCCCAACCCCAAAGGCGGCAATTGCAGGAACAGCGAGGTGCCCTGCGCCATGTGCTGGTCCATGGCCAGCAAATAAACCATCGCGGGGACCAGGACCACGCCGCCGCCGATGCCCATCAGCCCGACGAGCACGCCGACCGCCAGCCCCATCAGCACCACACCCGCGTACCACATTCGCGTCACGCCCCCTTCAAACAAGCTGTGGCGCAATCTTCCTTCACTTTCAACCTATGGGCAACCGCCAATCGGACCTAACCGTTCACCTCGGCCAGAGTCCAATGGTCAGGAGGCCTTCTCCTTGACATTCTACAGGTGAAACATTTAGCCTTGTCGAACGTCTAGGAGAGTAGAAATGACCACTAACCCCATCAAGTCCGACCTGCTGCAGGGCACGCTCGACCTGCTCATCCTGAAAACCCTGGCCGCGGGGCCGATGCACGGTTACGGCGTCTCCCTGCGCATCCAGGAGATATCCAGCGACGCGTTGCAGGTGCGCCAGGGCTCGCTATATCCGGCGCTGCACCGGCTGGAGCGGCGCGGATGGATCATGTCCGAGTGGGGTGACTCAGAAAATAACCGCAAGGCAAAATTTTACCGGCTCACGCGAGCAGGCAAGCGGCAACTCGGAATAGAAGAATCAAACTGGGAGCGGCTCAAAGCAGCCATCGGACAGGTGTTGAGTGCGGTTTAACTCGGAGCAGGATAGAGCGACGCGCATGGTTTCGAACAAGACAAATTCGAATGACCCGCTCTTTACACCTGATTTCTCGCTCAAGCAAAAGATTCGCTTGTGGTTAGGCGCATTGTTCCACGTGAAACAATTCGATCGCCAATTGGATTCCGAGCTGCGATTTCACGTGGAGAAGCAGACCGAGGCCGGGATTCGAGCCGGAATGAGCGGGCCAGACGCGCGGCGTGCAGCGCTGCGGGAATTCGGAAATGTCGATCTAACCAAAGAGGAATGTCGCGATGAGCGCGGAACGCGATTCCTGGAGCAGTTCTGGCAGGATGCGCGCTTTGGTCTGCGCATGCTGCGCAAGAATCCGGGTTTCGCTGCCGTCGTTGTGCTCACACTTGCTTTGGGCATCGGCGCGAACACCGCGATATTTTCTGTCGTCAACTCCGTCCTGCTCCGCCCGCTTCCTTATCCCCAGCCCTATCAATTGGTGGAACTTGAATTGAAGTTGCAACGCGGCGATTTGATTGACTCCATGACCGTTCCCCAGTTTCAATTCTTCCGCGACCACAGCAGCGTGTTCCAAAGCGTGGCGGGATTTCGGGGCGGTTTCGACATCAGCCTCAAGCAAGGGCAGACGATTGACTGGGTGACTTCCGCGCAAGTGACGGACAACTTCTTTCGAGTGCTGGGCGCCAGTCCGGCAATGGGGCGAGAATTCGTCCGCGACGAAACCCGGCCCGGAGGCCCGGCCACAACAATTCTGACCGACGAAATCTGGAGGAAGACGTTTGGCGCTGATCCGGAGATTATCGGCCGCCAAATTAATTTGGACGATAAAAGCTACACGGTTGTGGGCGTGATGCCACGCGGATTCAAGCTGGTCGATGGCCCGGCAGATGTATTTATTCCACTTCACCTCGGCAACAGCATGAGCGACCAAGGGACAAACACCGACGTCCTTGCGCGGCTGAAGAACAATGAAAGCATCCACGAAGCCCAGGCGGATATGGCGGTGGTCTATGACCAGTTCCACCGACAGGATGTGACGCAAGGAAACGACGCGGGAGTTCAGTTGGTTGGCTACCAGGATTCGCTGGTGAGTGACGTCAAACCCAGCCTGTTGCTGCTTTTTGGCGCGGTAGGCTTCCTGCTGCTGGTTGCCTGCGCCAACGTGGCCAGTCTTCTGCTGGCGCGTGCGAGCGCGCGGCAAGCGGAAATATCCATCCGTCTGGCTCTCGGAGCGCGGCGCGGACGATTGGTGCGCCAATTCATTACCGAAAGTCTGCTGATGGCGCTGCTTGGCGGCGCGGCGGGGTTGCCGGCGGCAACCTGGCTATTGAAGACGCTGACAGCCTCCATTCCCTTCATCCTTCCTGCCAGCGTTTCCGTCAATTTGGATGGCACCGTCCTGGCTTTTACTTTTCTGGTGGCGATCGCCACCAGCGTCGTTTTTGGACTGGCATCTTTCCGGCAAACAACCAAGCTCGACCTGAATTCCTCGCTTAAGGAAAGCTCAAAAGGATCCGCGGGCATCGCCCGGAACCATACCGGTAGAATCCTGGTGATCGTTGAAGTGGCGCTTTCGGTAACCATGCTGATTGGAGCCGGGCTGCTGATGGAGAGCCTTTATCGCTTGCGTCATCAGGACATAGGGTTTGATCCCCAGAACGTGATCACCATGACCACGCCGTACACACCGCCTAAGAATACCCCGCTCGCGGCGGTGTGGAATTCACAGCAAATGATCATGAATCGCATCAAGGCATTGCCGGGCGTCGTCTCGGTGGCAGTGGTGAACGTTCCTCCGCTGGTGGGCGGAGGCAACATGCCGGCGCAGCGTCAGGGACACAATGAGAACAGCATCGGCGGAATGGAGATACGCGAAATCAGCCAGGAATTCTTCAAGACGCTCCGGATTCCCGTTCTGCAAGGGCGGGGCTTCGTTGAAAGCGACACGGAATCTTCGGTGCCGGTGGCGGTGATCAATCAGAATGTTGCGCGGAAATGGTGGAACGGCGCGAGCCCCATCGGCGACCACCTTATCGTCGGAATGTTCAACGGGAAGCGATACACCGATAACCCGCGGCCCCTTGAAGTTGTGGGAGTCGTCGCGGACGTGAAAGGCAAGACCATTCGCGGCGATGCGCCGCCAACCGTTTATCTTCCGGCGTCGCAGCTCATGACCGACGGCAATCCCCCGCGCGGCTGGGTGATCCGCACCGAAAATGGCGTGAACATTTCGTCCGAACTTCGCACGATCGTCACCGAGGTCATCCCCGCCCAGCGCGTGATGCTTCTTCTATCCATGCAGCAGGTGATTGGGATTTCCGTTGCCAGTACAAACTTCGATTCACTGTTGATGGGCTTGTTCGCCGCGCTGGCGCTGCTGCTGACGGCGGTGGGCATTTACGGCGTGCTCAGCTTTACCGTCGCGCAGCGCACGCACGAAATTGGCATCCGAGTGGCGCTGGGCGCCAGGCGGATCGACGTTTTGCGGCTGGTGGTCGGCCAGGGAATGGTGCTGGCCTGGATGGGAATCGGCATTGGGATCCTCGCTGCGCTCGGATTGACGCGCTTCCTCGAAACGATGCTGTTCAACGTGCAGCCGATCGACGCGCCCACCTACGCCGCGGTCGCGGTCGCGCTGACGGGCGTGGCACTTTTGGCCAGCTACCTCCCCGCGCGGCGCGCCATGCGCGTGGACCCCATCACCGCTTTGCGAAACGAGTGAGGATTGGAGCGGTTAGAGACAACTCTATGCCTTCACGGAACTCAATTTGGCGTCGCACTTCCATTTGGTTTCAGGCGTTGGTCCGCCGCGGTAAATTGGAGAAAGAGCTCGACGCCGAACTGCGTTTTGACTTGGAGTGGCGCACTGCCGCGAAGCTAAGGGCAGGAGTGGGCGCGGAAAGTGCGCGGCTCGCGGCCTTGCAAGAATTTGGCGGCGTTGAACTGGCCAAAGAGGAGTGCCGCGACGCGCGCGGCACTCGTTTGCTGCAACAGTTCTGGCAGGATGCGCGGTTTGGTTTGCGCGTGTTGCGCAAGAGTTCCGGTTTTACCGCAGTAGCCGTGCTGACTCTTGCACTGGGCATCGGCTCGACCACCGCAATATTCTCCGTGGTGAACGCGGTGCTTCTCCGCCCGCTTCCTTATCCCAACCACGGCCGGCTGGTGCACGTTGAAGAGATGCACCCTGGCTCGCAGAACGCGTCGTTTACGTTTGCGAGTTTTCTGGACGTGGCCCGGGAATCGAAAGCAATTGAAAACATATCGGCGTACCGGCCCTGGTCCTTTAACCTCACCGGTGATGCCGAGCCGGAGCAGGTTCCTGGCGCGCTGGTCTCCGCGAGTTTCTTTTCGGCGCTGGGCAGCAATCCATATTTGGGCAGGGTGATCGGCGCTGAGGACGATCAGCCGGACGGCGCAAACCGTGTTGCCGTCCTCAGCTACGCGCTTTGGCAAAGCCGCTTTGGGGCGAACGCGGGAATTGTCGGCAAGACGATTCAAGTGAACGCGCAGGATGTCACAGTGATCGGAGTGATGCCCCCCGATTTCTCCTTTCCTGAGGGAGCGAAGATTTGGTGCCCGCTGGTTCCGGGCGGAAGCGCACGAAACAACCGGCGAGCCCACCTGCTGACCGTGATTGCGGATTTGCGTCGCGGCGAATCTCTGAGCGCAGCCCAGGGCGAGCTGGGAATCCTCGCCGCCCGCATCGAAAAACAAAATCCCGGTGTTGACCCGGATATTTCAATCAGTGCCGTCTCGCTTAAAAATAGCCTGGTTGCGCCCGTTCGTCCCGCTCTGCTTATTTTGATTTCCGCAGTGAGCCTGCTGTTGTTGATTGCCTGTGCCAACGTGGCCAACCTGCTCCTGGCTCGCGCCACCGCTCGAACCAGGGAAATTGCGATCCGCATGTCGCTGGGAGCCAGCCGGCAGCGGGTGGCGCGGCAACTGCTCACGGAAAGCATAATCGTCGCGCTGTTTGGCGGAACGCTGGGATTTGGTGTGGCCTCCTGGAGTCTTAGATTCATCACCGCGATAAACGGGAAAGATATGCCGCGGTTTGGCGAGATCAATCTCGATTGGCGCGTCCTGCCGTTCACGCTCGGGCTTTCGTTTTTCAGCGCGCTGCTTTTTGGCATGGCTCCCGTGCTTGGTGGAACAAAACTCGATCTGAATACCTCGCTGAAGAAGGGCGCTTCGATTTCGGCTCACGGCGCGCGGCACGGATCCAGCAGCACTCTTGTCGTACTACAATTTGCGCTGGCCATGGTTTTGCTGGTTGGCGCCGGGCTGCTGGGCAACACCTTTGTGCGCTTGCTGCGCGTGGGCACGGGGTTCAATCCGGAAAATCTCCTGACCATGCAGTTCTTCCTTTCCCCCGTGGAATTTCCAGAGGGCGACCCGAAGACCGCGGTTGTCCTGCACCAAATGTTGGAGGGCATTCGCGCCGTGCCCGGCGTGCGTTCCGCGGGAGTCGTCAGCGCTCTGCCGATTTTGGGCGGGCCTGACACCGACTTCGTGATTCAAGGACGTCCCGCTCCTCCGGTTAGTGACGAGCCTTCCGCTGACATTCGATCCATTGACCCCGGCTATTTCCGAGCCATGGCCATCCCACTTCTCAGCGGCCGCGAGTTTTCAGAGATGGATTCAGCCAGGTCCGCGCGCGTAATGGTCATCAACGAAACCATGGCGCGCACTTTCTGGCCCAACGAAAGCCCTCTCGGTCAGCGCGTCACCATGAAAGATTGGGGACCGCCGTTGACCGGCGAAATCGTGGGTATCGTTGGGGACATTAAGACCGATGGGCTGGCGACCGACGTGCGGCCCATGATTTATTGGCCCTACAGCCAATTTCCCGTGATCTTCGACGCCTTTGTGATCCGCACAGATGGAGATCCGCTCAGCGTGGTCTCCGCAGTAAAGGCGCGGGTTTGGTCGGTGGACAGGAACCTGCCGTTTTCAAGCATCGAAACCATGCAGCAGGTACTCTCCGATTCTCTTGCGCAACGCCGGCTTTACATGATTCTGGTGGGCGTTTTTGCCGGGGCCGCATTGTTGCTCGCTGCCGTGGGGATTTATGGCCTGATGGCCTATTCCGTCAGCCAGCGCACCAATGAACTTGGCATTCGTATGGCCTTGGGCGCGCAGAGGATCGATGTGCTGCGTCTCGTCTTGCGAAATGGAATGAGGCTCGCGCTGATCGGCGCGGTGGTAGGAATCGCGGCCGCCTTATTGCTTACGCGGCTCATGTCCAGCTTGTTGTATGGCGTAAAGCCGACCGATCCGCTCACCTTCGCGGGCGTCGCCGCTCTGCTGTCGATTGTTGCATTGATTGCGTGCTGCATTCCCGCGCGTCGCGCCACTCACGTGGATCCGATGACCGCTCTGCGCAATGAGTGATTCGGAGATTACTTACAGGAGAATTCCGTGGTTACGCAGAATCACATCTGGCAACAAGTTTCGCATTGGCTGCGTGCGATGATGCGCCGCGGAAAAGTGGAACGCGAGCTGGATGCCGAGTTGTGCTATGACCTGGAACGGCGCACCGAGGCAAAAGTGCGATCAGGCATGACGCCGGGAGAAGCGCGCCGCTCCGCGCTCCGCGCTTTTGGCGGAGTCGACCTCACCAAGGAAGAATGCCGCGACGCCCGCGGCACGCAATTCCTCGACCAGCTCTGGCAGGACATTCGATTTGGGCTGCGCCTCCTGCGCAAGAATCCCGGGTTCACCGCGGTTGCCATCCTCACCCTCGCCCTCGGCATTGGCGCCAACACCGCCATCTTCAGTCTCCTCGACGCCGCTATTTTGCGTCCCCTGCCCGTGCCGCATGCCTCGCAACTCATGCTAATGAAGTGGACCTCCCAGCAAAAGGCCACCTGGAAAGAATACGAGGGAAGTGGCAGCTGTGAGGAAGATTTTGACCTGTCCGGCCTTCGAGGTTGCGCTTTTTCCTACGCCGCGTTTGACGAATTTCGTTCGCGTTCCCAGTCTCTGGCCGGCATCGCGGCAATCTCTTCCGATGAACGCGTGCACGTAAGCCTCTACGTCAATGCCGAACATGTGCCCCTGAGCGCGGACTATGTAAGCGGCGATTTCTTCGCCACCATGCAAGTCACTCCGCATCTCGGTCGTCTTCTGATGAAGGAAGATGATCGGCTTGGCGCTAACCCCGTGGCTGTAATCAGCTACAATTTCTGGCAACAGAATTTCGGAAGCAATCCCGGCGCAGTGGGTCGCTTCATTTATATTGAAGACACTCCATTCACGGTTGTCGGAGTCGCTCCCGGAGGATTTCCCGGAATTGACGCCCTTCATCCCGCAAACCTCTGGATTCCAATTCATGCAAGCGCCCTGCTTAAACGAAAAACCATGTGGACGAATCCCGATACGCCAACGCCATGGTTAGCTGTCATTGCAAGGTTGAAGCCGCATGAAAGTCTCGATCGGGCACAGGCTGAGTTAACACAACTTTATCGTGCGGCAATGACGGATTACCCCGCGCGGCCCTTTCCCGTGGATGCCACCCCGGGAATTATCCTGACGGATTTTTCACATGGGGAACCCTCTGGGTTCCGCACCCGTTTCTCCCAGCCGCTGTTCATCTTGATGGTAATCGTCGGGTGTGTCCTCCTGATCGCCTGCGCCAACATCGCCAGTCTCAATTTGGCGCGGGGATCCGCGCGGCGTGGGGAAATCGTTGTGAGGTTTGCCCTGGGCGCCAGCCGCGTCCGGTTGTTGCGCCAACTCCTGACCGAAAGTTTATTGCTGGCTATCGGTGGAGCAGCGGCCGGATTGCTCTTGGCAACCTGGCTCGCGCGTTCGCTTGCTGCATTCGTCGGCTCTGGTCTTTCAACTCCAGTTTTCCTAGACGTAAGGCTTTCTCCGCTGGTTTTTGCATTCACTGCCGTTGTCGCCACGTTTGCCGCACTGCTCTTTGGTTTGATGCCCGCGATCCTCGCTTCGCGCGTCGAACCATTATCGGCGATGAAAGTCAGCGGTGGAGTTGGCGGGCATGGCCTGCATTCCCTTCGTGGATCGACTCTCGGCAAGATGCCGCTCGGCCGGTTGCTCGTAACCTGTCAAGTTGCCGTTGCTTTGATTCTTGCCGTCGGCGCAGGATTGTTCCTCCGAACTCTGATCAACTTGGAATTCCTCGACACAGGATTCGATAAGGGACACGTCCTTGTATTCAGCGCCTCTCTGACGAGCGACACAGATTCGGAAGGCCCGCAGATGACGGCACTGAACACTGCTCTAAGAGCGCGCTTATTGGCACTGCCCGGCGTTACCTCTGTGAGCTGGGCCAACGCCGTCTTTTTGGATGGAGGTTATGGCACGAATCGGGTTGAGATGGATCACAACGGGCGCGAGGAAGACTTGCCAGTCCGATGGATGGCGGTTGGTCCCGGAATTTTCCAGACACTTGGCATCAAAATGCTCGCGGGCCGTGACGTGGAAATCAACGACCTCCGCAAGGACTCCGATGCCGTCTGGATAAACAACAGTTTGGCAAAGCTACTCTTTCCCGGAGAAGACCCGGTCGGAAAGCAGGTTCGCCTCGGTGAATTGAAAACAGTCGTCGGGGTGGTTGCCGACACGAAGTATGAAAGTATGCGCGGCGAAATGCTTCCCGCCATTTACAATACTTATGCATTTGATATTCCCGGTTACAATTTCTTGATTCGCACCGCCGGTGATCCTGGCCTCTTGGTTCCAGCCGTCCGAAACGTATTCCACGAACTGGCTCCCCAGGAAACCGTCCATAGTGTGTCAACCGAGTTGCAAATGATGAACCAGCAGCTTTTCTACGAGCGGCTCATGGCGCGCCTCTCCGGTGCTTTTGGTTCGCTGGCCCTTTTGCTCACCTGCATTGGCGTCTACGGCGTCTTGGTCTATTCCGTATCGCGCCGCACAGGAGAAATCGCCATCCGCATGGCGCTCGGCGCAATGCCCTGGGACATCTTGCGTCTCGTAGTTGGCGAAGGCCTTCGCCCCGTGGTTGTGGGCGGAGTTCTCGGCTTGTTCGGCGCCTACGCGCTGACTCATTTGGTCGCGCAATTCCTCTTCGGCATTCGGCCGCTTGATCCTCTGACATTCATTGTGGCTTCGCTCCTGCTTCTGACTGTCGCCGCCGTCGCCTGCTGGATCCCCGCCCGCCGCGCCACCCGCGTCGACCCCATGACCGCTCTCCGCCACGAGTAGCGCCTCCATCGGTAAATATCGCTTTGAACGTTGTGCGCCTCGCCCTGGGGTTGTATATTCGGGCTTCCTCGGAGGCGAGCGATGACCAGTATTTCCCGTTTTGCGCGATTGAGCGCCATCAGCACCCTAACAATTTTGAGCGCATCCATTTTTGCGGGAGCGGCGCCCGCTCAGCAATATCCCCCATCCATGTTCCAGGAAATGCGTTGGCGCAACGTCGGGCCATTCCGCGGCGGGCGCACGCGCGCCCTCGCAGGTGTGCCCAGCCAGCCAAATGTTTTCTACATTGGCGGCGTGGATAGCGGTGTCTGGAAATCCGACGACTTCGGCGAAACGTGGGAGCCGATCTTCGACGGCCAGCCGACCGGCTCCATCGGTGCCATCGCCGTTTCGCTTTCCGATCCCAACATTATTTACGTCGGCTGCGGAGAAGGACTGCCGCGCCCTGATTTGAGCATCGGCGACGGAATGTACAAATCCACCGACGGAGGGAAAACTTGGACGCATCTCGGTCTTCGCGACGCGGAACAAATTCCCGCGCTCGCCATTGATCCTAAGGATCCCAATAAAGTGTTTGCAGCGGTCCTCGGCCATCCGTTTGGTCCCAACCCTGAGCGCGGAATCTATCGTTCCACGGACGGCGGCGCCACCTGGCAGAAAATTCTCGGCAAGGACGATAACACCGGCGGCTCAGACGTGGAGATTGATCCCACCAATCCGCAAGTGGTTTACGCCGGGCTCTGGGCCACGCGACAAGGCCCCTGGGAAGATGGAAACACCTACAACGCTCCGGGTGGCCTCTTCAAATCCACCGACGGCGGCAACACCTGGAAACAATTGACCAACGGCTTGCCCGACCCCGTTCAACAGGTTGACGTGACCATTTCGCCCAGCAATCCCAATCGTCTTTTCGCCACCGTGGCTGCGTATAAAGGCGGCGTCACCATCATGCGCTCCGATGACGCCGGGGAAACTTGGACGCGTGCCACCACCGACACTCGCCCTGCGGGACGGATCGGCGGCGGAGATCTCCCCGTTCCGCGAGTGGATCCCAAAGATCCTGACGTCCTCTATGTCACCAGCACAGTTACCTGGCGCACCATGGACGCGGGCAAGACCTGGACGGGAATTCGCGGAGCGCCCGGCGGAGACGACTATCAAAATATTTGGATCAACCCGAATATTCCGAACATCATTTTGCTGGTCTGTGATCAGGGCGCGCTGGTGAGCAGCAACCGCGGCCGCACCTGGAGTTCTTGGTACAACCAGTCCACCGCGCAGGTTTATCATGTGGTTGCCGACAACGGATTCCCCTACCGCGTGTGCGGAGGCCAGCAGGATAGCGGCTCGCTGTGCATTTCCAGCCGCGGCAACGATGGCGAAATCACATTCCGCGATTGGCATCCCGTGGGCACCATCGAGTATGGCTATTCGGTCCCCGATCCGCTGAATCCAAACATAATTTATGGTTCGGGGCGCACCGACGTCACTCGATACGATTGGATTACCGGGCAAGTCCAGAAAATTACACCCATTATTTCGCAGGGAACAAAGTACCGCGCCGAGCGTACCCAGCCGCTGATTTTTTCGCCTGTGGATAAGCACTCCCTTTATTACGCCGCGAACACTCTTTTCAAGACCACCGATGCCGGGCATTCCTGGCAGGAAATAAGCGGAGACTTGACCCGCGAAAAGCCAGGCCTTCCGGCGAGCGTTGGCGATATGGCCAAAGATACGCCGGGCTCCGACACCCACCGCGGCGCGATTTATTCCATCGCGCCGTCATTTCATGACCTCAACACCATCTGGGTGGGCACGGACGACGGGAATATCCAGATCACCCGCGACGGCGGGAAAACCTGGAAGAACATCACGCCGCCCGAACTCGCGCCCTGGAGCAAGGTCACTCAGCTCGTCGCCTCGCACTTCGACGAGATGACCGCCTACGCTTCCGTCAGCCGTTTCCGCGTGGATGACATTCATCCTTACATTTACCGCACGCACGACGGCGGCAAGACTTGGAAGCTCGTAGTGGACGGAATCGCCGATGGCGCCGCAGCCGACACCGTCCGCGAAGATTCCGTGCGCAAGGGACTGCTGTTTGCCGGAACGGAAAATGCCGTATGGGTTTCCTTCAATGACGGTGACCTGTGGCAATCACTGCAACTCAATCTTCCGCATACCTCGAACCGTGATCTGTGGCTCCACGACAGCGACCTCATCGTTGCCACCCACGGCCGCGGTTTCTGGATTCTCGATGACATCACTCCCTTACGTCAGTTGACTGTTGAGAACGAGAAAGCTGCCGCAGTTCTCTTCAAGCCGGAAGCCGCCTATCGCGTGCGGCGTGACACCAACACCGATACGCCACTCCCACCGGAAACTCCCGCTGGAACCAATCCGCCGGACGGCGCCATTGTTGACTATTACCTCGCCCAAGCGTCGAGCGGCCCGGTCACGCTTGAGATTTTTGATTCCGCGGGAAAATCCGTGCGCCGCTACTCCAGCACCGATAAACCCGAATTCGATGTCAACGAACTCGAGCGCACCCTCGGTGTGCCCACCTACTGGGTTCGTCCGCCTCAAGTGCTTAGCCCCGAAGCGGGCATGCATCGCTGGGTGTGGGACATCCATTACGATCAACTGACTGGTGGCGGCGGGCGAGGCGGCGGCTACCCGATTTCCGCTGTGCCACACGACACTCCGCGCGAACCCAAAGGCCCGCGCGCCAATGCCGGCACTTACACCGTGAAGCTCACGGTGGACGGCAAAACGTACTCGCAGCCGCTCACCATCAAGCTCGATCCGCGCGTAAAGGCTTTGCCCGCCGACGTCGCGTTGGAGACGGCGGCCGAGCTGCGCATCTCCGGGGCCATGAAGCGCTCCGCCGAAACCGTGGCCAGCGTCCGCGCGCTGCAAACGGATCTGAAATCGCTCAGCTCTCAGGCCAGCGGCCCGGCTGCCGAATCCATCGCCGCATTGAACAAGAAGCTGGTCGCCATCGCAGGTGAATTGCCCGCCGCGGGCGGCGGTCGCGGTGGCAGGGGCGGAGGCGGCGGTGGTGGTGGAGGCGGGCGCGGAGGAGCCGCTCCCGCAGGCGAATCGAATCTCACCCAGATCAGTGGCGAATTCGGCGCGGTCTATGGATTAATTGACAGCGCCGACGCCGCTCCCACAGCACCTCAAAACACTCAGTTGCAGAAGCTCGACGAGTCTCAGGCCAAGCTGCTGGCGCAATGGACGCAAATCAAAACCAAAGACGTCCCCGCGCTAAACGACCAACTCAAAAAGGCCAACTTGCCGCCGCTGGAGATCAAAACTCCCTCTCCCGCGGACAACTAGGCTTTTCAGAATTAGCAACCGAACAACTAAACGTTTTAGAATCAGCAACCGAACAGATGATTTGCCGCTTCATACAGCGGAAAAAGTAGCGGTGTCATCCTGAGGCCATCCGACCAGGATGGCCGAAGGATCTGTGCGCCAATTCCACCATAGACTGACATTCCCATATACCTTTTCAAATCAACGGGTCGAAAGCCTCCGCTTTTCTCAGCGGCTGCGCTTGCCCTGACCCTGCCGAAGGGCGTTGAGAAAGCCTTTTCTTTTCAGTCCTCGAAAATTACCTGCGCAAACGCAATATTCCCGCTGTGCGTAATGCTAAGTGAAATGTGCGCGACTCGCATTTGGGCCGCAATCTGCTTCGCCACTCCATGCAACCACAGTTCAGGCCGCCCGCTCGGCATCCGCGCCACCTCAATATCCACCCAGCGCACTCCGTGCCGCCAGCCCGTACCCAGCGCCTTCATCGCCGCTTCCTTGGCCGCAAAACGCGCCGCAAACCTCTCATAGGGATCACGGTGCTGCTCGCAGTAGGCAATCTCCGCGGGCGTGAAGACGCGCTTCACCAACGCCTGCCCGCGCCGCTCGATGGCCTCCCGCATGCGCCCAATTTCAGAGATGTCTATCCCCAGTCCGATAATCACGCAATCACCTTGACCTGCCGCTCGCAATTTTCACAAGGCGCACACAATCGCGCTTTTTCCCGCTCCCCGACACCTGATATCATATCCCTACCAGCAAAAATGAAAGTTTCCTCTAAACATTCACGACGCCGCAAGGCGAAGCCCTCTCGAACGCACAAGAAATCCACTCCGCGCGCATCCAATAATCATTCCGGCAAAAAATCCTGGCGAGAGCGCCGCACCAACGACGTCACCTTTCTCATGGCTCAGCCGCTCGCGCGCCTTTCCTGGGCCGTCCACGGCTTCTCCACGCGCCAGGGTGGCGCAAGCCATCTCGATAAAAGCCCGCGTTGCCGCGGCGGCGTCCTGAATCTGGGCTTCACCGAGTGGGACACCCGCGAAGCCGTGGAAGCCAACCGCAAGGCATTTCTTCAGGCCCTCGGCGCGGATGGAATGAAGCTCGTCACGCTCAAGCAAATCCATTCCGATGCAATTCATCTGACGAATGACGCCCCGGCAAACTCACTTTCAGTCCCCGCCTGTTCCGGGGACGCGCTCATCACCCGCACGCGCGGCCTTTTGCTCGCCGTGCAGACCGCCGACTGCGTTCCCGTTCTTCTCGCCGACCACAAGCTTCACGCCGTCGCCGCTATCCACGCGGGATGGCGCGGCACGCTCGCGCGCATCGTCGCCAAAACCGTGGGCCGCATGAACATGGAGTTCGGCTCGCGTCCGCAGGATCTGGTCGCGTCCATCGGCCCGGCCATCGGGCGCTGCAGCTACGAAGTCGGCCCCGAAGTCGCGCAGGCTTTCGCGGGGCAATTTCCGAATGCGCGAGAATGGTTCGATTTTCCTCACGGCCTGCGCGACGGCCAGAGCGATGAACAATTCATCGCCGGGGAAGGCCCCAATCCGCTCAAGTGGCTCAGCATGATGCCGCCGGGCCACGACGCGCCGCCGCCCAGCGTGAATCTTGATTTGATGGCCGCCAACCGCTGGCAATTGCTCGATGCCGGTGTGCCCGCAAAAAATATCGTGGCCAGCAAACTCTGCACCGCCTGCAACACCGACATCCTTTTCAGCCATCGCCGCGAAAATGGCCGCACCGGACGCATGCTCGCCGCCATCGGACTCCGCCCCTAGCAGATTTCAGAATCTGCCATTCTGATTTCATAGGGTGTCATTCTGAGCCCGCCGCGGCGGGCGAAGAATCTCTCGTTCTTTAGGTGTCATTCTGAGCGGAGCGAAGAACCTCTCTTTCCTTAATCACTATTTCTTTACTCTCAATCAGCGCCAGCTGCCCGCACGCCGCCATAATGTCCTGCCCGCGCGAAATGCGCACAAACGCGAACACGCCCTTATCCATCAGGATTTGCTTGAACGCCTCGACGCTTTCCTGCGTGGGCCGCTTGTAGGGAAGCTCTCCGGGGTTCCACGGGATCAGATTCACTTTTGACGGAATGTTGGCCAGGAGCTTCGCCACGCGTCTGGCATCTTCGGGCGCGTCGTTGAACCCTCCGAGCATGACGTATTCAAAAGTGATCCATTCATTCGGCCCCAGCGGATATTTTCTGCAGGCCTCCAAAAGAACACCGAGCGGATATTTTCGATTGATCGGCATGATCGCGTAGCGCTGCTCGTCCGTTGAGGCGTTCAGCGAAATCGCCAGCTTCGGCCGCGCCTTTTCCTTCCCCATCCGCTCGATTCCCGGCACGATTCCCGAAGTTGAAAGCGTCACGTGCTTCGGCGCAAGGGAGACGCCGCGCTGGTCCAGCAGGATTCGCACCGCCGTCATCACCGCATCGTAGTTCAGCAGCGGCTCGCCCTGCCCCATCAGCACCACGTTTGTTTGCGGCAACAGGTGTTCGCGCTGATCCTCCAGCACCACCAGCACCTGCCCTACAATTTCGCCCGCGCTCAGGTTGCGGTTCAGCCCCAGTACCGCCGTCAGGCAGAAATGGCAATCCACCGCGCAGCCCGCCTGCGTCGAAATACAAATGGTTTGCCGCCGCGCGTCCTCCTTGGTGTCCGGCATGAACACCGCTTCCACTTGCACCGGCGCCGCGCCCTCCGATTCCAGCGCCAGCAAATATCGCACCGAGCCGTCCGCCGAATGGTACCGCCGCGCGATTCGCGGCATGGTGATCCGCGCCTCGGCCGAAAGTTTCTCCCGCAGCGCCGCCGGAAGATTCGTCATTCCCGCAAAATCGAATCGCCGCTCGGCATACAGCGCGTGATAGATCTGGCTCCCCCGATACGCAGGCTCGCCCCACGACGCCGCCAGCACCCGCAACTCTTCCGCCGATTTTCCCAACACCTCTATCGCCACGAAAATTCCTCGAATATCCTCATCCTAACACGCCGCTCCGTGCCCCCTCGGAGCGCCAATCTCCCGATTGGCGCCCTTTCCCACCCATGCCTCCGATGAAAACCGCCCATCAGCCTACAAATGCCTATCTCACTGGAAAGCAGTCGAGGTCGTTCGCAAAGGTCACCGGGCCCGAGTATCGTTTCTTGATCTCTGCTTGGGTCTGCTCTTCCTTCCCCAAGGTCCGCATCATTCGATGAGACAGCACCAGCCACTTTACCTTCGCGTCCGAAGCGATTTGTCCGATCACCGACGGAGGCATATGCAGCCGCCTCTCGACTCCTTCGGCTCCTTCTGGCACGGCGTTGTGCGCAATAAACAGATCCGCGTTCATCGCCAATCGCACCAGCCCCTCGCCCTCTCCATTTGTATCTCCGCTGAACACGATGACCTTTCCGCCCGTCTCCACGCGCCAGGCCAATGCCGGGACTCCGTCATGAACGACACGCACTGCGGAAGCGGAGAGGCCGCCGCTGCGAAACACAGCCACCGGTGTTGAGCTCGCGGCCACGTCGTGGGGCTGCATTTTGTAGCTGCCCTCTTCTCCCGGCGCCAGCAACTCGCTCAGATACCGGTAAGCTCCGCGCTTCTCTCCGAAAAGATCAGCCACAAACTCTACTGTCGAGGGCATGAAATCATTTCCCGGGGGGCCGTAGATCGGCAGGGGACGTTTGCGATCTTCAAACCACGACGACTTAATCAGTGCAGCAAAGTCCCCGCTGTGATCGACATGGAAGTGTGAGAACAAGATCACATCGAGTTGGGACATTTGCGCCCCGCTCTCACCGAACCGGAGTGCGCTTCCCCCGCCTGCGTCAATCAGTACCCGCGCTTGCCCGTTCTCCCACACCAGATAGCTGCTCGACGCCCGCTTATCTTGCAACTCCGGGCCACCCGAGCCGAGCACTTGCACTGCGACGCCTTGCGATCCACAGGACTGGGCGTTTGCCGTTAGCAAAAACGCGCACCCGGGCAATAGGCCGGCCAGCGTAAGGAAGCAAGCAGCGCGTGTAAAAGTTCCGGGAGTTTGTCGCGTTCTCATTTCACATTTCTCCTGGGGGGAGATTCAACGCAACAAATTACCTCAATTCCCGCCGCTGGCACACACCAAAAGGCCGGAGCGAGCCTTGGGGGAAATTTAATTGGCATTCGAATCAAAACAGGTAACGAAAATCCTCTAGCCCTGAAAATATTTTTCAGGTCTCCATACGATTTTACTTGACTTCAATTACCGTACTTGCTAACTTGAACTTCAGCGTCGATCCTCCGCTGATCACGCGACAGGAGTCACTAACCGCTAGCCACCAGCTGCTCGTCACTAGCCACTCATGACTTACCGCCTCACTAGGAACCGCCTCCGTAGCATCTATCAGTAACTGCTTAGATAACAGGTAACCTCTTTAGAATCCGCAGTTACAAAATAGGTCAGAAGCTTATGAAAACAATGACTTTTAACCCATGCATTTGCCGCACATACGCCGCTCGCGCCCGTAACCCCCGTATTTGCAACACATACGAAAAAATAGGGGGTAGGGGTCGTCCCGCTCGTATAGAACGAGCGGGCCGATGGGGTTTTCGCCCGCCGCTGCGGGCGTGGCCATGGGAGCGCGATTCGCTGCGGCTCCGTGGCCCTGAGGGGATGATTCGCTGCAGCCCCACGGCACACAAGAGAGGTAACAAGAATTAAGGCCAAATGCCCAAATGAGGAAAACAATGCCCAGAAAAAATGATTCATCCGCCTACGGAAGAGGTGAAGTCCCCGATGCCGATCGCTGCCGTTTCACTTCCACTCACGGAAACCGCTGCGCCAATCCACATAATGGCGCCGACCATAAATTCTGCATCGTCCACGAACGCCAAATAGAAAAACGCGATGACGCCAAAGCCCGCGCCGTCTCGGAGCAACTCCTCAGCGGCGGTTCAAATCTCCACAATCGCCAGGAAGTCGGCCGCGCCATGGCCCAGCTCTTCATTCTCATTTCGCAAAAGCGGATCTCGCGCCGCGACGGCGTCCTGCTTGCTTACGTCGCCAGCCTGCTCCTCCAAACCATGATTCCCGTAAGCGACAAGCCCACCCCGGAAGACCATCAGGCCCTCGTTCGCAACTTCCTCAAGGGTATGCCCCGCCCCGAGCGCGATCGCTATCCCGACGACGAGACTCCCAACGCTCAAGATCAGGCGGGGTCCTAATGATGCAGCACCGAAATCGTCACCTCGAGTGGCACAGCCCGCCGCGGCGGGCTGTGCTATTTGGTCTGCGAATGGAGATTCAAGGGCCGCTATGTCACAATGAACGTGTCCTCAGGTCGGGCGTACTCTCCAATTCATGAACGAACAGCGCACGATTTACAGGGAAGTTCTGCCCAACGGTTTGGTGGTCATCACCGAACCGATGCGGCATGTGCGTTCGGTTTCCGTTGGTATCTGGCTGTGCTCCGGATCGCGCGGCGAAGCGGCGGGGCAAAACGGTCTGGCGCATTTCACCGAGCACATGGTCTTCAAAGGCACCGAGCGGCGCAGTGCCGAGGAAATCGCGCGCTCCGTGGACAGCATCGGCGGCATGATGGACGCCTACACCGCCAAGGAAATGGTCTCCTTCAACGCCAAAGTGCTCGACGAGCATCTGCCCATCGTGTGGGAGGTGCTTTCCGATCTCGCGCTGCGCCCGTTGTTTGACGAGGAAGAAACCACGCGCGAAAAGCAGGTGGTCCTGGAAGAAATCAAAATGGATCAGGACAATCCTGAATCCGTGGTTCACGAATTGATGGTGCAGAATTTCTGGAGCGGCCACTCAATTGCCCGGCCCATCCTTGGCACTCCGGAAACGGTGCGCGATTTTTCACGCGCCGCGCTGGTTGAAGGTCACCGAACTTGGTACGTACCCAATAATATGGTGGTGACCGCCGCGGGGCACATCGAGCACTCAAAGTTGCTCGATCTCGTCACGCGCGAATTCGGAGACCTGCCCTCCGGCCAAGAAACCGCGCCCGGCCCGGTTCCCGAACCACATGCCGCAATCGCCTCACAATCCAAGCGCGAGCTTGAGCAGGTGCACCTGGTGGTCGGCGTGCCTTCCGTGCCGCTGGCCGATGAACGCCGCTACGCCGTCGCGGTCCTCAACACCGTTCTCGGTGGAGGCATGTCCTCCCGCTTGTTCCAAAATATCCGCGAAAAGCAGGGGCTGGCCTACTCTGTGTTCAGCGAGGTGAACCCCTATTCCGATGCTGGAATCATGTCGGTTTATGCCGGCACCTCCCTTGAGAATACTCAAAAAGTTCTCGGCCTGATTTCCGAAGAATTGCGCGCCATCAAGCGCGACCCGGTAACCGTAGAAGAGCTGCGCCGCGCCAAAGACCATCTGAAAGGCTCGACGGTGCTGTCGCTCGAATCCACCAGCGCGCGCATGTCCAACCTGGCCCGCCAGGAAATGTACTTCGGCAAATTCTTTTCCACCGACGAAATCCTTGCCGCCGTGGAGGCGGTCACTCGCGAAGAGGTCCAGGCTGCCGCCATCGACTTCTTCAAGCCCGAACTGGTTGCCGCCACCATCGTCGGGAACCTCAACGGCTTCCAGTTGAGCCGCGAACATCTCGCCTGCTAGCCTCATTTTGTTTGGGAGTGGATAACCCCTCCGTAAATATTGTCATCCATTACCTGCGAGGAGGGATTATGAAAATTCTGCATGCAGTCGGTTTGGGGATTCTGGTTGTCAGTGCTTCATCGGTTCCCGCTCAGGAATTTGGTATCAATCGTGATAACAGAAGCATCTCCGTGACGGTTACTCAGAAGCTCGAAGTGGATCCCGACATCGCTCAAATTACTTTTGGGTCGCAAACCTACGGCGCAACTCACGACGCTGCATATCTTGAAAATCTCCGCATCGCGGAACAGATAGTGAAAGCTCTCTTGGATTCAGGTGTGCCACGAGAAAGAATCGAGTCTCACAACCTCAGTCTTGATTTGCAAGACGAGAGTGACCAGAAAAGCTTGACCGCAGAACAGCGAAGTCAAAGGCGTTACATGGCGCATCAGAGCTGGACGGTGCGCGTAGCAGTTGGGGATGCTCAGAAGATCGTAGATATCGCTGTTCACGCGGGCGCAAATCAGGTTGAAGATGTTACATGGGACGTAAGCGATCCAGACGCATTGGACGCGCGGGCGCGCCGAGCCGCCTTGGAAAAGGCCCGAACAACAGCGGAGGAGATTGCTAACGGCTTCCACGGAAAACTGGGTCAATTGCTCTACGCGAGCAATTCGTCTGATTCAGAATTGCTTTATGTGCCTGGATCCGGGTTTTCAGACCTGTCGGTGAAGGACAAATTTATAGAAAAATTCTGGCAAAAGCGCAATCTTCAGCTTTTCCCAAAGAAGATTACGCGCGAGGCCGAAGTGCACGCCGTATTTGCGTTGGAATAGTAATGCGGCATTCAGGATTGGCATTGACGCGCGGGCCGCGCTTTGCCATCATCGCCGCAGCGCTTTTTCGGGATTCTTCGGGGGCGGGCGATCGGCATACGCGTATCCATTTTGGCGTCGGGAAGCTCGGGCAACCTGACGCTCATTGAGACCGAGACCACGCGCGTGCTGGTGGACGCGGGGCTGGGCAAGCGGGAAACGCTGCGCAGGCTCGAAGCGTTGAGCCATCGCATCGAGCGGCTCGACGGCATCGTCATCTCGCACGAACACAGCGACCACGTGGGCGGGTTGCCCCAAATCCTGGGCCTCTGGCGCACCACCGTGTTTTTCACCGAGGCCACCCACCGCGCCACCATGCAATGCATGCCGGAGACTTCGCACAAGCGCGTCACGCACGTTGAACATTTTTGTCCCGGCGACCGCTTCGACATCGGCGACATGGAAGTCGCGGCGTTTGCCATTCCGCACGACGCCGCCGATCCGGTGGGATTCACGTTCCGCACCAACGGCACCAAGGTCGCGATTGTCACCGACCTCGGTTATCTGCCGGAACTGGTGAAGCATCACCTGCGCGGCGCGGACTGCCTGATCCTGGAATCGAACCACGATTTGGAAATGCTGAAGGTTGGCCCGTACCCGTGGCACATCAAGCAGCGCGTGATGAGCCGTACCGGGCATCTTTCCAACGACGCCGTCAGCGAATTCCTGGCCGACCCGGAAGGATTTGACGGAGAGGCGCGCTATCTTTTCCTCGCGCACCTTTCGGAGACCAACAACAACGCAGACGTCGCGGAAATTTCCGCCGTGGAAGCGCTCCGCCGCCGCCCGGCCGAAGTTTCTTTCCGCGGAGAGCTTCGCGTAGCTTCGCAACGCATCCCCATGGGGCCGTTTGATTTGTCGAAAGAAACCGACAGTTTTCCCGCAATCAACAAAGCCATCGCCTGAAGATCCCGGATCGTAAGGGAATGTAGAGTGCTTTTTGCCGCGTGGTCCATGTCGCAGGCCTGCTGGGAATAAATTCTTATTCGTATCGTAAGGCGATGAGAGGATCCACGCGAGTGGCGCGCCGCGCGGGGACGTAGCATGCCAATAACGCGACGCCGCCGAGAAGCAGCGTGACGCCGCCATAAGTGATGAGATCGAAAGCCTTCACTTGAAACAGCATCGAGGCCAGAAATCGCGTTAAGGCCGCGGCGGCAATTAATCCGAGGACGAGGCCGATGCAAGCGAGCGCCATGCCCTGGCCCACGACCAATTTGAAAATGTCGCGCTGTTGTGCGCCGAGCGCCATGCGGATGCCGATCTCCTGCTTTCGTCCGGCAACCACGTAGCTCATCACGCCATAAATGCCGATGGTCGCGAGCACCAGAGCCAGCGCGGCGAAGAGTCCGACGAGAGCGAGCATCAATCTCCGTGACCCCAGCGATTCGGCGATGATCTCGTCCATGGAACGCACATTGTAAACGGCCAGATCGGGATCGAATTCCGCGATGATGCCGCGGATGGAGGGCAAGAGCGCTTCTCCGCCCTGCGTGGTTCGCACTGAAACCTCGGTGTCGGGCCACGGGTGCTGCACAATGGATTCGTAGGCGTCAAACGAGTCTTTTTCATCCAGGCCGTTTTGCTTTACGTTCCCAACGATACCCACCACTTCTTCGGCTGGTTCTTTTTCGTCTTTGTTGAATACTCGAATTTGCTTTCCGATGGGGTCCTGCCCCGGCCACACGCGCTGCGCAAAGGCTTCATTGATTACCGCGGCAACGGGGGCGCCGGGAACATCGCGATCCGAAAGTTCACGTCCGCGCAAAAGCGGGATTCCCATCGCGCGGAAGTATCCGGGAGAAACCGCGTGCACGCCGACCAGAATCTGCTCATTGGAGGCGACCGCGGATTCTCCAACGACCTGGAGATAGTTGACGGTGCTCTGACCGGTGATGGGAACATCGTTGGCGCTGGCCACATCTTCCACGCCGGGAAGAGCCTTGATTCGATCGAGCGCTTGCAGAAAACGCGTCACGCGCTCGGGATGATGCGCGATGTCCTTATATTTGGGCCCGGAAAAAGAGAGCGCAAAGGTCATCATGCGTTCGGGACGGAACCCGGGCTGCACCTCCATCAGGCGCACGAAGCTGCGCATCAACAGGCCCGCGCCGGCGAGCAACACCAGCGACAAGGCGACTTCGGCGATTACCAACATGCTGCGCGTCCAGTTCTGCTTGAGGCCGCCACCGCTTCCGCTGCGGCCCGCCTGCTTCAGCGCCTCGCTCTCGGAGACGCGCATACCGCGCAGCGCGGGCGCGAGGCCGAAAATAATTCCCGCGAGCACGGCGATGGCGAATGTGAACAAGAGAACCCGCGCGTCGAGCTGAATCGCGAAAAGATTCCGTAGGCCGGAGGGTTTCGCGGCCACGATTCCCTTCACTCCGGCATAAGCCAGCGGCAAACTGACGAGCCCGCCAAGAAGGCCGAGCAGCGCGCCCTCGGTGATGAGTTGCCTGGCGACACGCCAGGACGTCGCGCCCATCGCGGCGCGCACGGCAATTTCGCGGGTCCGTGCGGTGGATCGCGCGAGCAAAAGATTCGCGACGTTGGCGCAGGCGATCAGTAAAACAAGTCCGACCACGGCCAGCAAGGTGAAAAGCATGGGACGCGAGTCGCCAATCCATAATTCCGTCCAGAGAATGATGCGCACGCTGCCCGCTTTATCCGCGGGCACTGCGTTGGCGCGGTTCAAGTCGTGAATGATGGATGAGAATTCCGTCTGGGCTTGCGCCAGCGTTGCGCCGGACTTCAATCGTCCGAGGACCAGCATGAAGTGAGACGGGGTCGCGCTGGGATCGGGGCCGCCCGGATATATTTCCGGCACCCCGAACTTTGGATTCACGAAGAAGCTGACGTTTGAGGGAACGATGTAATCCTTCGGGAGCACGCCGACAATGGGCACGCTTTCGCCGTCGAGCGAAAGAGTTTTTCCGATCGCTTTGGGATCGCCGCCGAATGCGGTATGCCAATAACCGTTAACGAGGATTGCCACGCGCGGCGCGCCAGGTTTGCCGTCGGCTTCAGTGAAGTCCCTTCCCAACGCCGGTGTGATGCGGATCAACGGAAAATATTGCGGCGTGACCACAGCTCCGCGCAATTGCTCCGCCGGGCCGCGGCCGGTGAGGGTGAAGGTGAAAAAACGAAAGGCAGCGATTTGCGAAAGGGTATGGTTCTGGTCGCGATAGGCGATGAATTCGGGCGCGGAAAGCGGAGCGTTGGACCACTTTGGAAAAATGTCCTGAAACCAGATGATCTGTTCCGGATGGTCAAATGGCAGAGGCTTCAGCAGAACGCCATCCACGATGCTGAAAATCGCGGAGTTCGCGCCGATTCCCAGCGCGAGTGTGAGGATTGCAACAGCCGCGAAACCGGGATTTTTTACCAGGTTACGCGCACCATATCGAAGATCCTGGGCGAAACCTTCCAGCCAGCTCAGAATGTCCATCTCGCGCGTCTTCTCCCTTTGCGAATTGAAATTGCCAAACCGTTGTTGAGCATCAAGGCGCGCTTCACGCGGCGACATTCCGGCGTGAATATTGTCCGCAGCGCGCATATCAAGGTGTGAGCGCAGTTCATCGGTCAGTTCGTCGTCCCTCTGGTCACGCTTCCACAGTCCGCGCAGCCGGTTCAGCAAGGCCATTGTTCCATCCCCCTAGATAGCTATGTATAAGACGCAGGATACACGGAAAAGTCACGCGCGAGGGAGGATTTATTCCGGGGGGCAGTGCGCCAGCCGGGAGAAGACTCGGTACGGCGCATAGGCACGAGGGGCCGGCCTGTTCTTGGCGGGACTGCTCGTACCGCAGGGCGGTCATGGGGTCACCGCGGATGGCGAGAGATGCGGGGATCACGTTTGAACTAACTGAGACCAAGAGCAATCCCGATGGAATCAGGATGAAATAGCCAGGTCGTGCGGACTCATCCCGACGGGTAGGGACGAACAGATTTATTTTCAGTGGGTCAGCACTTCCTCGAAAAATGCCAGCGCGCGGGGATCGTTGGATTGTCCAAGCCAGAACATGGCCTGCTTGCGCACGGCGGCATTCTTGTTGGAGCGCGCGACTTCGATCAGCTTCGGAACACCTTCGTCTTTCGGCATCTGGCTCAGCGCGAAGACTGCCTTTTTCTTTACCTCGGTGTCCGGATCATTCTCGATGGCTTCCGTAATCGCCCCCGCGGCGCGCTGCCCGGCCTTTTGCGCCAGCCAGAAAAGCGCCTGGCCGCGGACGCGCGAGCTCTCGTCCTCCTTGGCCATGCGAATCAGCTCGTCGAGCGCGTCCTTCTCGCGGCTCTGCGTCAGCGCAAAGGTCACCTGTTCGCGCACCTTTGGGCTGGTGTCGGTCTTGGCCATGCGCTTCAGCATGTCCAGCCCCTCGCGTCCCCGCGAATTTCCCAGCCAGAACGCGGTCTTGGAGCGCAGCGATTCCGGTTTGTCGAGCGCGATAAATGAGGAGAGCGCGCGGTCGGCGGAAGCGTCCCTGGTCATGGCGATGGCCCGCACGGCGCTATCCACCGGCTCGCGGCCTTCGCGAGTATCCGATTCCGGCGCCAAGGCAATCCCTGTAAGTACCGTCACGCTATCGGCCGCGCTCACACCCGTCAGCCAGATCATGCGCATCCCGCCCGCATCCACCTGGCAGTCTTCGGTCAGTGACAGGATTCGCCCGACGCGATGATCCGCCAACCGCAGCAACACAAACATTTCCTGCGGGCCTTCCAATCGCACCGTTCCGCCGCCGGTAATTGGCCGGTCGCTCTCTGTTTCATTCGTGCCGCGTGAAGATTCAATCGAGCACGGATTGCAATTGCCATTCCCACAATCTGACGACCACGACCCGCAGCACATGGAGCGCCAGCGGCCGTCTCTCGCTTCAATCATGGGAACCGTGTAGCCGACCCAAACCTGCGCGGTTTGCGACGACGCAATTCCGCGAACGGTGGTATCGAGCGATCCTGAAACCGCGCGGGTTTCCAGTTGCGCGTTCTTGATTTGCGATCCCGTGGGCGCCTGCGCTCCAGCGGAAATCGAGCAAACCAGGAAAATTGCCGCCACAGTAGGAATGAACCTAACTTTTCGCATCGCAGCATCCCCCTTCAGGGCCATACTTACTTGTTCAGAATTTCCACCAGATAGTCCGTCGCTTCCTTCGAGTTCATCATCGAAAGCTGGCGCACCGCATATTTCTTCAATTCAGGATCGGTTTCCGTTTTGGCTACCGCGATTAAAGCCTTCGCGTTTTGCCGGTTGGAAAATGCCCGCAGAATTTCCTTCCGCACATTGGAATCTTTTTCTGTTCCATACAACTTGGTGAGAATCGCTTCGGAGCCGCCTCCGTCCGTCATTTCCATTGCCCGGATGGCCGCTTGACGCATGGTTGCCGAAGCATCGTTCTGCGCAATCTGACCGATGGCCTCCGCGTTTCCGCTCATACCCAGGCCTCGCAATATCTGCGCTTTTACCTCGTCAGAGGATTCGGTCTTGTAAAGCTGCAGGAGGGCATCGGAAGCGCTCATCATTCCCAGTTGGCGGGCTGCTTCGCCGCGTAGGTCGGTGCTCTTTTCATCTTTGGCCGCCGCAAGCAGACGGCCCTGGTCGCCCGCGACCATGAAGGCTCGCAGGATCATCCGCTTGACTCCCGTGTCCGTCGATGATGTATAGAGATCGGCCAGTGCTTTACGCGCGTCATCGCCGCCCATGATTCCAAGCTGGCGGATGGCCTCGCTTTGCAGGGAAATGTTGGATTCGCCACGGGCAAAACGGACCAGCACCTCCCGCGCGTGAGCGGTGTCCTCCTGTCCCAGGATGGAGATCGCTTTTCTCTTCAACTCAGCGGAAGAGTTGCCGGCCAGCAGTTTTTCGATCTGGGGGACGGCGACCGTGGCGTCGGCTTGCCGCAGGCCGTTGAGCGCCATCATTTTCATTTCCTCGTCGCTGACGCTCGCCGTCCCGCTTTGTCCGCTCGCACTGGTTTGTCCAGCCAATGTGCCGCTGGTAATCACCGCACCCAGGGCCAGTGTTGCCGTCATGGCCAGCATACGTGTCGTATTCATTGCCTCTCTCCAGTCTTTCTCGCCGCTTCTACTTGTTCAGGATCTCCATCATGTAGGCGGCCGCGTCTTTGTCGTCCATGTTGGAAAGCTCGTGGATAATGTACTTCCTCAGTTCCGGATTGGTTTCTTTACGGGCGATGGCCACAAGAATCTTTGCATTGTCCTGGCTGGCCAGCGCGTGGAGGATTTCCTGTTTCACGCCCGGGTCTTTTTCCTTGTCGTATAACTTTGCCAGCGCAGGTCCGGAGGTGTCCCCATCGATGTTGCCCAGGCCATGGATGGCCTGCGACCGCATCTCCGCTGAAGCGTCATTTTCAGCAATTTGCGCCAGCTCTTTTTCCGCATCGGCGTTGGCCAGCGCGTGGAGGATCCCCTCCTTCACGCTGGTGTCTTTTTCCTTTCCGTACAAGCTGATCAGCGCGGGCGCGGCTACTCCCTCGTCCATGTTTGCCAGGCCACGAATCGCCTGCAACCGCATCTCCGCTGAAGCGTCATTCCCAGCAATTTGCGCCAGCTCTTTTTCCGCATCGGCGTTGGCCAGCGCGTGGAGGATCTCCTCCTTCACGCTGCCGTCTTTTTCCTTTCCGTACAAACTAATCAGCGCCGGAGCTGCGGTGCCCTCGTCTAAATTGCCAAGTCCATGGATGGCTTGCAGCCGCATTTCCGCCGATGAGTCATGCTCCGCGATTTGCGCCAGCTCTTTTTCCGAATCCGTATTCCCCAGCGCGTGGATGATCTCCCCCTTAATTTCGCTGGAAGTCTCGGTCAGATAGAGCTGGGAGAGCGCGGAAGCGGAATCCATATTGCCTAGCTGGCGTACCGCCTCGCCGCGCAATTCGATATTCTTTTCGCCCTTGGCCACGGCAAGAAGTTGTTCCTCGTCGTCCGCGTTCCCGAAAGCGCGCAGGATCTGCTCCTTGACGTCATTGTCGGTTGACTTGGAGTAAATGTCCGCCAGCGTCTTCAGGGAGGACGAGTCCCCATCATCTCCAATATGGCGTATGGCCTCGACCTGCAACTTGGGATTCGACTGGCCCCGCGCGATACGCTCGAGCAACCCTCTCGATTCGGTGGTGCCCATATCCGAAAGAATCGACACCAACCTCTCCTTCATCTCGAAAGAGACATCGCTTGCCAGCACCTTTTCGATCTGGCCCACTGCGGCGGCCGGGTTGGAGTCGCTCAGTCCGCGGATCGCCTCCATCTTCATTTCCTCGGTATCCTGGGTGGACTGCTTCTGAGTCTGTGCCGCTGCCCCGAACGCCCCCATGGAAAATAATGCCACCGCAATCAGCAATCGCTTCATGGTCATTTCCTCTCTCACTTGTTCAGAATCTCCATCAGATAATCCATCGCGTCCTTGTTGTTGCCCATAATCGAAAGCTGCGAAATAATGGCCTTCTTCAGGGTTGGATCGGTTTCTTTCCGTGCGATCTCCACCATGCTCTTGGCGTCTCCCGCCAGGAACAGGGCGTTGATCACTTTTTTGCGAATCTCCGTGTCCGGGTCAGAGTTGTAGATTTCAACCAGGATTCCATCGCTCTGCCTCCCCATAAGCCCAAGATAGTTGATTGCCGAAAGCCTCAGGCTGTGATCTTTCTCGTGCTTGGCCAGCTCGCCCATCCGCTCACGGTCCCCGGAAAGAAATATCGCATTGAGTACCTTCTTTCGTATTTCCGGATCGGGATCGGATTTGTAAACGGATTCCAGGATCGAGTTGCTCTCCCGGCCCATCAATCCCAGGTAGTTGATCGCCGAGCCCCGCAGGTTTTGATCCTTCTCGCTCATGGCCAGTTTGCCCATTTGTTCTCTGTCGCCCGATAGAAAAATTGCATTCAGCACCTTCTTCCGAATTTCGGTGTCGGGATCAGAGTTGTAAATGTTGGCCAGGGTGGTGTTGCTGTCCCGGCCCATCAGCCCCAGGTCATTAATGGCCGCGAGCCGCAGCGAATGATCGGTTTCTTTCATCGCCAGGTCGCCCACGCGTTGGCGGTCGCCCGCTAGCCACATGGCTTGCAGAATTTGCTTCTTCACTTCCACCGAGGTTTCGTTCTGGTACATCTGCCAGACCTCTTCTTTGGCGCCCATCTGTCCGAGCAGGCGGATTGCTTCCGCGCGCAGCGCCGGGTCTTTTTCTGTCTTGGCCGCATTCAGCATTTGTGTCTTGTCACCGGACAGCATCAGCGCCTGCAGAACCGCCTTTTTGGTGTCAATATCGCTGGAGGAAGAATAAATCTGTGCCAGCGCCTCGCGGCCCCCAGACCCGCTGTACAAGCCCAGAGCCTGGATGGCTTTCTGTTGCAAGGCGGGGTTGGACTCACCGCGTGCCAGCTTAATCATCAGCGCGTGCGCTTCGGGCGAATTCGATTGGGCCAGTACAAACAGGGCTTGCTGCCGCACTTTCAAGCAGTCCGGGCTATGAAGCATTTTTTCAAGCAGTGGTACGGCCTTTGCCGGGTCGGCCTGCTGAAGGCCGTTAATGGCCATCAACTTTAAGTCGCAATTGCTTTCTGAATCAGGCGAATCGGGTTTACCTGACTTGGAATGAATTTCAATTTCAATGGCTTTCGCATCGTCCACCCATTTGCTCTTGGGATAGTCGCGCTGCAATTCTGCGATGGTGGTAAGGGCCTCGGCGGACTTTCCCTCTTTGTTCAACGCCCAGGCCTTCCAGTGCAGCGCGGCATCGGCCCTCTTGCCTTTCATTTGCGCCACTTCATCAAAGATTTCCACGGCCCGGTCGTACTTCGCATCATTCAATACCCGTGAACCCTCGTTATAGAGCTGAGTTTCGTGGTCGGATCGCGCCTTTTCGGAATCGCTTCCACCGCGATCTTGCGACTCGAATTCGACGGCATCAAAATTTCCCACCCATCCCAGATGGGCCCCCGCAATCCCCAGCGAAGCTCCGCCTGCTTCCAACGGCGTCACCGTTGAATCCAGCAGCGAACCGATGCCACCCAGATCAACGTCCAGTGCGCCGATTCCCAAACCCTGTCCGATGCCGCCGGAAACGCCCCAGCCAATTCCGCCGCCAACTCCACCGCTGATTCCACCGCCTACACCACCCAAGACGCCGCCGCTCACGCCTTCTGAGTGCCTGCCGCGCCCGCTGCCTTGGCCCGCGGACCGAGCTTGCGCCCCGGCGGTGACCGCCAGCGAAAGAGCCGCCGCGGTTCCCAGCGCGAAACCAATTGTTCGTCGTACGAAGTAATTTCCCATGCTTCTCATTTCACTTTCCTCTTTCTTCAAAAGCTCTTACGAGCCGCTGGATGACGCACGCGGCGTCGCGGCCTTTTCCCGGTTGCGCACCGTTGAATCCATCACGCGCACCTTCAACAACAATCCGCGGGCGGCGATTCCTTGCTGTAGCTGGTCCAGCTGCTCCGCGCTCACCTTTGAGGGGCTGTGCGCGATTTCCAGCAGGATGGGCTCGAGATCATCCAGCACGCTGGCCACGGCGTTATCGCCCGTTTTCAGAGCGGTTTGCCGGTAAATCCGGTTCGAGTTCACCAGGTCCTCGGCGCTCTGCTGCTCTTGCGAAATGTCCACTTCCTTGTCCTTCGCGTTGCCCGCAATTTCCGGCTCCGCGTTGGAGATTTCCAGCAGGATGGACTGAGCTTTGTCCAGATGATCGCCCACGGCAACCAGCAGGATCCGCTCGCGTACCTGAGTGGGATTCTTTGTCGCCACATCCGCTGCCGGGCTTACAGAAGGTGTTCTCATGCCGCCAATCGGAATGTATCGCCCGGCCAGGAACGCCGCGACAATCAGCGTGGCCACCGCACCTACCGTGACCAACCGCCTGGGTGACATCCACGCCGTCCACGCGCTCCAATCAAATCCTGGCCGTGCCCCGACCCGGGGGGCTCGGTCGAGCTTCGGCGCAATCGCGTGCCACAGCCGAGTCTCATAATTCGCGCCAGGCTCAGCCACCGGCAGCGCGTCCACATAGGCCAGCACCTGTTTCAGCGCATCATAGGATTTGCGGCACTCCGCGCATTCGCGTAGATGCTGCTCCACCGCAGGCGTGTCGGCCGCATCGCCGTAGCGGTATTCCAAAAGTTGCTGTTCGTCCAAGTGTTTCATTTCAGTTCGCGTTTCCTTTTGCTATCTGTCTTTGACTGACTAACGGTTCCAAAGTCCTGCGCAATTTTTGCACTGCCCGAAAAACACTGTTCTTCGTCGCTCCCGCTCCCAATCCCAGCGTGCTGCCAATCTCTTCAATTGACCGTCCCTCGAAATGCCGGAGCACAAATGCGGTGCGCTCCACGGGGCTGAGCTCCATCATCGCCGCCTTCACCTTGTCCCGGACTTCACGGCTCAACATCAGCCGGTCCGGGCCCGGGTCGGTGCTCACTGCTATGTCCAGCGGGTCAAGCTCTTCTTCGCCGGTCCCTGAAGGCTGTTGACGGTGGCTCGCTTCCGGCTTGCGCTTGCGCATCAGGTCCAGCGCGCAGTTCACTCCGATGCGGTAGAGCCATGTCCCGAAGTTTGCGCGCGACTCGAACTTGTCCAGCCGCCGGTAGGCCCTCAACATGGCCTCCTGCACCACTTCTTCCGCGTCATGTTCGTTTCCAGTCATGCGATAAGCGAGGCGGAAAAGACTCCGTCCGTGACGTTCAACCAGTACGCGAAATGCGTCCTGATCCCCGCCCAGGGCTTGCTGGACCTGCTCAGCATCTCCGCCTTCCATCCGATTCATTAGACCGGGGTTCCCCCCTAGCGGTTAGTATGATTTTTGGAACAGATTACGCCTCCGGCAGGGTATCCCAGCGGCAGCCATTTAGGCCATTTCTAGGGGCGGAAATGTTCCTGTAGCCCAGGCTGGGGTGAAGACCTGGGGCTTCTCGTTGCCAAAGGCGCATCCATAGCCGGCAATAGCGCGCCATTTCTTCTGATTTGCCGTTCGGGAAGATTCGGAGGTTTGTGGGGAAAGCTCCTGATTGTGCCGGACCGCGAATCGAGAGTGGCCAGCCCTACTTTTCGCTCTTTTTCCTGTCCACTTTGAGGATCAGCACGATTTCTTTGCGCGTATCAAAACTCGAAACCGTGCGTGATATTGAGGTCATTCCGTTCAACTCCGCGTGAATATCGAAGTCCACATTGGGATCCAGCCCGCTGAAGCGGTAGAGCCCCTGCTCGTCGCTGATGTAGGTGCGAATAATTTGCGTTTTCTTATTCAGGAGGTAAACGACGGCCCGGGGAAGCACGTTTTCCTGCTTGTCCACAACTGTGCCGGTCAACGTGCGCAATGGAGATTCGCGTTGACGAGCCGAAGCAGGCGCCAAAGCCGCGGCGATACAAATTACCAATGCCATGACAATTGCTGGTTTCACGGTTTCTTCTTCGATTGGGGCACCATGTTGAATACCAGGTCCACCCGGTCCCCCACGATGGCCGTCACTTTCTTCACTTGCGGAACGAAGCCCTTGGCCCTCACCTCAACCTCATAATCTCCAACGGAAGGAACGCGCGCCGCAAATTCTCCCCGGCTATCAGAGGTGAGCTCCCAGAGAGGCTTCTTCTTCTCCACGGGATGAATTCGTGCATCGGCTCCCGGAAGCGCCCGGCCTTCCGGAGTGAAGACCGTCGAATACAACAGGCAATCATTCGGACTTGGTTTTCGCTGCGCCCAGGAGCGGGCCGTGAAGGCCCCGTCCACTGCTGAAGTTAAAACGGCAACCAGTAAGATTCCCCATAAGGTATGCGACCGGAAAAGACAGAATGAATGCACTTCGGACCGGGAAGAGTTATACCGCGTCTTCCTCTTCCTCCTCATCTTCGACATCCACATCAGCGTCGTCATCTGCATCCTCGCCCTCTTCCTCGTCTTCTTCTTCCTCATCGTCTTCCGAGATAAGGTTTAGATGCACGGGATGAGTCTGGACGATTTCCAATTCCGCATCGCATTCGGGGCAGGTTACAATTTCGCCCTCTTCCACTTCATCTTCGTCGAGGTCTATCTCGACGGCGCACTTGGGACAATGGACCACGGCGGACGCCCTCCTTGAGTTTATACAGCCCCTCCGGTTGGTCGTATTATATACCGAGGCTGCTATCAACAAGAAAGAGGCGCGACGGGTTGCCTTACTTCACACGCAAACGGAGTGTTGGGCCGGTGTGGTTGCCCCGGAAATGATAGCGCGGTTTCCAAGGGGGCCGGGGCTTCCGCACCGACAATCAAAGAGCTAACGATCTGAAAATTTAATCCCTGAAGAAATGCCGCGATCATGGAAGGGATTTGCGATTAAAGGGAGTAGTGGACTTCAAAGAATGGCCGGCAAACGCGAACACCCGGAACACCCCATGGTCGGCGTCGGCGGAGTCGCCATCCGCGATGGCCGGGCATTGCTCATCCGCCGCGGGAGCGAGCCGCTCAAGGGTGAGTGGTCCATCCCCGGCGGAATGCTCGAAGTCGGGGAGACCCTCGCGGAGGGCGTTGTCCGCGAGCTTTGGGAAGAAACCGGGCTACGCGTCCGAGTCCTCGACCTTATCGAAGTTTTTGAGCGCATTTTTGACCAGGAAGTTCAACCGGACACGGAAAAAAAGGAGCAACCGCACGGCCGCCCGCTCTATCACTTCGTGATCATTGATTATTTGTGCGAGATTATTGACGGCGAAGCACGGCCGGGGAGTGATGTAACCGATTTGGTTTTTGCTTCAGAAGATGAACTTGCGCGGTATCATTTGACGCCAACCGCCACTCGCGTAATCCAGAAAGCCTTCGCCATGTCCCGCTCCCGGCCTCACGCGCACACGCCGTAGAGTTGCCCGAGCGGCGCTACCTCTGCGCCCGCAATTGCTAATGCCTCTTCCTCCCGCCATCCGAATCAGCTCTCAGAATTTCGACTGAACCGTTGTTGTCCGTAAGCTGGAGCGCGCACCCGCCAGAATTGATTTTTCCGTTGAGGGAATCCCCACCCATGACCCCCGTCGCCGTAACCGGTATCTCGCTGCTCACCTTTCCGAACGAAGTGTGCGCCGAAACGTCATAGTTGGCGTTGTCAGGCAGGCGCAGCCGGATGGTGCCAAATGTTGTCCGCAAATTAACGTGGTTGCAGGAACTCCCACCCCGCTGCGCAACCCCTGAAACTTCCACCGAAGCGTTTTGATTCTCCACATCCACGCTGCCTTGAATGTCTTCCAAGATCACCGGCCCAAAGGAGGTGCGAACGTTTGCCGGGCCGCGTACACCGGAAGCCTTCGCGCCCCCATTGGAGCTTTCCACTGTGAACGCGCCTCCGATATCGCTGGCGCGCACCAGTCCGAAACTCGTTCTGACATAGGCTTCCCCGCCCACATTGGTAAGCGTGACGGTTGCATTGCCGTCCAACACCCGCGCGCCACGCTTCACCTCAGACGCATCCACGCTGCTGAAATGCCCGTTAATTTCCAGCGCGCCATCGATTTGCGCCACCTTGATGGATCCATTGTTGTTTTCGATGGTGGCATCGCCGTGTATGTTCTCCGCCAAGATGGACCCGAAAGAAGTCTTGGCCTGGATCCCGCCGTGAATATCCCGCAGGACAATCTTTCCATTCTGATTGTCCACCTCCAGCGCCCCCCCAATGTCGTGCGCGTCCACGGTCCCAAAACTGGTCCGCAGGGAGGCTCCGGCTCCGGTGTCGCTGCCCGTGATATTTCCGTTCTGCGAGTGGCAGAGCAGCTTTTGCTTGATGTTCAGGAACGAAATCGTGGCAAAGGAGTTGTAGAGTTCCGTTGCGCCGCTGACGTTCTGCACGTCCAGGGCCCCATAGGAATTGTGCACAATCAAATCGCCCCGGATGTCGGACACCGTAACCGAACTGAAAGAATTGGTAATGCTGGAGGGTCCTCCGGCATCGTGCAAGGTCACCGAGCCATTATTGTTCGTGATGGTCGCCGCCTTGGTAATATTGTTGGCGGTGACGTTGCCGAACCGGTCTCGAACCGTGAGCGACCCGTGAATCTGCCCGGCGTTCACCGAACCATTGTTGGTCCCCAGGTCCGCGTCCCCCTCATTGGCAATCAACTCCACCGACCCGAAGGAATCGCGCAGAAGCTGCAGCCCGCTGCCGTCGTGCACCGTCACACTGCCTTGCCGGTCATCAATATCGGTGGCAGCTTTCAGGCTATAAACGCTTACACTCCCAAAACTATTGCGCACCGTGAGTGGGGCGTCTTCCGGCATTTCAATTTTGTATTCCACGGAATAGGACACATTGCGGTGATTCCAAAAACTGTTGTTCTGCTCCGGGTAATCCGTGCGGATCAACAGCCCGCTGGAAGAGGGTTCCAGGTGGATCTGCACCTGGTTCGCGAAGCTTTCTGCTTCTTGTTGCGAGGAGGCGGAGACTCGAATCGTCGCCGCAATATGGACGTCGCGTGAGGCGTGCGTCCTGACGGTGATATCTCCGAACTTGTGCTCCATGCGCAGCGATTGCCCGCCGGGCAGCGGCACCGTGCGGTCAAAATTGTGGGTCACCACCTCATCCCGGCCGCCGGCCGCTCCCCGCGGCTCCGGCGAGGCTTTCGCCGGCGCGGGGCCCATGGTTCCCGCGACCAATATCGCAGCCGCGCACGCGGCAACTTGCCAGACTTTCACGTCAATCCTCCCGAAGTACTTCCTGCAGCGTCTGCTGCTTTTGCTGGTAAAAAGAGAGCAGCTCGGCCCTCATATGCGCGTTGCCGAGGTTCTTTTCCAGGCTGCTGCGGCAATCCGCAATCGCCGCATCCAGCAAATCCAGTTTTTCACGGTAGTTCATCATCAGCGGAGTGGAAGCCGCCGCCAGTTTGGGTTCGGCCAGTTTCGCCAGCTTGTCTATGGACTGCACGTAGGCTTGCTCGGCTTGCTCCACCTGTTTCACCGCATTCTCAGTCAGCAGCTGTTTATTATCCTGCGGCGTAGGGACGGCGGCATGGTGCAGCATCACCCACGCACCTGTGCCGGAGACAATCAGGAGCGCGAGCGTGGCCACGGCCGTCTGCCAGCGCAGCCCCGGGGCCATACCCAGCCCGGGAATCCACGCACGCCAGCCGCGCGTCCTGGCCGTCTCCGCTTCCAAATCGCCCGCGATGCGGTGCCACAATCCCGGGCTCGGCCATTCCTTGTGCATGGTCTGCGCCGCCGCGGAGATTTCCCGCCAGATGCGCAGCTCTTCCCGGCATGCCCCGCAATTCTTGGCATGATTTTCCAGCCCGGCCAGCAGCTCCGGAGTTTCCTCCAGGAGCGCCGCTTCCAGATCTTGGCAATCGAATTCTTGTTCCTTCCGCATTTCGTTCCTCACACTTCGCCCTGCGGCGCCGCCATCTTCCGTCCGCCCGCCTGTTCCCGCAACATCTCACGCAGTCGGCGCTTGGCTTGATACAGCGCGTTCTTCGAAGCCATCTCCGAAATATTCAGGATGGCTCCAATCTCTGAATGCTTGAATCCTTCCACTTCGTACAACTGGAACACCGAGCGCATGTAAGGCGTAAGTTGCGCCATGCATCTTTCCAAGCTCATCCGTAGCGGATGGTCGTGCATCGGCGCGGGCGCGTCAAAAGTTTGGTCTTCCGCCACCAAATCCTGCTCAGGCGTTTCTTGTCGGCGCGACTTCCGCCTTCGCAGGTCGTAGCACGCGTTCATCAGGATTCGGTACGTCCAGGTGGAAAACGCCGACTGCCCCTTGAAGTACTTTATGCCCCGATGAATCTTCAGGAAGGTCTCCTGCACCGCGTCTTCCGCGTCGTGTGTGTTCCCCAGCAAATTGAGCGCGATGCTTTTCATCTTTCCGCTCCGCGTCCTATATAGTTCTTCGTATGCTTCCAGACTCCCGCCCCGGCAGGCTTCCGCCAGCCGTGTATCCGTAGCCCGCGCTTCCGACGGCGCGGCCCCGCTAGCCGGGTCATCCAGCCTGGGCAAGCAAAGCTCCTGGGTGGCGTGTTGCCAAGTTAGTGTACCTGCAAGACCCAACTTCGCACCCTCGATTCGTATGCCCTTCTCCTCACACCTACTTAGACGAACTGAGGGGCCAAAGTGTCAGAAGGCAGTGAAGCCGCGCGAGTTCTGGAGTGGGGTGGGTGCTTCTTGCGGGGAATCTCTAGTTCAGAGGTGAGCTACACAACTTCGACGACGGCGCACGAGCACCTCTGGCCGGTTTGAAGATCTGAGGTTTCTCGCTGCCAGTGGAAGATGTGTAGCTGGCAGCGGAACGACTACAATTCGTTCAGGCCTTATCTTGGCGCAGCCGCAGGAAGCGCCAAATACACTTTCTTGTGCAGCACGGAGTCTTCAGATCCAATCAAGACCTGGCCAATCCACCGCGGTTCCGTGGGACTGTCAATCAAAAGTCTCAGATTACGCGCGTCCCCCGGCACTTCAAACACCATCTTGGAAATGTAAGATTCGCCCGGCCGCAATGCCTGCATCATCGAAGGTCCGGCCTGCCCTGAATCAGACAATGCCTGTTGGCCGGCCTGTGAAATCGGGTAACTGTGCCCGCCTTCATCCACCAGCGTAATTTCGCGGCGCGAAGGATCGAGCGGACCGTTTCCCCGGTGCCGCGAAATCGTGTTCTCGTCAAATCGCGTCCGCACCGAGACAATCGCGAAATTTCCCTGGACTCTCAGGGGTGATGATTCGCCTCCGTCGATGACCGATGCTAATTGCACTCCGATCACGCTGTACGCCAGGTGGCAATCCACTTCGCAAAAGTATTTTTCGTTGCCCGGGGTGAGGGTCAATTCCTGGCTGGCCAGCGAGGCGCCGAAGAGCGTCGCGGAATACCCAAATACAAATACCAGCGCGGCCATCATGATTTTCCAGGCCAGTCCGCGGCCGCCGAATAGCCAACCGCTGCCAACTGAAAAACATCTCGCCAGCCGCTGCTCGCCGATTAGCCTGGCGCAAATCACAAGAGCGACCGTGCCCGCAATTACGCAAACAGTTCCTAGGAACGAAAGCATTCCAAATAAAACGAACGCTTGCTTGATTTCCATGGCTCACTCCTCCTACTCGCTTAAAGATTGTCATCCAATTTCAACGGTGGTCATCCATCACTCGTCAACTGGCCACCGCCTCAGGCAAACTTCCAAACGTCCTAACGCGTGTGCGATATTCCGCCATCGCGGCGGCCAGGTCTTCTCCTGTAAACTCGGGCCACATCTTCTTTGTGAAATAGAGTTCGGCGTAAGCTGATTCCCACAGAAGGTAATCGCTCAACCGTTGCTCGCCTCCCGTGCGGATCACCAGGTCCACTTCCCGCGCATCGTCATGCGTCACATCTCCGAGGATTCCCTCAAAGGATTTCCGCGACACTTGCGTGACCGTGTAGAAGCGGCACGCGGCGCGATAGAGCATTTCGCGCGAGGAATAATCCACGGCGAGCCGCAGGTGCAGCTCGCGCCCCTCCGCGGTGACCGCTTCTGCGGATTCGATGGCCGCGCGCAAGGCAGGCGAGATGCGGTCGCGCCGCCCGATGGCCGAGATGCGAATCCCGTTGTGGGCGCAACGCGGCCCCTCCACGATCAAGTAATCATGCAGGAGGTGCATCAGCGCTTTCACTTCCGCGGCCGGGCGCTGCCAGTTGTTGGCCGAAAAGGCATAGAGCGTAAGCGTCTCGATGTTCAGATTCTTCGCTGCACGGGCAATCCGGCGAAGATTTTCCGCGCCGGCGCGGTGCCCCGCCGAGCGCGGCATCCCGCGCGAGGTGGCCCAGCGCCCGTTTCCGTCGGTGATGATGGCGACATGAAGTTTTCCCTGTGGAATGGAGTTCATTTTCAAATGTGCTTTCTCCGCCGCAAACATTGGAGTAAACAACTTTGTTATGCAAAGTCAGTTGGCAAAAAATATATGCGCCGCTCAGCGCTCCCGCGTCGCCTGAATCAGCGCTTCCATGTGGTTCAAGTAGCGCTCCAGCGCGCGCCGCCCTGCCGCCGTCAGCCGGAATTCTGTCTTGGGCAGCCTTCCGTCGAATGATTTGGTGCAGGCGATGTAGGCCGCTTCTTCCAGTCTTCGCGCATGGACGCTTAAATTCCCGTCGGTGGTGTGCAGCAGCGCTTTCAATTCGTTGAAGGTCAGGGAATCGTTCACCGCCAGCGCGCTCACGATCCCCAGCCGCATGCGCTCGTGGATCAGCCGGTCCAGGTCGGGAGCGATTGCTTCCGCCTCGCCGCGGACGGTCTTCAACCTGTCCGCAGCCGCGCGGCTTTTTGCGCCGCGTTCCGCTGTCCGCTCTTGCCGCAGTGCATTCGATTTCACGATTCTTGCTCCCTTTTCAATTCAATCGCCTTCCGCGCATCACCCGCCGTACCGTCGCGCAATCAGCAACCCAAATCCAATTTGCAGCCCGCCGAATCCAAAGGCCATGAACGCGTCCCCCCAGGCCGTTGGCCCGAGCAACGCCACGGCGCCCGTAACCATCATGCATAGCCCCATCATCGGCACGACGCGAACTGAAAACGCTCCACCCGTAACCACGGCAGTCCCGTAGAGAAGTAGCCACATTCCAGGCAACACACTCACCAGACCCGCGCGATAAAGAACCACTGTCAGCAGAGCTCCCACCAGCAGCGGCGGCACAAAGCTCAACGCAAATCGCCGTCCCGGTCCTGAGAAAACTCTTCCCTTTGCGGCCCGGGCCTTCAACACGGTCGCGCCCCCGGCGAGAATCACGGCGATGGCCAACTCCATCAGCCAGACAGCCAGCCACCGCACCGGAGAAATTTGCAGCGCCGCAACGTAAGCCGCGGCAACGGCGGTCACGCCCATGGCCGCGCCGCCCCATCCGGGCACGGCCGTAAACCGCGCGGCGTTCTCCATGGTTTCGCGGATAAAGCGCAGATTGTCCGCGGCGCGAACCTCCAGCCGTACAGGTTCGGGGACCGTTTCAGGGAGAGAACCAGCGGTACGCATGCAGTGAATATACCTGAAAGCGTATTTTTGTCAAGTACTTTATGTTATAAAGTTTAAGTGCCTCGAGGAGGTCCAGGATATTTTCCCACCATCGCATTCCACCGGACCCGCAGCACTTCCAGAATCGCTCCCGGGCCGTCCCACAGGGCATTCAGGCGCGTCGCGGGGTCGTCCGCCCAGCGCACGGGGATCTCGGCGACGGTCAGCCCGCGCCGCTGCGCGATAAACAACAGCTCCGGATCGAATCCAAATCGCTCCAGCCGCTGCTGCTCGAAAATGATTCGTGATCGCTCTGCGCGGAAAGCTTTGAAACCGCACTGCGTGTCGGAGAATTCAAGGCCCAACACCAACCGCACCACCCCATTGAAAACTTTGCCCAATTTTTCCCTGAGCCATGGCTGATGTATCTCAATCAGCTTGGTGTCCAACGCTCGCGAGCCAATGGCAACGTCGTGTGTGGCCAGCGCCGAAAGTAATTTGTCCGCTTCTTCAATGGGTGCGGAGAGGTCGGCATCGGTGAAAAGTACAATCTTTCCCTGGGCTTCCAACATTCCATGGCGCACGCTGTAGCCTTTGCCCCTGTTTCCTGGATTTTTCACCAGCCGCAATTCCGGCCAACCCGCGCGGCGCGATTCCACCAATTGTACCGTGCCATCCTTCGAGCCATCGTCCACAACAATTACTTCTGCTGAGCCGCCATGATTCCTCAGGTAGTCGCGAATCCGGTTGAGAGTTCGCGGCAGTCTTTTTTCCTCGTTGTACGCGGGAATAATGATAGAAAGGTCGAGCGGGAAGGCCATCACGATTCAAATCCGTAGCGCCCAATCAGCGGCACAAAGCGGCACTCATAAAGCGGACGCGAAATAATCTGGCCACCGGACTTGGTCACTAACACCAGCTCCTGGGAATTGCCGGCGCCCACAGGCACCGCCATCCGCCCGCCTTCGGCAAGCTGATCCACAAGAGGTTGCGGGACATTGGGCGCTGCCGCAGCCACCACAATCGCGTCAAACGGCGCGGCTTCTTTCAGGCCGGCCGAGCCGTCGCCAGTGTGCACAAAAACGTGATCATATCCCAGCCGCGTCAGCCGCTCCTGTGCCGCCATCGCCAGTGTTGGATGGCTTTCCACGGTGTAAACCGTCGCCGCCAGCCGCGAAAGCACCGCCGCCGCATATCCCGAGCCCGTTCCGATCTCCAGCACCTTCTCTTTCCCTGTCAGCGCAACCGCTTGTGCCATCGAAGCCACCATATACGGCTGCGAAATTGTCTGCCCCTCGCCAATGGGGATGGGCTTGTCCTCGTATGCCTGGCTGAGATATTCCGCGGGCACAAACTCGTGCCGCGGCACAGTCAACATGGCCTCCAGTACGCGTTCGTTTCGAATGCCCCGCGGGCGCAGTTGGCGGTCCACCATCTCCTGGCGCAATGCACCAGAGTGCAGGTCACCTGCATTATCCTGCATGTCCACGCAAGCCCTTTTCCCGGTGGCTGGCGCCATCACTTGTGCGCCCGGTCGCCGATCTCACCCAGCAATTCCTTCACCGCGGCATCCAGTTGAGAGTCGCGCCCGGTATAGCTTTCACCCACGGGCCGCGTCACGGGGATGTCCACTGGCCGGGGATTCATTTCCATGGTTTGCCCGTCGTGACCCTGCACGCGGATAAAAGGCAGCCGTAAGCTGGAACCGTCAATCAGCGAAACGTTCGATGTGTAAATGATCCATCCCGCCGTAGGCTCGCCTACTACTTTGCCGAGCCCCAGCGACCGATAGCCTTCCGTGAAATCCTCGGCGTCGGAGAGCGAATGTTGGTCGGTCACCAGAATCGTCGGCCGTTCCAGCGCCCGCTGCCCGAGCATGGTTCGCCCAGGGGCTGACGGCAACCCTCGCACGGTCATGGTCAGGTAATCGCGCCGCGCCAGTGCGTCAATCGCATAGACATTTACGAACCCGCCGGAATTGTGACGTACGTCCACCACCACACCCTCGCGCCCGTTATTTTCGGCATCCAAATCCAGGTAGAGCCTGTCCAGCGAACCTTGCGACATATCCAGCATGTGCACATATCCCAGCCGCCCGTTGCTGGCTTTCTCCACGTAGGCTCGTTTTTGTTCCACCCAGGCGCGATATTGCAGTGCCAGGTCGGCTTGCCGCGTGATCGCCTGTACAGGCACAACCTGCTTTCCCGCACCGTCCGCCGACCCTGAAATGGTCAACTCCACGCGCTTTCCTGATTTATTGTCGAGCAATTCATCGAGATTCGTGTGCGCGCCAATCGCCACTCCGTCCACCGCAAGCAGGTAGTCTCCGACTCTTATACCCTTGGCCAGCGACGCCGGGCCCAAAGGTGTTATTTCATTCGCGCGCAAATGTCCCGACCGGGCATACTCCGCGGGATCAAACGAAATTCCCAGCCGCGCCGTTCCCGCGCGTGGTGTTCCCGGGGCCCCTCCGCCCCCACCGGCCGCGATGCCCGAATGTGAAGAGTTCAGATCGCCGATCATTAGTGAAATTACACGACGCATCTCATCGGAAGTGGCCGAACCGGCAATATACGGCTCGTACTTGGTGCGTTCGGAGTCCCAATCCACGCCATTCATTTTGGCGTCGAAAAAATTGTCACGCAGATAGGTCCAGGCCTGGTGGAAAACTTCCATTTTCTCCCGGGCAAAATTGACATCGAGTTCCGCGGTAACATTCAGTGTCCTGGTCGCGCGCGTGTCCACATTGACCGCTTCAATCCGTCCCTGCTGCAGATAGAAAACTTCCTTTCCATCGGGCGAAAACTGCGCGTCGCGCTTGAAACCCGGCGTTGAGGTCAATTGTTTCGCAACCGCGGGCTCCCGCGACAATTCGTCCAGCGAGTAAAGATATAAATTCTGCTGGCCCGCAGCCTCAGCCGTCATCAACAGCCATTTCCCATCGGCGCTGATGGTCAGAGCGCCCACATCCACGCCCACCGGCAAAAGGCTTAGCCGCCGCCGGATATCCTCCCAAACGATTTCCACCGGCTTAACAGATTTCTTTGCCGGCTCCGCCGCGGGGGTTTGTTTCGCCGGCGCAGCGTCCGATGCCGGCGGCGTATCGGTTTGACGCGCGGGCGTTTCATTTTGTCGAGCGGGGGAAATCGTCCTGGGCGTCTCTTCCTTGAACAACTCCCGGAACTGATCCTCCCGGAAATGCGGCGTCCGCGGGATCAGGTCCACACGTGCAACCTGTCCCGACTCCGTTCGCTGCTGGGTATTGAATACGATGTAGGTCCCGTCAGGACTCCAGGTCACGTAATCGCCCGAAACATTGGCCAGAAAAGTTACCGGTTTGGCGTCCCCACCGGTTGCCGACACGATAGTTACGTTGCGAAAGCTCTTTTCCGCCGCGGGCACAAAAGCCAGCCAGCGATTGTCCGGCGACCATACAAAAGGCCGTGCCGATCCGAGCGGTGGGCGGTCCAAATGTCCAGTGGCCACGGTGCGCTCCTGCTTGCCGGCAACGTCCATCACAACCAGCTGCTGCGCGGCCCGCAGAAACGCCAGCATTTTTCCGTCCGGAGAATATTGCGGTTGCGTATCGGGCTGTGCCGCATGGGTGAGCTGCGTTTCCAACCGCGTCGTGAAGTCGTAAGTGAACAGATGCGGCGTGCCCTCCCGGTCGGAAACATAAACAAGCTGCCTGCTGTCCGGCGCCCAGGCAATCTCGTCTTCCGCTCCCTGGGAATTTGACACCCGCGCGGCATCGCCACCATCCTTCGCTGATGCGGCGAACACCTGTCCATGCGCCACGAACGCAACTTTCTTCCCGTCCGGCGAAAGAGCCAGCTCCGAAAACCCGTTCGTCAACGAGCGATGGTCCACGCCCTCGCCGGCAGGCGCGCCGCGCAGCGCAATCGAGACGCGGCTCGCTTCCCCCGAACCCAGGTTGAGCTTCCAAATTCCGAAATCGCGCTCGAAGGCGATGGCGCGCCCGTCATTGGAAATTGCCGGCCACAGCGCGCGGCAATCCTTGAAATGCGTAACCTCGCGCGCCGCGCCGCCTTGCGGCTTCACCCAGATATTTTCCGCGCCGCTCCGGTCGGAAACGTAATACAGATTTTTTCCATCCGCGCTCCACATGGGCCAGAGTTCTTTGGCCTGGCCATCGGTCACCGGCTCATACGATGGCGGCGCGCCCGCATGGCAAAGTTCAATCTGTGATTCATCCAGATGGCTGTGCCCCTTCCTCCACCACTGGCTCGAAGCCGTGCCGCGCGCGTTAATCGCGATGGTCTGTCCATCGGGCGCGGGCGCCGCGAAAAACTCATTGGTGAAGCGGTCAGCGCATACCGGCATGGGCGTGCCGCCCTCCGCGCTGATTCTGTAGATATCGTTTTGCCCGGCGATGTCATGGCTGCCGGTGGAAAAATAAATCCATTTCCCATCGCGCGACCAGGCATTGAGCACTTCCGGCGCATCGTCAAAAGTCAGCCGCCGCACTTCGCCGGTTGTAAACGTGAATATATAAATGTCCCCCCCACCCGTCCGGGTGGATACAAAGGCCAACTGTTTTCCATCCGGCGAATACACCGGCCGCGATTCCGTAGCCGGATGCGAAATCAACAGGTGCGCCGCGCCGCCCGCAGCAGGCACAGTCCAGATGTCGCCGCCGGAAACGAAGGCGATCTCCGATCCGTCGGGCGAAATCCCCGGGTCGTAAAGCGGAGCCACGCCCACCGGCTTGGCCGATTCATTTTGCGCCTGCGCCGCGCGAAACGAACCGGCAACCCCCAGCGCCACGGCTAGCACCATCACAACAGCGGCAATCCCTTTTCTCTGACGCCTGAGAACCCGCATCTCTCCCCCTCACATCCATTTATTTATTACGTCCCGCGAACCGCGAATCGGTTGGACCTAGTTGGCCGCCGCTGTCCGCCCCGCGCGCGCATCCCGCTGCTGCGGCCAAGTCTTGGTGTTCAAGATCTCCGCGATTTGCTCGAGCGCGAAATCAATTTCATCGTCGCGGTTATAAAAATGGGGCGAAAGCCTTACTCCTGCTTTGGGGCGGAAATCCACCATGATGTCCCGGGCGACCAATTCCCCGGCCACCTCCCGCGCGTGGGGACAATCAATGGACACTGTTCCCGCCCGCTCGCCCGCATCCGCCGGAGTATTCACGCGCCACCCGCGTGCCAGAGCGCCATCCACCAGCCGGGCAGTCTGTCGCATGGATTTCGCTCGAATGGCCCCAATTCCCACCGCGTTTAGCACTTGCAGGCCGGGTTGGCAGGCGTAGAGCGCAGGAATGTGCGGCGTCCCGTTCAGAAATCGGTACGAATCCTCGCGCCGGTCCACCGGCCCCACTTCAAAATTAAATGGGCGCTGGTGCGCCATCCATCCGGTGACTGCGGGCTTCAGCTTCTTCCGCAAATCGGGACGGACGTAGAGATACCCCACACCCGGGCCGCCGCACAGCCATTTCAAGACTCCGCCGGTGGCAAAATCCACGTTCAAAGCACGAACATCCAGCGGAATCGTGCCCGCGGCTTGGTATAAATCCAGCACCACGTGAGCGCCCATATTGTGAGCATGGTCGATGATCGTTTTTGCGTCCACAATCGTCGCGCTGCGAAAGAGGACTTGTGAAATGGGCACCAGAAGAGTATTGCGGTCGATCGTGCGCAGAAATTGCTTCATCGGCACGTGCAACCCGTCCTGCGAGCGAATCATTTTTACCTTTGCACCGTACCGCCGCTGCTCCGCATAAAAATAGACTATGGATGGAAACTCCAAGTCCACCATCACGATCTTGTTTCGCTTTTTGCTGAAGTCGAAGCAGGATGCGATGATCGCGTTTGTCAGCGTCACATTCTGGTGCAGTGAAATTTCTCCCGTTCCCGCCCCAATGAGCGACCCAATGCCGTCGCCCACCTTCACGGCCATCTCCCACCAGCCTTCTTCCCATGCGCGCACGCCGCGCGTGGCCCAGGAATCCGCGTAGTCGTGCAGCCGGTCGTAAACCCCCCGCGGCATGGCCCCCAGAGAATTGCTGATGAGATAAGTTGTCTTATCCAGGATGGGAAATTGTTCGCGCCACTTCAGCAGCTCATCCATCTTATTTACTCCGATACTTGCGATTCCTTTGGTCTTCCCGCCTGCCGCCCTGCCCACGCAAAGTAGCACAACGAGATGAACGCAAGCCAGGGTAGTCCGGACTCCAAAGTGATACGGAACCCGGGCACCCACCAGGTGGACACCATCACGGCCGTCAACGCAGCCAGCCCAACCAGCGAGCTCCATGGCCCTGCGGGGGCGAATCGTTTAGCGCCTTGCGGCGCGCGCCGTCGAAACATGAGGTGGGTCACGAAAATCATCATCCACACGAATAGCCCGCCAAAAAATGCCGCGCCAATCATGTAGACATACGCCGTCTCCTGGTAATAGACGTTCAACCCCAGCGCTGCAAACATTCCCGCGCTCGAAACCAGCAGCGCCGCCAGAGGAACTCCCTGCTTGCTCAGCCGCCCGAATATTCGCGGTGCGTATCCTCCGCGCGACAGCGAAAATATCATCCGTGAGGTGAGATACAAATTGCAGTTCACGCTCGAGAGCACTGCGGTCAGCACTACGAAATTCATCACATCGGCTGCGAACGGAATATGCGCCGCGCGAAAAACGCTTACGAAGGGCGATTCTGTAAGCCCCACCTTGTCCCACGGCAACACGCCAACCAGCACAGCGATGCCACCAATATAAAACAGCGCCAGTCGTGCCAGTGTTTGCTTGAGCGCGCGCGGCACGGCGCGGCTGGGATCGCCCGCCTCGCCAGCGGTTACGGCCACAATTTCCGTTCCGAGGTAACTGAAAATGGCCATGGCCACTCCCAATCCCACTCCCATCCATCCGTGCGGCAGGAATCCGCCGTGCCCGGTGTAATTCACGAAGCCGGTGCGCGGAAATCCAATTCCAAAAATCAGCGCCGCACCCAATATCAGGAAAAGCACGATGGTTACGACCTTGATCATCGCGAACCAGTATTCAAACGCGCCGAAATTCGCAACGCTGCGCGCGTTCACGTAAACCAGCGAGGCTGAAAACGCCACAATCCAGACCCATCCGGGGACTGCGGGATACCAGTAGTGGCAGTAAATGGACGCCGCCACAACTTCACTCCCGATGGCCACCACCTGCGCCAGCCAGTAGGAATACCGCATCACGAACCCCGCCCAGGGATGCAGGTAAATTTCGGCGTACACTCCGAATGATCCCGCCACTGGATGCGCGACGGCCATTTCCGCCAGGGCCCACATCAGCAGCAGTGTGATCAGCGCGCCGGTTGCATAGCTGAGGATGACTCCGGGCCCCGCCGCGCGCACGGGAATGGCGCTTCCGAGGAAAAGCCCGGTTCCAATCGCGCCGCCAAGCGCGATCATCGAAACCTGCGGGGAAGTGAGTTTCCGCCTCAAACCCGACTCGCGCCCGAGAATGGCCTGAGCCCGCGCGGCGCGTGCGTCATCAGCGGATGATGTTGTGGGGGAAGGGTTTACTACTGGATTGGAGGAGTCCATATCGGTCCGGGGCCGCCATGCTAACAGAAACGCCGCCGTCCCGCGCGAATCCGCCCGCTTTTACTTGAACCGCTTCTTAAAAACCACATCCAAGCTGAACGTGCCGTTGAAATCCCGCAGCGCCACGATGCTTATGTCGGGCCGCACAATATATTCCACTTGCACCACTTCCTCTTGCGCCCCGGCCACATTCGTCGCATAAGTGACGGCCAGATGGTTCCCCACGCGCTCTTCAATGGTCACGCGGGCCGCGCCGTTCTGCGCGTTGGTCGTTCCCGCCAGGAACGGGTCCACGCGGAATCGGGTGATGCCAAAAAGTTTTTCAAGCCGACCGCCCAATTGGCTGGAGATGGCTTCGGAAAGCAGCGATGTAGCGCCCGACTGGGGCGTCTGCGCCGCAGTGGACCCGCGGTACGCTGTTGACTCGGTGGCCTGCCCCAGGGCCAGCAAATTAATAATGTCGGTTGTGGGCAGAGGCGGATCGGACCGGTAGCTCATGGCCAGCCTGCTCGCTGGCCCTGAAATATCAAGTGTGACTTCGTATTGTTGCACCGTGGTCGTGGCCTGCACGTTCAGCACCGGGTCCAGCCGGAACGGATTGGTGAAATCAATGTCTCCGCGTGAAAGCCGGTAACGATTTCCCGCAAACGAAAGCTCCCCGTTCAGCAGGCTGATGCGCCCCAGCAGGATCGGATTTTCCCAGGTGCCGCGCACACGCAAGTTCGCTTCACTCTCAAAGCTGGCGCTGCTCCATTCCACCCGGGCGTCGGGACTCGATTTGGCCTGGATGTCGAATTGCAGGTTGCGCAAGAATGGAGACGACGTTGTCGGCGCACGCACCGCCTGGCTATTGGAAACCAGCAATGCGGCGAGATCAAATCCCTGTGCCAGCAACAACCGGTGAACCGTCACGCTTCCCGAAAGCGTGGCCGCCTGCGTGCTCCCGGAAAACCGGAGCGACCCGCTGGTCAGCCAGCTCATCCCCACCGGATATCGAATGCGCACATTGGTCGCGCGCGTCGTGATGTCGTACCGCATTGCACCGAATCCATCTCCGTAACTCAGCGACCCGCCGAAAACCAGCTCGCCACCGCCAGTTTCTGCGCGGACATTTTCAAATGTCAGACGGCTGGCATCAAACACAAACGCGCCCGTCACGTTACTCAGCCCGGCCGGGAAATCATCGTAATTCGCGGAGGCATTCGTCACCTCCATGCGGCCGTTGATGCGCGGCGCCGCAAGCGTTCCATCAATGGAAGCATTGACGTTCGCCGCACCGCTGGTCTTCAGACGGGGCACAAATCCGGCCAGCAGCCGCAGATCGACCGCGCCGATCAGCTTCAATCCCAGGGTCCGGTCTCCCGCGAAGCGGGCGAAACCTGAAATGTGGAAGTCCGTATTCGAGCCGGTCAAGTTTGCGTGCTCAATGCGTACTTCATTTTTCCTGTAAGTAATCTGGATGGGGTCCTTATTTTCGAGCTTCATGAAAGCGTAATCCATTGCCAAGTGTGTGAGATTGACGTCCATGGAAATGGAATCCTGTTTTAGCAGGGCTCCCGTGAGTTTGAAATGCCCGTCCATGCTGCTGCTCCCGGTGATTCCTTCCAGATGCAATCCCGCCCGAATCAGCGGGTCGGGGTCCATGCCCTTCACTTCCAGCTCGCCGAAGATGGGCATATCGCCGGTTAGCGCCAGTTCAAAGTGTCCGCGCAAGCGGTCGGCGGGCAGCGCTGAGTTCAAATCCAACCGCGCTGTCTTTCCATCGGAATCCAGCTTCCCCTCAAAGCTACCGAATAAATCCTGGCCCGCTCTTAAGTCCACCAGGCGGACCGTACCCTGCGCCGCGGGTGCGAGCAGCGGGCCGCTTCCATGCAATTGAAAACTCAGGTCACCGGATAGCGGCATCCGCGGCGTTTGAATCTGGCGAATCTCCTGAATGGGAATCACCGCGCCGGTGAGATCGAAGTTGATGTTGGCATCCGCGAACCGGAAACCAATGTTGCCGGTCAGCAGGCTCGGGGCACGACCGCCGGCGGCACCCAGTGGAGTCAGTCGCAATTCGCCATTGGCAATGCGCACTTCGTTGTGATCCAGGGTCAGCTGCCCGCGCGCGCGGTCAATCGACCATCCCCAGGCGTTCAGTTCCGCGATCTCAAAAACTCCGGTGAGTTGCGGATCGCCGTGCGTCCCGCGCCCGTGGAATCCCCCGGTGAGCAATCCGTGCACCGGAAACGACAAACCGAACATTTGTTGCAATCCATCCAATGGCGTGCGAGATACATCCGCATCCATGTTCCACTTGGCATTCTCCAAATAGGCCCACTCATCCAGTTCAAGCGAAAGGTCGAATTGCGCCGCGGAATTCCCGCGCCGGGCATGAGCGCGCGCAAACTGAAATCCCGTCGAGGAATAAGTCAGGTCGCCTTCCGCCTCATCCCAGTAGAGCGTCCCGTAGCTGGCATCGAAGGCGTGCACGTGTCCTGCGAAGGTGGGATTCACCAGCGGCCCGGTAAGCTTTCCTTGCCAGGTGGCACGCCCTGCGATTCGCTCGGGCGCTGCATCCTCGCCCCGCAGCCGGTTAATGAAATCATCCCACGGAAGCATATCGGTCACCGTCAACCCAACGTCGAGCGCGGAATCGTCTCCTCCCAGTGTTCCGCCAAAAATAATTGTGGTCGTGGGCGTTTCTATCTTGCTGGCATGCAACACCACGCCGTTTCGGTCCATTGAGTAGTCATATTCAATGTGTGCCGTCGCCGGTATTTTCCCCGGAGGGAGCACTGCCGCTGTGGTCCAATCGGTAGTGCCTTGCGATGCAAAGTGCTTGAAATCCCTGGCCCACGTTGACAGGGCATCCACGCCCATGGCCCCGTCCCAATGAAACGTCTCCACCGGCAGATTCTTGTTTGCGATGGCGTTAAGCACCGTGCCCACACTCATCCCGGTCGAGTGAGACTCCACGCGAAACAAGAGCCCCTTGAAATCCAGGTTCACGCGCCCGTGCATAGTTCCACCGAGCGCCGTTGCCTCGAAATTAGGCACCACCATGGTGTTGTGCGCGATTTGAAAATCTCCCCGCGTAGTGATTCCCCCGCTGTGGAACCAGTCGTAGGGCAGATTAATTTCTCGCGCGGCGTAATGCCCGGTCGCTTTCCACTCTTCATTTTTGAATGTGCCGCTCCCGCCGAAATCCACTTTCCCGCCCGGCATGGTCGGTTTGCGGAATATCTCTTCGATGTCCAAAAAGTCGAGCATTCCGCGCCAGCGAAAGCTCAACGCGGGCGTGGCGAGAGGCTCGATGTCAGCCTGAACATCAAAATTGGAGTGGGGAAGTTTCAGCTGCAATTGTTCCACGTGGAACGCTTCAGCCGAAATTGCGAATTTCAAAGAAACCCCTGCCGCAAATGGCATGTTGCGATTGGCCACTAATGTAAACCGGTCCCAAGTGAGCTTTCCAACATAGATTGGTGCGTTACGGGCCTGTCCCCAATCCACCGCCAGGTTGAAGTTGTCACCTTCCGCGACCAGCGGCACGCGAACATCGTTGTAAAGAATGGTTCCGTCGTCCAGTTGCAAGTGGTGGATTGCGAATTCAAAAAGCCGCACGCGCAGCGGCCGGTCGCTGGGCGCATTCGGGGTGCGCGGCGGCGGAATATTCGACGTGCCATCCGCGTTGAACCGGATATGGACCTCCGGTTTCAGAATGCGCAACTCCCGCAGCGAGACTTTTTTGTGCCAGAAGGAGTCCACTTGAATTCTGACGATCAACAAATCTGCATGAAACAGGGGCGGCGTACCTTCCGGCTCACGGCCGTGAACCGTAAGCCCGGTCAATTCCACCCGAAGCGCCAGCGGCGCGAAATGGAATCGCTTAAGTTCAACAGTCCCGCCCGAGACTTGCTCAATTTGTTTGATAACCGCATTGCGCATGGAGCTGTCAAACCAGCCCAATTCAAGAACGGCGACTCCGGCCCCCGCGAGCAAGATGAGCAGCATCACCAGCGCCACGAGCGCGCGGAAAATCCGCCGCGTCCAACTGCGCTTGGGTTTGGGCTTTTTGCCAGGTTGTTTCTTCTCGGTCATTTCGATCCCGCTGCCGCCTCCGGCACAATCTCAATCTTCAACCGCGACCGGCTCTCCGTGAGCCATTGCGCCGCCCGCGCGGAAATATCCTGTTGCACCAGCAATTCGTGGATCTGCTCCCGCACCGAATCGATCGGAGGAACTTTCTGCCCCCGAGCGGTCAGTTCCTTGGTGAACTCCGCATCGTAATATTTTTGCTCCGCTTCGCTATCTACCTGCGCCGCCGGTCGGAACTTGTAGTCGAAGTACCGGTTGAAAAATAATTCCTGCCCCAGCAGGCGCCGCACTGCCGTGGAAGTGAGCCCCACCTCACCCGTCCGTTTTTGATAGGGTTGCGTTCCCCCCAAAGACTTTTCCAATTGCTGAACGGCCGAACTCACGTCCGCGTCCGAGGGCGGCGTGAAATGCGCCGCCTGCGCCTCGCGTTCTACAATCCACTGGTCAATGAGCTCATCCAGCCGCTTCGATTCCGTTTCCGCCTCGCCTCCAAGCAATTTCTGAAATTGCCCCAGCTCCCGTAAATCGCTCATCAACAACACATCGCCTTCCACCCGCGCTACGATGCGGTCCACCACTTGCTGCCCCGCCGCCGGGCGGCACATCATCAGAGCCAAGATGCCTGCCGCAATCGTCAGCGCAACAAACGCTCCCAACCGACCTTTCGCCCGGCTATCCATTAGAAAATATCCCCTAAGTTGAAAAAGAATTGGAAGTGCGGCAATTGTGCCAGCTGCGTCCCATTGGCCCCGCACCCCAGCGTCCCAATCACGCAAGAAGTAAAGTATTGCGGGGGATTCAACTGATACGCCAGGTCCACGCGCACCGGCCCGATGGGCGTGTTGTAACGGAGCCCGAATCCAATAGTGTGCGAGAAATACGACAGGTCGCCCGCGGTCTGCGAAACCGGACTGGGCCTAACCCGAAACGTGATCAGGCCCACCCGGCTGAACACATTCCCCGCGTCATAGAACAGCGCGCCTCCCAATTTCGAACCCACCTTTGGGAGCCTCATCGGAAACCGCAGCTCCTGATTGAAAACCAGCATTGCCTGTCCGCCCACGGGAAATCCGGTAAGCGGGTCGCGGGGCCCGGCTTCGTTCAGGCCAAAACCGCGCAAAGAGGTGCCGCCCCCGGCGAAGAATCTTTCCGGCAGTGGAATTTCGTCTGAAACTGTTCCCGGCAGCGTCTGTTGGATTCCGAACCGCGTCGAACGCGCCAAGACCATCCCACGCCAAAGCGGATAGAAAGAGGAATTCTGTGCGAAAACTCGGACGAATCCAGCCGAAGACCCGATCGATTTTCCCGCCAGCGAAAAATCCACGCTGTTAAACGTTCCCCGCGTCGCGTCGGTGGGATTGTCGCGATGTTCCCTTAGCCACGACACTCCGACTTCTGAAACTTGTGTCGGCTGGCTGAACAGCGGGATTTCCTCGGGCGAGATTTCCAGCGTGCCCTTGTCGATCAGCACCTTTCGATAGGTGTAGCTGTACACCATGGTCGTGGTGCGGCTGACGCGCTCGGAAATCTGCACGCTGCCTTCGTATCTTGTCGATGTGAATGTCGTGACGTCGCGCGACCGGTCTCCGAATATCGTCGCTTGAAAGCTCAGACTCGGCTTGCCAAAAATGTCCGGCACGTTGTAGCTCACCAGTCCGCGCCCTTGCAGCAGGCTGGCGCGCACTTTGAACGAAAGCGTGTCGGCTCTCCCCGTCAAATTTGCCTTGCTCAACTCTAAAATCACTCGCGGGCTGGCTTCCAGCGCTCCCGTATCTCCCGCGGGCGTGCCCGCGCCGCCCAATCGCTGAATTTCGATTCCACCGCCGTAGGAAAACGTGTATCGCTTGGCTTCCTCCACGATCACGTCCAGCGCCTTCTCCGGGTCCGTCCCATCGGGATTTTGCGGTTCAAGCGTCACTCGGCTGAATATTCCCAGGTTGTATAAGCGCCGCTGAGTGTCGAGCACTTCGCCCACTCGCAGCGGCTCGCCGGGCTTCACTTGAATTTCCCGCGCAATCACACCGCGGCGTGTGTGTTCGTATCCGCCAATCAGCACTTCCGAAACGCGGATCTGCTCGCCCTCCTCAATCCGATAAATCAGCGCCACGCGCGGATTGCGCGCTCCCGCTGGATCTGCGCCGCCCTCGGCGCCGGGAATTTTTTCCAGGGTCGAAGTGAACTGCGCATCCGGAAACCCCTCGTTGTAGTAGAACGCCAGAATGTTGTCGCGGTCGATGGCTACGTTGAAATCCGAGTAAGGTTCGCCCGCCGACGACCCGATCACGTTCAGAAGTTCTTTCAGCCCCAGCGCTTTGTTGCCTTCCACCGTCAGCTTTTCCACCAGCGTCTGCGCGCCTTCCCTCACGTGGATGTGCACAAACAAATCGTTTTCTTTTCCCCCGTGGGCGTGCTCAATCTCACTCGTCATGTTGACGTCCAGAAATCCATTCGCGGCATAGAGTCCCTGCAGCCCGGCAACGTCGTCCTCCAGCAACCTCTGGCTGAACTTCCCGGGGGAATCGAACGCCGCGGGTTTGATGTTCATTCGGCCGCGCAAAACACCGCTGTCGAAATAGTGTTCGCCCTCGAAGTCCAATCCCACCAGCCGCTGCTTCGGCCCATGGTTCACGTTATAGGTGATCACTTGTTCCGTCGCGCCGGAATCCTTCTTCCCCACGGGTTGCGATTCCCCAGCTTTGTAATCCACTTCCGCCTCAAAATATCCCTGCCTCTCAAAGTAGTCCCGCAGTGAGCGCTGCCCTTCCAGTAACAGGTCCTGGTCCACCGCTCCTTCTTCATAGACGGGAACCAGCTTCCTCAATTCCTTGTCCGGGATTTTTGCTCCGGTAACTTCCACCTTCACCCGCGATCCCGCCACCACATCCAAGTCCAGCGGCAGCAGATTGGTTTGCGGGTCATACACCCCGCGCCGCACAGTCGCCCGCGCCCCCAGGAAATCTTTCTTGGTCAAGAATGTGCGCAGCAGATCCCCCGCGCGCTGCAGCTTTTTCGCATTGATCTGCGTTCCGCGCTTTAGCTTCGCCCGCGACAGCAACTCCTGGTTCGCAAATGAAGTCGGGTTCTTCAGTGTGATGGTCCCCAGGCGGGCGCGCGGCCCGGAAGTCACACGCACGGTAATGTTCATGCGCTTGGTTTCAAGATCGGCCGTCCGCTGCACCTGGATTTGCGCCTGGTACAACCCGTCCTGTTCCAGCGCATCCTTCAACCGCGCCAACGCGTCGGTCAGCTCGCTCTCCAGGAATGGCGTTCCCACTCCCAGCCTCATCGCTGCCATCGCCGAAGATTCATTCGGCGGCTCAACCAATCCCTCGACTCGCACCACTCCAATGAACAGGTTCCGCCGCACCACAAAATCCACGCGCAGCCCGCCCTGCACCTCCGTGACCTCGGTCTTCAAATCAGCGTAATCCCCATAGGCAAATAGCTTCTTTAAGCTGGTCCGCTCGGCGTCGGAGTCGTATGGTTTCCCCGCGCTGAGCGGCAGGTCCGCCGGATTTTCCTTAATGAGTTCGCCCGTGTCGCTCAAAATGCGCACTTCGACAACATTCTTGCCTTCCAGATCAGGGGTTTGCTGCACGGATTCAGACGAGGAAGCGGCCGCAGTAGCCTGCGCACTCACGGTTCCGCTCGTCACAAAGAAAATGGCGGCGAGGAAGGCCGGCGCGGCTTTCGTGAACGGGCTCCAATATTTCATCGCGGATAGGAGACGAAAGATTAGCACAGCCGTTTGTTGCATTCTCCTCATCGGCATACCGCCGCAAATCTTATCGCCAAATTGTGGGCTGGAATTCCCCAAATTGTATTACTGGCGGCACAGGTGCGCAGTGTCAATCCCCTTCGGCCAATTGTGCTTTCCGCGCTATCATTGGAGTGGCTTCGGCTCACACGGCATACCCGTGTTTCCGGTCTCCATTGTTTTTGGACCGTGCAAGTCAGGATCTCGGTGGACTCTAACCTGCAAAATCGATACTCGCGCCAAGTCCTTTTCGCCGGTATTGGCGAAAATGGACAACAACGGCTCTTGTCCTCTCGCGTAGTCCTGGTCGGTTGCGGCGCGCTGGGCACGGCAGCCGCCAATTTGCTCGTTCGCGCCGGCGTCGGCCACTTGCGCATCATTGACCGCGATTTCGTCGAGCCTTCCAACCTTCAGCGACAAACTCTGTTCGATGAATCCGACGCTCGCGAATCGCTTCCCAAGGCCGTCGCCGCTGAACGCCGCCTTCGCGCCATCAACAGTGAGGTAGCCGTCGAAGGCATAGTAGCTGACCTAACCCCCCAAAATGCCCTGGACCTTCTTTCCGGCCACCGAATGATACTCGACGGCACCGACAACTTCGAGACTCGCTTCCTGCTCAACGATGCCGCTGTTAAGTTGGGTCTCCCCTGGATTTATGCCGCCGTGGTTGGATCCTACGGCGTGACTATGACCATCCGCCCAGGCTTGACCGCCTGCCTCGCGTGTCTTCTTGATCCCCCCTCCAGTGCCGGCTCGCCCAACTCCAACCGGGATCCACTTGAAGCCCACACATCGCGCGAACCGCATGCGGAAGAAACCTGCGACACCATTGGTGTCCTGGCCCCTGCCGCAGGCGTAATCGCCTCCCTGGCATCCGCCTCAGCAATTAAGATTCTAGTTGGCGCCCCGGAAGATGCCACGCCACCAGCCGCCACTCGGTTGATTTCTTTGGATGTGTGGTCCGGGGATTACCGGGCCATTCGCGTGGAGCGAAATCCCCATTGTGCCGTCTGCGTCCGCCGGGAATTCCGCCATCTGGATGGCCAGGCCCAGCCCCATGTAACCCTGTGCGGCCGTGATTCCGTCCAAATCCACGAACGCGGCCGTAATCTGGACCTTCCCACTCTGTCCCGGCGCCTGTCCCCCCTCGCCGCCGACATCCGCCACAACGATTATCTCTTGCGCTTTCGCGTGGCGCCCCATGAAATCACCGTTTTCGCCGATGGCCGCGCCATAATCAAAGGCACGCGCGATCCCGCTGTGGCGCGGTCGCTCTACTCACGCTATCTCGGTTCATGATTGAGGGTTCTGGCGCGGCAGCAATTCAACTCACTTAAATCAGGGCTGTGGGCTGAAGGGGATAATCCTGCTGCCCGGCTCCCCGCTACCGCACGACGGTTCTGTGCGGCACCGCGCGCAAAGCTGCCCGGTCCAGGCTTTCCCGGAGGTTCATCAAGGTGAGGAAAGTGCTCAGAACGCGGGACTTCAGCTCGTCGGCAAGATGTAGCCCGCTGGTGGAGACCCGCGCCAGCATCTCGCCTTGGTCGGCGATGTAGGCAACAATTTCTCCATTTCGCTGGGCTGTGGCGCTCCCCGACACGGTTTCCCGGCGAAGTTCGCTACAGACTTGTTCTAAATGCAGGGTGAAATGCAACAGGCAGTATCCCTCCTTGGCTACCTCTGGCGGGATTGGTGTCTTGCACCCTGGCGTGCGGCAGGTTTGAGCCATTCGTAGGCCTTACCCCAAGACTTCAATTCTTTCACCGCCACACCTCGAAATCCAGCCCTGTTCCGCCACTATTCCCAAAGCGTAACCCTCACTTTTCGCGCCCCGGCGGGTGGTAAGTGCCCGCTCACTTTCCTCCCCCCGAAATGTACACGTGGTCTGGTGCAATCAATTGGATTGAGTGTGACTCTGGGACCACCTTCAAGTGCGAAAAGCCCGGCTTCGGTCTTGGCTCCGCATAGAAAGTCAGGAGATATTGCTGGCCCAGCAGTGTGTGAATCTCATCCAGAAAAGGCTGAAACGAAACCGGCGTCTCCAGGCCCTGAAAGAACGCATCCCCGCCGGTCTCGGCGGCAAGCCGGCCCAGGCACCCCTGGCCGTTCATGACCAGGAAGGCGTTGTGCGACTCTGGCCCCGGCGTGCTGGCATAAATCGTATAGACCACAATTCCCGAGCGCTCCGCCTCGTCAATCAAGCTCTGCAGCTCCATGTTCCGGTTGGGGTCGGTATCGGAGACGCCGTTGTCCAGATCTATCCCGCTGCTGATCAGCAGAATCTCCCGGCGACTCGGTGTAGCCGGCCATTTCTTGATGAGGTCGCGGACGGCGTCAAAGGTCCCATTCGTCGATCCCGAAAGAGCCGCCGGAATTCGGAACGCCTTCGCGGCTTGCTCGTGGTTTGCAGTGAAATCCTGCTCAAAATGTGTTGCCCCATAATTGGCATAAGCGACCCCGACGCGCGTATCGACGGGCAGCGAACGGACAAAACTTTGCATTTCACTCCACCGGTCCGCCGCACGCGGAGTAATGGAATCATCCACAACGATGGCAAGATCCAGTCCCGCGCGTCCGCCCTCCGATGGCACCCAGGAGACGATCGGGCGAACCTTGTTGTCCACCCGGACCACTACTTCATTCGCCGGAATCGGCGGCGGCGCTGACTTGTCTTTGCCCATGGCCGTAACCGTAACCGTCACCGCAGGACCTTGCTGCGCCGGAATCGCAGCCGAACTCATTGCCAGAACCGTTCCGGCCATCATGAACTTGAGAAATCTCCGCATGGGATCCTCCCTTTACCTATTTAATTGGATGGTTCAAAACGCAATTAGGTATGCCTGACCCAGGGATTGGGCGGAGGGGTGTCTTCTGACTCGGAACGTATTTGTTTACTTCTTTGAAGTTTCCGCGGGCAGGTCCTTGTGCTTTGACCAGTCTTCCCACGATCCGTCGTAAAGCCTCACGTCATATCCCAATGTGCGGGCCGCAAAATAAACCGCGCTGGCCTGCTGCCCGATGTGGCAGTAGGCAATAATCCGGTCACCGGGTTTCATCCCCGCGTCGTGGAACATGGCCGTAAGCTCCTCCGGTGATTTCAGTTTTCCATCATTGTCGCTCAGAGTTGTGTACGGGATGTTCCCCGCGCCGGGGATGTGACCGCGCCGCTGCCCTCCGCCCGGCGAAGTTTTTCCCGTGTAATATTCAGCGGCCCGCGCGTCAATGATCGCCACTCCGGCGTGATGCACGTTGGCCTTCACGTCGTCAATCTCCGTGATCACGTCACTCATGGGGCACGGTGTAATTGTTCCCGGCTGCGGCGCGGGAGGCTCTTGCGTCGCCACTGGACGCCCTTCCTTGCTCCACAGAAGGAATCCTCCATCGAGCACCGAAGTGTTCCGGCCCAGTCCCATGGCATCAAGCGTCAAATAAACGCGCGCGGTCGGTGAGAACCAATCCTTCGCTTGGTAAAGAATGATGCGCGAATCGTTCGAGATTCCCAGTTTTCCAAACACGCGCGCCAGCACATCCATCGGCGGCAGTTCCAGCGTAAGCCCCGTCGGGCCGGTCATTAAATGCGAATCCATGTACTCCGCGAACAACGATCCGGGAATATGCCCTTTGTCATAATCATCTTTTTCACCCACCGCAAGGATGACCACATTCGGATCTTTCATGTGCTCGGCCAGCCACGCCGTGGACACCAGCATGGTGCTGCGATCCCCGTGCCCGCCGCACGGTGGCGGAGTTGCTCCCGCTTCCGCCGCCAGTAAGGGGGCGACGCACAGCAACACAGCTGCCAAAATAAGCCGAATATTCTTCATGGAATTGTCCCTCTCCATTCATTCCGACCGCAGTGCGGTCAGCGGATCAACTGATGTAGCTCTCCGCGCCGGCCCGTAGCACGACAGCGCGGCAACAGTAACCAGCAGGACGGTAACGCCCACCAGCGTCAGCGGATCACTCGGCTCTATTCCAAACAGCAAACCCTGCATCAATTTCATTCCGCTCAGCGCCAGTCCCACTCCGAATGCCAGGCCTACCACGATCAATGTCAATCCCTGGCGCAACACCAGCCGCAAAACCGAACCTTGCGACGCGCCCAGCGCCATGCGTATTCCAATCTCCTTCGTTCGCTGGCTCACGGAAATTGCCATTACACCCATAATTCCTGCCGCGGTGATGATCAAAGCGAGAAGCGCAAATCCACCCAACAGAGTGCTCGTCAATCGCGGCGGCGCCAGAGATTGATCCATGAGCTGCTCCAGCGTTTTCACTCGTGACACCGGCTGGTTCGGATCAACGGAGTACACCAACTCCGTAAGCTGGCGGATTAGCTTTTTGGGATCCTCGCTGGTGCGAACCAGCAAACTCGCCATTGAAGTCGGATTCGCTGCCTGCGTGCAGTAGATTTCTTCGGCGGCTGACCTATCCAACCCGTATTGCCGCACGTCCCCAACGATCCCGACAATTGGATTCCAGGTTTTGCCGCCGTCAACTGTTATATGGGCGCCGATTGGGTCCTCTTTGCCCCAATAATGCCGCGCCATGGATTCATTGATCAATAAAGGAGCCTGCTTGGGGTCGGAGTCGCTTTCCGTGAGGTATCGGCCTCTTATCAATGGAATGTTCAGAGTTTTGAAATATCCGGGGGTGACCGCTCGAAAATCAAATACCGGCATTGGCTCTCCGGGGGCGCGTTTCCGGCCCTGGATTTCAAATTTACCCGTTATTGGGCCCATCATGCCCTGATTCAATGGAAAGGTCAGCCCGATAGCGGATGACAGGACAAACGGATTTGCATTGACCTTTTCGAGCAGCGCTTTGTGGAACCTTGCTACATCCGCGTTGTTCTTATACCGGTCAAAATCCAGGTCCACCAGCATCGAGATCACATTCTCCGGCCGGAACCCGGGATTCACTTGCGTCAATTTATAGAAGCTTCGCAGTAGAAGTCCGGCCCCGGCCAGAAGCGCGAAAGAAACCGCCACCTGCGCCACAACCAGTGACCCGCGCAGACGTTGCCGCACCTTTCCGCTCGCATCGGACCTCGCGCCTTCCTTGAGTCCCCCGTACGGATTCGCCGTCGAAAACATCGCCGGAATCGATCCAAAAACAATTCCGGTAAGCAGCGAAATTCCCAGGGAAAACACTAGCACGCGCCCGTCCAGCGTGATCTCATGTGCGCGCGGCGTAAACCGCGCTGCAAATGAAATCAGCAGGTCGAGTCCGTTCCACGCCAACAGCACCCCCAACGCTCCGCCCGCCAGGGATAGGATCGTGCTCTCCGTCACCATCTGCCTCAGCAACCGGCTGCGGCTCGCTCCCACCGCCGCTCGTATGGACATCTCCCGCTCGCGCCGCAATTGCCGCGACAAGCTCAGGTTGGCCACATTCGCACAGACCAGCAGCAACACCAGTCCAGCCGTGGTCAGCAAGATCAGGAAAGTCGGCCGCGCCTGTTTCGTCAGATCGCTTTGCAGCATCGACCCGCGAATGTTGAAGTCCATATCGTTGGGATAGTCGTCCTCAAAGGCCTTCTGCATCCGAAGCTGCATTCCCGAAATTTCCTGCTGGGCCTGCGCCAACGTAGCTCCCGCCCGCAACCGCCCGAACGCTGCCACCATCCGCGCTGTCCGATCCTTGATGGTTTCAGGATTGGATCGGAACGGGCACGTCGACACCGGCATATACACATCGGCTGGAGTCGGATATTGCGGTATCTGTGGCATCACGCCAATCAGCGTGTGCACTTTGCCATTCATGTGGAATTGCTTCCCGATAATCTTGGTGTCGTTTCCGTAGTGCTCTTTCCAGTATTCGTAGCTGAACACCAGCACCGGCGGAGCGCCCGGCGCGTCATCCGCGGCCACGAACGTGCGCCCCAGCAGGGGCTTCACTCCCAGCACCTCAAAGAAATTTGCCGAGACCACGCGCGTCACCACCCTCTGCGGCTCGCCTTCTCCAATCAGGTTGAACGCCATGGTGTGGTACTCCACCACCTGGTCAAGCGTCCGGCTCTGCCGGTAATCCTCAATCTCGTGCGCCGAAAATCCCAGATTGTCGTACCCCGCTTTGGGCGCCGACTGCGTCAGCGTGACCAGGCGGCTTCCATTCGCATACGGCAGCGGCCGCAGCAGCGCTCCATTCACCACACTGAAGATCGCCGTGTTCGCTCCAATGCCCAGCGCCAGGATGCTGATCACCAGCACCGTGAATCCCATGTTCTTGCGCATCATCCGCAGCGCGTATCCGCCATCCTGACGGAACATTTCCAGGTGCTCGCGCGGCGCAGTGGTAAAAATCCCGGTGATCGTCTCCCCCCACAGTCGCAGCAGCCCCCCCTTATTTCTCTGCGATTCGCGCCGCTGCGCCTGGAAAACCTGCTCCATCTCCCGGCCGTAATCCCCGCGGAATTCCGATGGAAAGAACCGCAGCAGGAATCGAAATGCACGATCAGCGAACGTGTTCCTTTGTGGCGGCATCACACCCCTCCGTTAAATCGGCTTCACTTTCACCATCAACTTCTTCGATCGCGCCAGTTCCACCATGTCTTCCAACCGCTCGGCTTCCGCGCGCGCCACCCTGCGCCCAAATTCCGTCAGGTGGTAGTAGCGCCGCCGCTCGTCGTCCAGCTCGGGAGCCGGCCGCTCATCCTTCTCCACCACCAGCCCTTCGCTTTCCAGCCGCCGCAGGATTCCGTACAGCGTTCCCGCGCTCAGCGACACCGCGCCGTCGGTCAGCCGCGTCACTTCCTTCATGATCGCGTAGCCGTGCTTATCGCCATCGGCCAGCGCCAGTAACACGTGAAACATCGCCGGAGTCATCGGCAACAGCGGTTCCACGCTTCGTTTCTCCATCACCGTCATATTTGCCTACCTCCGTTCGCCGACGTGCATGCGCCACTCACTGCATCGCATCACACTATATCCCGTAACGGCATACTATGCCGCAGCGCGATATAGTGTCAAGTGAAAAATTGACCTATCTTGATTGGGGTATTCGGAGCGTACTTTTACTGGAGATTAATAAGTTGCGGACGCGGCCCAGACTCTCATCGTCATTCTCATCCGTCTAAAATTTCGTCCCAATATGCAATAGATTGCAGGTGCAGGCGAACCACACCAGCGCCACACACCCCAGCGCGGTCACCATGTCGCCCAGCTTCGCCAGCATCCACCTGTTCTGCGACCGCCACGATCGCAGCGCGCCCACCACTACAATCACCATCGCGAGCACGCCCACCCATCCCGCGATTTGCAGCGTGCTCAGGAAGAAATCCAGACTCTTGTCGGTATGGTCCGGGCCCAGCCGGTCCAAATACTGATACCACCCCAGCGCCACCGCCAGGTCATACATGCAGATCAGCCGTATCAGCATCCGCCAGCGCTTGTCCCCGCTCGTCAACAGCATCCTCAGGCCGTAATGCCATCGCACCAGCGCCGCCGCGGGCCAGCACAGAATGGTCAGCCCCAGAGCGGCCAGCGCGAACCACATCAGAAACCCCACGAATGCGGTCGTATGGATGAAGGAAACTTGTTGGAAGCCCGACGCCGCGCCGGAAGTAAAAATGTCCCACTGCCCGTCGGGATTTCTTTTGAACCCCAGCCTGGCCTCGCCATCGGTGGCGCGAAAAATCATGGGTCCGATTTCGCGGTAGTGCCGGGGCGAGCCGTTGAGCCCTTTAATCTGGCTGGCCACGATGGTCCCATCCGGCTGGGCCACAAATTGCACTTCATTCATCAGCGCGTTCATCTTCAGCCAGTTCGTTTCGCCGCGCCGGCTGGTGATGTAATTTCCTTCCACGGTTTTCGAGTCGTCCTGCGCGGTGGCCGCCGCCGCGGGCAGCGCGGGAGTCTCCGGAAAATAGCGGTCAATAAATTTCTTGAAGACCACGCCGCGGATATCCACGTCGCCGCGCCCCGCGCTGTTCAGAGAAATAAACAACCCGGTATTGGAATCCAGGATCAGGTGCAGGTGGCTGTGAAAATATCGGGTATCGCCGCCGTGGCCGATAATGGTGTGCCCGTTTTGATTCTCCTGAAAAAATGCCAGCGCCATGCCGTTCAATTCCGGCACCGGCCCATACGCGCGCGAGTGCATCAGTTTGGCCGTCTCCGGCTTCAGGATTTGCGCGTTGCCGTAGCGGCCGTCCTGCAGGTGGGCGATCATGAAGCGCGAAATCGCCTCCGCCGAAACCGACATGCTTCCCGCCGGGGGCGCATTCACAAACTCAAAGTCCTGGGCCGGGCCGGAACCCAGTTGGTATCCGCTGGACATCAGCGGCGCCAGATCCGCCGGCAGCGGCTGCGCGAAGGTTGCGTGCGCCATCCCCAGCGGCTTGTAAATGTGATTCGCGATGTAGTCCTCGAATTTTTCTCCCGAGACGCGCTGCACGATGTACCCCGCCACGGTCATGGCGTAATTCGAGTATGCAGGCATGGCCCCCGGAGCGAACACCCGCCCCGGAAGATGCTCGGGCAGATCCACTTGCAGAGGCTCCAGGTCGCTGGCCTTGGGCACGAAGAGGTCCTTGCCCCACTCCTCAAATCCCGCGCTGTGGGTCATGATGCGCCGCAGCGTCACCGGCTCCGGATAAGTCGCGGGAATCTGGAAGTCCAGGTAGTCGTTTACGTCGCGGTCCAAATCCAGCTTGCCCTGCTCCACGAGCTGCATCACCGCCGTGCAGGTGAACAACTTGGAGACCGACCCCGGACGGAACAGAGTGTCCTCCACCGACACCGGCTTCTTGCTCTTCACATCCGCGTAGCCGTAGCCGTGCGAAAACAAAACCTTGCCGTCCTTGACGATCAGGATCACCCCGCCGGCGACATCGTTGTGTTCCAGCAGCGCGGGGACCAGCCCGTCCAGAAAAGTTTCCGCGTCCGCCGCGGTCAGCGGGTGGGTCGTCTCGCCGCCGGGATGGGCGCCCGTCGCGGCTGATCCTGTAAGCGGCGCCGGCACACGCGAGAAGGTGATGGCCGCCTGGCTCTGCGCCGCGGGAATCTTCGCTGGGGAGCCGCCCTGCTGCGCCAGCGTTCCATCCCCCGCCGTCAGAGCCATCCCGGCTAGCAGCGCCAGCATCAATCCCGGATACAAAACCGCAGGAGCTTTCAGGTTTCGCATAGTGGGCGGATTCTATGCAAAGGAAGCTGGGAATGGAAGGAATTCCCGTCCTGTTTTCCGCCTTATTCCTTCGGTGTCATCCTGAGCCTGCTTAAGTTCTTGCCCATGTGGCGGCGCGCTTCAGGGCGGCAAGGATAAATTCCCTTTACGGTCTGCAAACATTGCAAACATTGAGGCATTCTCCTAAATTACCCATTTCTTTTTCTATGTGCCGTGGGGCTGCAGCAAAACTTCTGCACAGGGCCACGGAGCCGCAGCAAATCGCGCTCCGATGGCCGCACCCGCAGTGGCGGGTGCAAATTCCCCCAGCGGCCCGCTCGTTCCATACGAGCGGACCCCCCCCTCCCCCATGCTTTCTGCATGAATATCAAAACAAACGGGTTGCAGCCACCCATCGTCCAATGAATATCATTCCAAAGGACTTACGCCATTAATCGAATAGTAACCTAAGTCTCACTGATTCTATGACTTACGTGCTCGCGTGAAATCCCCTCGTAAGAGTATATGCCGAAGCACTTTAAAACCTCGTAGAATGATATTCTTACGAAAGGCGCATAAAACAAGGCGTTTGTGGCCATCCGGCAGAAGATTCAGAACCGTTTCGGGAGAGACTATTCGAAAAGGCCGTCGTAATCTGTCGCCTATTAGTTTTTCTCTTACGAATAGTAATGATTCTGGAATCCTAACACAAGACTTCGAGGCGAGAAGGTCGGTGGGTGAGACTATCGCCCATCATTATGAATTACAATGTTTGTCCAAATCTAGGATACCACTGCGGTAAGGTGGGTGTCCACTCTTGGCGGCACGCCAACGACGGCCACATTGAATCGCCTTCGAACAAAAGCCGGCAACAGGAATCCGCCCCCTCAAAATTTTTTTCATTTGTTTCGATTGACATCGTCCATAACTCTGTAGTAATCTGCCCTGCAAGCTGTGACGAGCGTTTCGAATAGTCCTCTCGAAACTTCTCTCCTCATGTGCTGCAAATCATTCGAATTGCCAATGATTTCAGCGATCTGATGACCTGTGTCAAACCGAAGGAAAATGACCGAAATGGGACTGATTGACGCAGCCGTCTCCACAAATCCCGCCAAATCAGGCGGAATAGTAACTATAGAGATAACACTTAAATCCTTTGGAATCCGCAGTTACGAGAGGGGGGGGGCTTCTTAAGTGCCGCAGGGCTGCGATGTCTTTAAGTCGCCGCAGGGCTGCAGCGGACTTCATGCGAGCGCTGCGGGGCTCCAGCGAATCGGACCCCGGCAGCAAAGACGACGGCGCCCCGTCGGCCCGATCGTTCCATACGAGCGGAAATGCTGAGTGCCGCGGGGCTGCGATGTCTTTAAGTCACTGCAGGGCTGCAGCGGACTTCATGCGAGCGCTGCGGGGCTGCAGCGAATCATCTGTACAGGGCCACAGAGCCGCAGCGAATCGCGCTCCGATGGCCGCACCTGCAGTGGCGGGTGAAATTCCCCCGTCGGCCCGCTCGTTCCATACGAGCGGAAGAGCCGCAAAGAAGTGCAATCGCGGGTTTTGTTTCGGGAAGAATTTGAATTCAGTGTACCGCCGGGCTCCTGCCCGGCGAAGTTGAATCCTGAAAGCGCCGGCGAGGACGCCAGCGGTACATGAAAGACAGAAAGTCCCGGACGACCTGCCCTTCGGCTTCGCTCCCTTCGACTTCGCTCCCTTCGACTTCGCTCAGGGTAAGAAAGTTGCCCCTACGAAGGATGAACCATCGGTGGAGGAGCGCATGGGAAAAATAAAGAAAGGCAGCGGCGGGCCACAAAGTCCGTCCTTAAGATTGGCTGACTTACGGCTCGCACTCAGTGTGGCCCGCCATGAAGCTTGGCGGGCAGGCGGATCTGGGGCCCGACGCTGCTCTCAATGTAAGGATGGAGACAAGCACCACGGCCCAACCCTTGTTGCTCCGCATCATAAGCTAACTGGGTGGCTTCCTGGTGCCGCCGGATTTATTCGATCCCCGAGGCCCGTGGGAAGCACTGCCGCGACGCTTTTCATCCTTGACACGTAATGAATACATTACCCTGCGGCAGGAACATGTGACGGAGGTCACAGCGATGCGTGCCGGCGGTCACGCTTCCGCGGCCAGCTCTTTTTCCAGTCGAGCGACGGTGGTCTTCAGCCAGCCCAGTGTCGCGGCTTGGAGCTTGTCGCGATTGCCTTCGCGTTGGAGGGATTCCACGGTGTCTCCGCGGGCATTGAGGGGAATTTTATGGCAAAGGTCGCCCTCGCTATCGCGGAGTCCGGGCGGGACGAATTCGGCGAGGAAGCAACTGCTGCAGGGCTCCTGCTTTTCTTCCAGACCGAGATTCAGACAAGAAACGGAGTCGCGGAAAGGCCGCAATTCTTCTCGAGGTTCGCGTACCGAAGGGGAGTAGCCGCCCATTTCGATTACTTGGATCTCCAATTTTAGGTGCGCAATCATTTCCCGTTTGTCGAATCCCATGGACCTGCTCCGTTCTGTGTAGCGCTGGGCAAGCCGCTCGCAGCCTATAGCATAAACCTAAAAGTGCGCGGCTGGAGGACAGATAACATGTGAACAGCCAATACCGCGTCACGGCGTACCCGTTGGAATGGGCGTGTGCTAGAATATGCGCTCCAAATATCCAGGATCGAGGCAAACGTATGTCTGGCCATTCCAAGTGGGCCACCATCAAGCACAAAAAAGCGGCGACGGACGCCAAGCGCGGCCGCGTCTTCACCCGGCTGATCCGCGAAATCTCCATGGCCGCGCGCGGCGGCACCGACCCCACCACCAATGCCCGGCTGCGCACCGCCGTGGCCAGCGCCAAGGCTGAAAACATGCCCGGCGACAACATCGAGCGCGCCATTTTGCGCGGCAGCGGACAGATGGAAGGCGCTCAACTGGAAGAGATCACCTTCGAGGGATACGGCCCCGGGGGCGTAGCGCTGCTGGTACAGGTGGTGACCGACGCGCGCAACCGCACCGTCAGCGAAATTCGCCACGCGTTCAGCAAGAACGGCGGCAACATGGCCGAAGCCGGCGCGGTGGGATGGATGTTTGAGCGCAAGGGCGAGGTCATTGTGCCCAAGGAGCAGGCCAGCGAAGACAAAATTATGGGTATTGTGCTGGACGCCGGCGCGGAAGATTTGAAGGATGATGGTTCGTCGTGGGACGTGGTCACGCCGCCGGATGCGTTTGAAGCGGTGCGCGAGGCGATTGTGAAGGCCGGGATGACTCCCGCGTCGGCGGAACTGGGCATGGTGCCGAAGAGCTACATTAAATTGACCGGCAACCAGGCCGGGCAGATGATCCGGCTGGTGGAAGCGCTCGAAGATCAGGATGATGTGCAGCACGTGTACGCGAATTTCGATATTGATGAGAAAGAATTGCAGGCCGTGGCCGGGTAAATTGCCGGGCCGCTGTGCCGCTCGTATCGCTCTCCCCTCAATTCATTAAAAAAGACTGGCCCAGCGCGGGCGCGACGCCGTACACTTGCGCCGATGCCCAATGAAAACGGCAAGCGTTTCGCGATTCGGATTCTGGGAATAGATCCCGCTGCGGCGGGAGCAACGGGATTTGGGATTGTTGAAGCCCACGGCTCGTGCTGCAATGCGGTGCACTTTGGAGTGCTGCCCGCGTCGCGCGCGGCTGCGATGGACGTTCCCGCGCGGTTGCAGCAAATCCACACCCGCATCGCTGAGCTGATTGAGGAGTTCACGCCCGATTGTGTTGCGGTGGAATCCATCTTCGCGGCGCTGAACGTCAAGACCGCTCTGCGGCTGGCGGAAGTTCGCGGCGTGGTGCTGCTGGCCGCGGCGCAACGCGGAATTGCGGTGCACAGCTACTCACCGCGCGAGGTGAAAGCCACCGTCGCCGGTTACGGCAACGCGGGCAAAGCACAAATGCAGCAGATGGTGCGCGCGCTGCTCTCGCTGAAGGAGATTCCGCGACCCGCCGATGCCGCCGACGCGTTGGCCGTGGCCCTGTGCCACGTGCGATTCGCACAGACCGAAGCGCGGTTCGGGGTTCCTGCCAACTTATTGGCCGGGCCGGCCAGATCCGCAGTCGCGTCTTCCCAATCAAGGTCTGCCGGTAACGGGCGCAACCAAGCGGTTTCCGCCCGCATCCTTTCCCTACGGTGATAGCCTTCGTGACGCGCGCGATGAGAATAATCCCGCGGATGGCATTGGTGTTGTGCGCGGCGTGCGCCGTGCTCGTGGCGGTGGGGCCGGCCCTGGCCGGCGACGCCACCCTCACCTACCGCAAGGTGTTCAAGGGCAGCGTGCCGGAGTTCGTGGAAATCAAGGTCAGCGATTCGGGGAAATGCAGCTTCGACATACGGCAACTCGCCGAGCAGCCCATGCCGGAGCCGTTCGATATCAGCCAGATGCTGCGCGACAAAATGTTTTCCCTGGCGGCGGAGCTGGGAAATTTCCGTAGCGTGGATTTAGAGGTGCACCGGAGCATCGCCAATCTGGGGCAGAAAACGTTCCGCTACGAAAAAGACGGCGCGACGTATGAAACCGTTTTCAACTATACGTTGAATAACGCGGGCAGCCAGCTGCAGCAGATTTTCGAGGGGCTGTCGCGGCAGCAGGATCACATGCAGACACTGGAGCGGCGTTTGAAGTATGACCGTCTGGGCGTGAACGACGCGCTGTTGGAGCTGCAGGCGGACCTGGACAATAAAGTGTTGCCCGAGCCGGAGCGATTGTTGCCGGTCCTGGAGCAGATTTCCAACGATTCAAAGATCCTCGATATGGCGCGGCAGAGAGCGCGGGCCATGACGGCAAAGATTCGCGGCGCGAAATAGAGGTGCCGATCCGCTTGGAAAAGCCTACAAAGTAAGTCCTCACTTACAATTAGGGCTTGACGAGAGTTGCCGCGGGGAGCACTATCCAATTAAGGAATTTTCGAGTAACGTTCCTGTCCCCAGGGGGCATCTAAAGCAGCAGGGAAGTAATAGGCACCGTCCCAGCGGGAGGGCCACATGAAACGCCGCCGGTCAATCTTCTCCGCTTTGTTGGCGATGATAGCAGGGCTAAGTGTAGCGTTCGCGGGCGCCCCACCCGCGCGAGCCCAAGATAGTTCCCAGGACAACCAATCGGATTACAGCCACGTGAGGGTCGTGCGGCTGAGTTTTGTCACGGGGGACGTGCAATATCAGACGCCGGATCAGGACTGGCAGACCGCCTCCGTGAATTTGCCGCTTCAGGAAGGATTCCGGCTGGCAACCACCAACGGTCGCGCGGAAGTGGAGTTTGAGAGCGGGCTGATTGTGCGGCTGGCGGAAAACAGCGAAATTGAATTCACCAAGCTGGCGCTGGAAAACGGCGGACGCATTACCCAACTGAATTTGACGGATGGGAGCATCCTGGTCTATGCGAATCTCAAGGGCAGCGATGCGTTCAGCGTGAGCGCGCCGGGGCTGCAATTGGCCGTTGCGCACAGTGCGAAATTGCGCATGGACACGGCACAAGGCGACAGCTGGGTATCTATTTTCAAAGGTGATGTGCAGGCCGGGACAGGCGCGGGAGATACGCGGCTCACCGCCGGGCACACGCTGCACCTGGCCGCTTCCAATGGCGGACAGATCAGCATTGAAGACAACGCCGCTCTGGATGATTTTGACCGATGGGGGATGGATCGGGACCGGATCATCCAGCAGGGCTACACGCAGGTAGCGCAATACTTGCCGACTAACGCACCGGACTACTCGGACTACGACTACGGTTTGTCCGACCTCTCCAGCTACGGGCATTGGACGTATATTTCCGGATATGGATATGGCTGGCAACCGTATGGCGTGCCGCTTCACTGGTTGCCGTTTGATGATGGGTGCTGGAATTTCTTTGGCGGAGGATTTGGCTGGACCTGGATCAGCTTTGAGCCGTGGGGATGGTTGCCATATCACACCGGACACTGGTTTTTCTCACCGGTGGTGGGTTGGGTTTGGGAGCCGGGTCCATTCCGGCGGTGGGCGCCTGCTCCGGTTCACTGGTTGCGAGTGGGGAATCAAGTGGGATGGGTGCCGCGCGGGACGCTTGGTCCCAACGGCGAACCTCCGGTCACCGGAGTTGTGACCGGATTCAGAGATCCGAGAGGGATTATCCGAACTGGCGGCGGATCCGGTCCAGTGGTGCCACGTCAAGGTATCAGAATCGCGCAAGGCACGGCGCCGGAGCCAGTTTTCCGCGCGCGAGTTGGGACGGTGGGAAATCCGGGCGGAGGCGGGCCGGTGAAACCGATTGTCGGAAGGCCGCTTACCCCCGGGCCGGTGTTTGATCCGGTGACGAAGACTTACATCAATGAGAATCGGCCGGTCAAGCGAGCTCCGGTGAGTCCGATTGCCGGCCCAATTCTGCCGGACAAGGATGGTCCGGTGCGGCCCAATCACACGGTAGGATTGACGCCGAGTCCGACGATGCCAACAACGCCCGTGCATGTGGATACAACGCGGCCAGCGCCAACACTGGCGCCGATTGTGAATGCGCCGCGGAATAATCCGCCGCCGACGCCGCCGGCACAGCACTATTCACCGCCACCTGCGCCACCCGCGCAGCATTATTCGCCGCCATCGCCGCCGCCCGCGCCGCACACCGGTGGGGGCTCCTCCAGCGGGGGGCATAGCGGCGGGGGTGCTTCGAGCGGGCATCACTAAAAAGAGATAGCTACGGAGCTTTTTAGCTAAGACGGCCTGACTGTTACTCAACGGCGGGCCGTTTTGATTTGCACACGCTCAGGAAAACTTTCTATGCTGCTCCAACGGAAATTCTCTTTCCGGCTACTCTGCGCGCAGAGTAATTGCGGGATCCACACGGGCGGCGCGCCACGCGGGGACCAAGCAGGCAATGGCGGACACGATCACCATCAGAGCAATCACCCCGAAATAAGTAACTGGATCGAGCGGAGTTATTCCGAATAGCAAAGTGATGAGGGCCTGGCTGGCCAGCGCTGCTCCCATCAGACCCAGGACGGCGCCAATGGCCGTAAGCGTCATTCCCTGGCGGAGTATGAGGGCGAGGATGCGAGTGGGGGTCGCGCCTAGCGCCATGCGCACGCCGATTTCGCGCAGACGCTCGGTGACGCTGCCGGAGAGTACGCCGTAAATGCCGATGGCCGCGAGAGTGAGAGCAACGATCCCGAAGGCCTCAAACATAACAAAAACGAAGTGCCGTTCGGCGGCGGATGCGGCGAGCAATTCGCTCATCGTGGAGACGCGAACGATCGGCTGATCTTTATCCACGGACCAGATGGCCTGTTTGATTGCGGGGGAGAGTAAGGCGACGTCGGCGTGTCCGCGAACCACCAGCGACAGAACAGTGTCACCCCACTCCCATTGTGTCGTATTGATGTAAACAGCGTCGGGCACATCCGCGGCCAGAGACTCCTGCCTCACATCACCGACCACGCCAACAATGGTGTCCCAATCCTTTTGCGGGCCGAGCTTCAAGCGTTGGCCGATGGGATCTCCAGTGGCGAACATGCGCTTCGCGAACGATGCATTGATCACTACCGCTACAGGCGCTCCGGTCGTGTCATGAGCATCGAGAAAGCGGCCGCGGTGGATCGGGATACCCATCAGCTCGAAATACCCCGGAGTAACCCCGTACAGAAATACATCTTGCCCGGAGCCGGGCTTGTCCTTCTCAAATTGCGCGCCGTATTCTTCGCGATCACTAGTCAAGGGCAATATGCTGGTGAATGCCACGGCAGTGACGCCGGGGACGCGACCCACTGCATCCAGAGCGCCGGCGAAGAATCGCAACCGCACGCTATCTTTTATGTATCCGTGACCGGATTCCTGCACCTGCATGGTCAACAGGTTTGAGGTATCAAAACCGGGAGCGACCGAGAACAGGCGCGCGAGGCTACGCAGCAGCAAGCCCGCGCCCACCAGAAGAATCAGCGCCAGGGCGACCTCTGCGACGACGAGAATGCCGCGCGTCCACTGATGTCCACCAGCGGTTCGCCGCGAGCCTTCCTGGAGTCCGGAGTGCAGGCTATTTCGAGAAGCGTGCACGGCTGGAATCAGCCCGGCCAATACTCCAATCAACGCCGTCAAGCCAATAGTGAAGGCAAGCACCCAACCATCGAGCCCGATTGCGCTCGCTCGAGGCAAGCCCGGAGGGGCTAACGCCACTAGGGCTCGGACAGCGATTACCGCGACGGCAATTCCGAGAACTCCACCGAGCGCGGCGAGCAAGAGACTCTCGGTGAGGAGTTGGCGAATGAGGCGCGGACGTTCGGCGCCCAATGCTGTGCGCACGGCAAATTCACCCCGCCGCTGGGATCCACGCGCGAGCAGGAGATTGGTAACATTCACACAAGCAATCAGCAGAACCAGCATCACCGCGCCGAGGATAGAGAGCAGCGCGGGCTTGACTCCGCGCGTTACGTCATCCTGCAACGAATCCACAATGAATCCTAATTTGAGGGATGCCCACGGAGGCCTGGGATACGCCGGCACCTGCGTGTTTGCAATCAGGTCAAGCTCTTGGCGTCCTTGATTAAGAGTGGAGTTCGAGCGCAGCCGCCCGACCATGTGCAAATGATGGCCCCACTCTCTGCTCTCCGCGGTGGAGACAGCCCAGTCGTATTGCAAGGGTGACCAGATCTCCGCAGTGGGAGCCAACACATCCTCAAATCCCGAGGGCATTACTCCGATCACCAAATAGGTGTCATCGTTTCCTCTCAGAAAACTCGCGTCTTCGGTGAGAGTGATCTGGCGGCCAATGACCGTGGGATCGCTTCCGAACTGGCGCTTCCATAGCCCGTCGCTGAGGATAGCGACCTTGGGGCCGTTGGGAATATCATCGGATGCCTGGAAGTCGCGTCCCAGAACGGGCGAGACGCCAAGAACGCGGAAGTAGGTTGAACTGACATTCTGTCCATTTAACCGCTGAGGCATGCCCGCCCCCGAACTGGTTGGTTGCCAGGATTTCATTACGGCAATTGAGCCAAAGTTGGCGGCCCGCTTTACCAGTTCGCGGTAAGTGCCAAATGTTATGCTCCCGCGCACGCCGCCGTCAGAGCGGTCCCAAATCATCAGAATGCGGTCGGCATGGGGATAGGGCAGCGGTTCAAACAGAATGGGGTTGACGGCGCTGAAAATCGCGGTGCAGGCGCCGATGCCCAGCGCAAGCGTAAGTACGGCCACGGCAGTGAAGCCGGGATTCTTGCGCAACATGCGGAAGCCAAAGCGGATGTCGCGAGAAAACTCCTGGATGTGATCTACTTTGCGGGCTTCACGACAGTCTTCCTTGAAAGATTCGGTCCCGCCAAATTCAATCCGGGCGGCGCGACGGGCTTCAGCCGGCGTCATGCCCGCAGCAATGTTTTCGGCGGATAGGCGCTCGATGTGGAAGCAGAGTTCTTCGTCCAGATCGCGCTCCACCGCATCCTTGTGGAGCAAGGAACGAAAACGAAGAGAGATTTTGCGAACCCAGCGCATGGCGGTTCCCCCCAAGTGGAATTCAGACTGTTCTCAGGACGACTCCGATCGCCTTGGACAGGCGATCCCAGTTTTTTTCTTCGCGCTGCAGGTATTTCTTTCCGTCTTTGGTCAGTGAATAATATTTCGCCCGGCGGTTGTTTTCCGATTCGCCCCATTCCGCGGTGATCCAGCCCTGCTGCTCCAAGCGGTGAAGGGCCGGATAGAGCGCTCCTTGGTTCACCTGCAAGATGTTTTTGGACACATCGCGGATGCGTTGGGCAATGGCCCAGCCGTGGATGGGCTCGGCGGCCATGGTTTTCAGGATCAAAAGATCCAGCGTGCCCTGGACGAGATCGGTCGGTTTGCTCAAAGCGCTCTCCCCTTAGTTACTGACAGTAACGAGGGGATTGTACCGGCGCTCCTGTCAATAAGCAAGGGGAAAGATTTTCTGCAAGGCATGGCCAATGTGGAGGAGGCATCACGAAAAGGAAAGATCTTACTGGAGCTTGGCGTATTCGGATTGGGCTTGTTTCAGGAGAGACAAATCGGTATCGGCGTCTTTCCAGGCACCCAGGAAATCTTGATAGGCAGTGCGGCTTTTTGCCTTATCGCCCTGCAACGCGTAGGCGCGAGCGAGGCCAAGCAGCGCGTAGGAGGTGAATGGCTCGGCAGGGTTAATGTTCTTCGGGCTGAGAATTCGTTGAAATTCCTGAACTGCATCAACTCCGCGGCCCGCCATCAGGAGAGCGCTTGCTCGCGTGTACATGGACTCCGGATTGCCACCATCATAAGGGATTGCAGATTTCATAAGTTCCACGGCTTTGTCCGCCTGGTTATGGTTCATGGCAATAATGGATCGGATCAATGGCGCGAAGATGTCTTGGATATTTTGATCTTCCGGGCGCTCCGCGGCGGCCTCTGCGACCAACTTTTCGGCCTTTTTGTCATCGCCAGAACGAGCATAGATGTCGGCCGCAGAGAGCATGAGAGTCGGAGTGTGAGCTTGCTTCAGGATGGCGTCCGCCTCTGATTTTGCGTCGTGCCCCCCTTGTTGCATGACCGTCAAGAGGGCCTCGGAAGCCATTGTGGATGGAATACTATCGCCGAGACCAATCTGTCGCGCTTTCACTTCTGCTTGAGCGATCAAATCATGTGCACGCCGCAACTGACCGTGGACAGCAGCCAGTCCGGCATCGCGCTGGAGGAGGTCATATATACCCTGGTCGTTCCCTCTTGCCAGCTCATCCTCTTTCGCCAGGGTGGCCTTGTCACCCTGGGCCAATGCGATCACCGCGAATTGTTCATGGATGAGAGGGCCACCGAGTTTCCGCTGCAGGGCAGTATTGAGAATTGACTTGGCGTCGTCCAAGCGGTTCATGGCCAAATAGTCGAAACTTGCGACCGCATATCCGTTATATGTATCAGGGGCAAGATCCCTGGCTTCCAGAGCATTCTGGAGAGATTTTTCCCATTGCCCCATCCCTAGATAGGTGACTGCTAGATTGACCCGGGGCCGGTTATCGCGGGGATAGGTCTGTTTGTAAAGTTCGTAAGACTGAATGGCCTTATCCAATTGGCCGCCGTAAAAATAATAGTCGCTGGTGATCGCAAATTTCTCACGTTCGCTTGCGCGGTCCTTTAATTCAAAGGCCTTGCGCATGTATTCCAAAGCCGACTCATTTTGGTTGAGATTGGAATACTCGACTCCAAGACCACGGTAAGCCATGGCGAAATTCGGGTCCAGCGCGATGGCGCGCTTAGTAGGTTCGATGGCGCCAAGAAAGTCGCCGTTATTGTTCCGAATGGAGGCCTCATTATCGAGCTTGAGGGCTTCGAGGGAGGAAGTGGTCGCCTCGGTAAGAGGCCGGTCGAATTTCTGAATGGAGGCAAGCGATTCGCCCAGCTTGCCGCGGAGATTTGTGCTTGCCTCTCCCAGAGCGTCAAGCACCTTTTCCTTGCTCGCGGCCTGCACCTGCTCCTGGCCAATCACATTTCCATTGGCGGAATTTACGGCTTCCAGCGTCACCACAAATGCGCTGCCCAGGTTGGCAATCGAGCCATGCACCATGGCTTTAATGCCTTTACGAACGCAGATTTCGGTGGCGATTTCAGGAGTGACACGGGTGTCTGTCGGCCTACCCATCATCTTCAAGGTCTTTTGTACTTCTTGATCCGATACGAGGCTCAAGAATGGAGATTGCGCGAGGCTCACCTGCAGCGCGGTCTTCAGCGTTCCATCAAATACGGAATCGCTGGTCGTGTTGGTGAAATCCGCGAGGACGATGGAATCTTTTTCGGTGAGGCGATTGGCTCCAGAGCGCATCACAAACATTCCCGACACGCCGACAATCAGCAGGAGAATGACGGCAACAGGCGCGATTATTTTCCAGCGCGGCCCGCGAGATTTCCCCACACCTGGATCAGCAGGAGTCACAGCGGAGGCGGAAGACTGCGACATTGGTTTCCGCTTTCCTGTGGAGCCCGACTTCGCTTGGGGTTCAGTTGCGACAACTTCGGCCTGGTCAGCTTCTTCCACGGAACTAACCGACGAGCGACCGGTGTCCGTTTCGCGCTTGAGGCGTTTCAAATCGGCGCGCATGTCGGCGGCGGACTGGTAACGCAATTCGCGGTCCTTCTCGAGCGACTTGTTGATGATGCGCTCGAGTTCCGCAGGCACATCCGGATTTACGCGAATGGGAGCGACAGGAGCCCGGCTCAGGATCGACTGGAAAATGAGCGCCGAAGTATCTCCGCGAAATGGCAGAACTCCGGTGGCCATTTCATAAAGCACCGCGCCAAAGGAGAAAAGATCCGTACGGGCGTCCAGCTCTTTTCCCTTGGCCTGCTCGGGAGACATGTAGGCGACGGTGCCGAGCGTGGAGCCGGGACTGGTCAGATGCTCGGGGCCAGGTCCCGCGGTGGCCTGAGTCATGTCCGTGGAGGTTGCGCCCAGGCCGACGTCTCTCGTGGTTACCTTTGCCAGTCCAAAATCCAAAATTTTTGCGTGACCGCGCTTGGTGACGAAAATATTCGCGGGCTTGATGTCGCGGTGGACGATTCCCTGAGAGTGAGCGGCATCGAGGGCGTCGGCGATTTCGATGGCCAGGTTGAGGAGGCTATCCATTTCCAGGGGCCGGCCGGCAATGATGTGTTTGAGCGTCGCGCCATCGAGATATTCCATGGCGATGAAGGCGCGCCCGTCCATTTCGCCGATGTCGTAAATGGTGCAGATATTGGGATGATTCAGCGCCGAAGCGGCCTGCGCTTCACGCTGAAAGCGGGCTAAAGTTTGCGGATCCTGCGCGACCGAATCGGGAAGAAACTTCAGGGCCACAAAGCGATGAAGACGCGTGTCTTCGGCCTTGTAAACCACACCCATACCACCACCGCCCAACTTTTCGGCAATTCGGTAGTGCGAAACTGGTTCGGCGGCCATACGGATTTGGAAGGTCAACCCTTCGACAAGGGATGTTATATAGCGGGGATGAATGAGTCAAAGAAATTGGCGCGGGCCTGTGCCGCAGATTCATCTGCATAGTTGCACAGGGATGCAGGGAATATTGGGCCGAATTGGCGCGTCGCGCTGACACGGATTATTCGTAGCGCAGGGCCTCCATCGGATGGACTTTTGTGGCGCGGCGGGCGGGGATATAGCAGGCGAAAAGCGCGATGCCCGCGAGCACGATGGAGACGGCGGCGAAAGTCAGCGGGTCGGTCGGGCTCACGCCGACCAGCATGCTCTCCGCCAGGTGCCCCGCACCGGCGGCAGTGACCAATCCGAGCAGCAATCCTCCCCCAACAATTAGCAGGCCCTGGCGCAACACCATCCTGAGAATCTGGGTTGGGTTGGCGCCCAGGGCCATGCGGATTCCGATTTCGTGCGTGCGCTGGCTGGTCACGTAGGAAACGATGCCATAGACGCCGATGACGCCGAGCGCCAGTCCCAAGAGACCCAGAGCCGCAGCTATTCCCGCGCCGACCTGGAAGAGCAGCAAGCCATTCAAGGTGTTCAGGGCTTGCGTCATGGTGCCGACATCGAAGAGAGGCAAGCCGGGAGCCAACTTATCGATTTCCTGCTGTACGACGGGGAGGATGTTCTCGGGTGAGCTCGAAGTGCGCACGTGGAGAGTCCAGAGCGGAGAAAAATCCTGAGCCATGGCGGTATAGAAGAATGGGAGTAAAGGGCCGCTGAAATCATCATAATGAATGTTGCCCGCTACACCCACGACGCGGAGCGAATCTTTGGGATGCGCCTGATCCACAAATTGGCGTCCCAGGGGATCCTGGTTGGGCCAAAACTTTTCGGCCATGGCTTGATTGATGATGGCCACGTGTTGCGTTTTGTCCGTGTCTGCATCACTAAAGTCTCTGCCTCGAAGCAAAGAGATTTGCATCGTCTTGAAATAGTCCGAGGAAACGCATCGGGTGCTTACCAGCGTGGTAGCCGACGGCGATGATTCCGGAGTATAGCCATCAATCCGCAAATCCTTCGCCTCGCTGTAATAGCCGAAGGGAACGTTGTCGGCCAGACCTGCGGCGGTCACGCCGGGCAGGGCGCGCACCCGATCCAGAAGGCTCTTTGAAAACTGGAGTCCTTGTTCACGGGTGTAACCGATGCCGCGCGGGTCGAAGGAGAGGTTTGCGACATTGGAAGGATCAAAACCGAGATTCACTTTCTCGGCCATTTGCATGCTGCGGGTAAAGAGTCCGGCCATGATGAGCAACATGAGCGAGCCGGCGACCTGCGCGATGACCAAGCCGGTGCGGAGGCGATGCTTGCCGGTCGCGACTGTGCGCCCGGATTCATGCAGGACGTCCGCCAGATTGCCGCGTGAGGCCCGAACCGCGGGAACAATTCCAACCAGGACTCCAGTTACCATGGCGGCGGCAAAGGCATAGCCGAAGACTCTCCAGTCGAATGAAAAATCCAAGATTATAGGCAACGTAGAACCCAAATTAATTTGAGAGAGCATGCCGCTCAGCCACATTCCGAGAAATATCCCGCCCGCCCCACCCAGGAATGCGAGCAGCACACTTTCGGTAAGCATAAGTCGCACGATTCCTGAGCGCGTTCCCCCAAGTGCAGAGCGAATAGCCATTTCCCTGCGGCGCAAGGTCGCGCGGACGAGAAGGATGTTGGCCACATTCATGCACGCGAGGATCAGGACAAACGCAGCAAGCGCCAGGAAAAGGCCTGATGCCGGGCGCATTTGCGCGGAGGATTGTGGATCCGGGCGGGCCTGAAGCTCGGGGAAGACCTGAAATTGCAGGGTCTTCACTGTGTCAGCTTCCAACTTTGCGATCTGACCGGCGATTAATCCAAGCGCGGCTTCCGCTTGTTTGGCGCTAACGCCGGGCTTCAGGCGGCCGTAGGAATGCATGGCCACGATCTTGCGGTCCGTCAGAGCGTTGCTCCTTTCGCTCCCGGCTACCTGGTTTCCTAACCAGACATGCATGGCGAAAGGGATGTAGGCGCGCGCGTCTATGAGGGAGACCAATCCGTGAAACCCTTCCGGCGCAACGCCGACTATCGTAAACGGATGTCCGTCCACAAGAACTTTCCTGCCCACCAGAGTTGGGTCGCCGCCGAAGCGCGCATTCCAAAGTGAATAGCTGAGCACAATGACCGGATCTGCGCCGGGGGTGATTCCTTCCGTGGGAAGGAAGAGCCGGCCGAGGGCGGGCTTAACACCGAGCACATCGAAATAATTGCCGGTGACATAGTTGGTGAAGAGTCCGTAAGCTTTTCCGTCCACACTCATTCCATCGGATCCGAATTGGAAGGCGATGATGTCGGCAAACGGGCTGTCGGGTTGGCGCCGGAGATCCTCGAGCATGGGGTAGGAAATTTGCATGGAAAGATTTCCATGGTCGCGAGTGACTCCGACAAGCGCGATTTGCGCCGGGTCGTTTACAGGCAGAGGACGCATCAGAAGCGAATTTACCAGGCTGAAAATCGCGGTGTTGGCGCCGATGCCCAGAGCCAGGGTGAGAACGGCGACAACGGTGAAACTGGGATTCTTGCGCAACATGCGCAGGCCGTACCGGGCGTCCAGGAAAAGGTTTTCGATGGCGGACCAGCGCCAAACTTCGCGGCCGCGTTCCTCGATCAGTGTGGTGTTGCCAAATTCCTTGCGGGCTGCGGCGCTGGCCTCAGGTCGCGACATCCCCTTGGCTACGAACTCTTCGATCTTCTCGTCCATGTGCTCGTTGATCTCGGCCGAGAGATCGTTGTAAACGCGGCGGCGTGAAAACAGATTCTTGAACCAGCTCATGTCTTACCTCGAACAGAAATCCTTGTGGCTTATTCGTACCGCAGTGCCATCATCGGATCGATACGCATGGCGCGGTTCGCCGGGATGTAACTTGCCAGCGCACCAATCAAAAACATCAGCCCCGTGGCCAGAAACAACGCCAGCGGGTCCGCTGGAGTGATTCCGAAGAGCAAGCTCGTAATCAGCCTGCCCGCAGCAACGACGGCCGGCAGTCCGATGGCCACGCCGATCAGCACGAGCAGCAGTGACTCGCGCAGGACCATCCACAGAACGGCGCCTCGTTGCGCGCCCAGCGCCATCCGAATGCCGATTTCATTGGTGCGCCCGGCGACCGAGTAAGCCATGATCCCGTATATCCCGATGCACGATAGAACTATGGCCAGCCCGCCGAACACCCCGGAAAGCTTAGTGACCATACGATCTACGGTCAAAGAGTCGTCCACAATTTCATTCATGGTCGAGATGTCCAGCGCCGGCAGATTCGGGGCAGATTGCTTCACTATTTCACGAAGGGACGCCGGCATAGCGGCCGAATTCCCGGCTTCACGGACAATCACGAATGCTCCGCCCACATTGCCCATGGGATTGAAGAAGGGAATGTAAAACCGCCGCGAAGGTTTATCGCGCATGGAATGGTATTTCGCGTCGGCCACAACACCGACAACTACGAAATCCTCGTGACCCGCCGGGGTAATTATGGAGACGCGAGTGCCGATCGGGTTTGAGTCGCCATAAAAATGCCGGGCAAAGGTTTGGTTGATAAGTCCAACTCGCTCTGCATTGCCACTGTCCTGTGGCCCGATTTCTCGGCCCATCAGGATCGGAATGCCCGTGGTCGAAAAGTAATTCGGGCCGACCTGATCGGATCTTGAGTCGTTTGCGCCATCTCCGACCTTGGGCGGCTGGCCTTCGATGGATACCGGGTCATTTGAATCCTGATTGGTGATCAGGCCATCCTCAGAAAGCGAGACGCTTCGCACGCCGGGCAAGGCGGCGATTCGATCGAGCATGTTTTTATAGAGCTGGTTAAGCGCCGGCCCTCTATAGCCGTAGGTGGTTGGCATCACTCGAAACACCAGGAGATGGTCGCGGTCATAGCCAAGATTTACTTCCGAAAGCTTTTGGAAACTGCGGACAAACAGGCCCGCGGCGACCAGCAGAAGGAGAGATAGGGTGACTTGCACGACCACCAAAACCTTCCCCATTGTCATCCGGCTACGGTGGCCTGCGCCACCGACCACACCTCGCGAAGTCCCCTTGATGATCGTGCCGATCTCCGCTCTGGATGCACGCAAGGCGGGGACAAGTCCAAAGAGTATTCCCGTGAGCATCGAAACGCCGAGGGTGAAGGTGAGGACGGCTGCGTTTAGATGGACGTCCAGAGGGACGGGTGTCCGGCCCCCGGAGACGAGCCGCAGAAGCGCGGAATCGGCCCATCGCGCAATCAGCAGCCCGAATGCTCCACCGATCCCCGCAAGGAGAACGCTTTCGGTGAGAACCTGCCGGAAGAGCCGGCCGGCGCCTGCGCCCATGGCGACTCGCACAGCGATTTCGCGTTGGCGGGAAGCAGCCCGCGCCAACAAAAGATTGGCGACGTTCGCGCAGGCAATCAGCAACACCAGCCCAACCACTCCCATAAGGATTTGCAGCGGCTGGCCAAACTTGGCTTGCAACGTGGAGGCCCCACGGCCGCCCGCGATCATAGCGATGCGTTGGGTCATGAATGTCCGCTTCTGATCGGCGGACATTCCGGTCTCGGTCTGAGCCTTCAGATACTGCTGGAACAACAGGTTGATGCTCGAATTCGCTTGTGCCAGGGAAACGCCCGGCTTCAGCCGGCCCATTACTTGCAGCCACTCCCGTTTCTCAAACGGATTGGTTTCCATGGAAAGGTAGTCGCGGCCCGGTATGGCCTCCGCCTGCATGGTGAGCGGCAGCCAAATATCGGTCGAGTAGCCAACGGTTTCACCCACGAAGCCCGCGGGCGTGACGCCGATGACATCGTAGGTAGTGCTGAGCAGGCGAATTTTTTTGCCGATGACGGAGGGATCGCCTCCGAACCGGCTTTGCCAAAATCCGTAGCTGATCACCGCGACGGGATTGGCATCGCGTACGCGGTCCACTTCCGTCGTGAATATCCTGCCTAGAATTGGATTTACGCCCAGGACCGAAAAATAGGAACCGCTCACCAGACCGATTTGAGCATCCGAGCCAGACTCGCTTTCTCCGGAAGCCCCAATAGAAACGTCCTGTTTCTGTATATAGCTGTCGGCGGCGAGTATTCCATCAAAAACCTGGTTTCGTGCGCTTAGATCCTGAAATTCAGGATAGGTGAGCAGGTCGCGTTCGCCATCGCCGAATCCGATTTGCCGGCCGTGTTCATCCGGATTAGTCAGTAGGACAAGCTGTTGCGGATTTTTGACCGGCAGATTGCTGAGCAGCACGGAATTAAGAATTGTGAAAATTGCCGTGTTTGCTCCTATGCCGAGAGCCAAAGTGAGCACCGAGGCCGCGGTGAATCCAGGATTCTTGCGCAGCACGCGGAGACCATATCGGACGTCCATCAAAGAATTTTCGAGGAAGGACCACCGCCAGACTTCCCTGCCGGATTGTTCCAGCGAAGTTGCGTTGCCAAATTCACGGAGCGCAGTTTCCGCGGCTTCTTTGCGGGACATTCCGCTCTTCATGAGCTCATCGGCCCGCTCCTCGAGGTGCGAACGGATATCGGCGGAGAGATCGTCGTAAACGCGGCGTCGCGAGAAGATTTGCGTGATCCAGCTCATGACTTTGCCGGAGCGAGGACGCGCGTAATGCCCTCAAACATTTGCTCAAATCGAGAGACTTCGCGGGCGAGGTGTTTGGCGCCCCTGGGCGTCAATTCATAAATCCGCACGCGGCGGTTGGTGGAAGAAACACCCCACTCCGCGCTCACCAGGCCTTCTTTTAACAGCCGTTGGAGAGCGGGATAGAGCGAGCCTTCTTCAATTTTTAGCAATTCGTTGGAGGTTCGCTTGATCTGCTGGACCAGCGCGTAGCCGTGCAGAGGCCGACTCCGAAGCGTTTGCAGGATCATCATTTCCAGCGCGCCGGGGAAAAGGTCTCGTGGCTCCTGGGTTTTCATGTGCCGCCCTCGTGGTTGCGTATGCCTGGCCGAGAATATGTTGGTCAAGGCATAGAGCAATATAGGGTAGGGAAGTTTGCCTGTCAACAAGAATCTAGAGGTGGTCAAGGCTTGATGAGGGAATCAAAAAGGCAAAGGGTAGAAGGAGTTTCAGAGGAACAGCATCCCCGCATAACCCACAACTTCGTCGCGGTCGCCGAGAACATCGGCCGAAGTTGCATACCGGACGAGTTCTGCGCGCGTGACGCCGAGATCGAGCACGGCAGTAAGCGCGGCGACGGCGGGGCCGCAGCCGCACATGGTGATGTGCTCGCGCCTCACAGTCTCGTGCAAGCCGCGGGGATCGAGCGCGAGCAGTTGATCGATGGCCAGGTGGTCTTTCACGTGCGTCACCTTTTCGGATTCATAGTGATTCATGTCGGAGCTGACGACGAGGAGTACAGGTTCGCTCGAAGCGGAAATAACTTTGGCCAGGGCATGGCCGAGTTCGGTTAGCACACGGAAATCAAGGGTACCGACAGCGACGGGGACAAATCGAAATTCTCCGGCGAGTACCTGAAGAAACGGCAATTGCACTTCGATGGAATGCTCGTTGCGGTGCGCGACATGGTCCTCGATTAATAATGGACAGGCGGCTACAAGCGAGTGCGCCATGTCAGAATCAATTTGCGCAAGGCCGAGCGGAGTCTGCCAGGCGCCCTCGGCGTTGATGGCAAGATCCGCGCCGCGCGGGCGATGGCGCGGGCCGATGATAATGATGCGACGCGGGAGCGCGATCCGCGCGTAAACGGCACCGGTCACTCCTCCCGAAAAAACATACCCCGCATGTGGGACCATGCATGCCAGCGCCACGCCTGCTGCCGAAGCGCCAGAGGCCACGGCATGAGGCAGCCCTTCAACAACCGCCGCCGCGCCGACAAATTGCCGCATTCGTTCTCGCAGTTCTTCAGGGTCCGCGGGATAAAATCGGCCGGCGACTGCGGGCTGACGAATCATGTGTGGATTATGAACGACGATGCGGCGAAATTAGAAGTGGTGAGGCTTGGATGGCTTGCCGTGCATGCGCTGGGCAATATCGCTTCCAGGAGCGTGTTGCACGGTAACTTTATCGCCGTATTGGTAGCCGCCCTTGGTCAGGATCTTCACCATTTGGTCGCGCACCTGGGGAGAATAACTGAACGATTGCGATTGTTGGGGATTGTTCGGGTTGCGAAGAATTATAGTGGCAGAATTGGCGGAGATTACCGTTCCTTTGTACTTCAGCAGTTTTGTGGAAGGCTTCGGCGACTTAACGACCACAGGTTGTGACATCTGAACCTGAGCCTGCGCGGGGTGGGCCGCAAACGACATGGCGGCAACCAGCAGCACGCCCGGCAGCAACACTCGCGAATTAAGCTTCGTCTTCAAGGGAGATCTTCAGCGATTTCAGGAACCGAACATCCTGCGGCGTCAGATCAAATTTCGGCGCGGGAGCTTCCTCCTCCAACGCTTCGGAATCGACCTGGATATGCAGCGATTCCAGGAAGCGGCGATCCTGATGCGTGAGCCGAACGGCATCGCCGTCGCGCTTGGCGAGTCCGATGGTCGCGTCGAGCTTCAGCACAATGTCGTATCCAGCCGAACGGACGTTGGCGATGGCGCCGGTGATGCGGCCGGAATCCGCCACGGTATCGTTGATCGCGTGCCCAAGTTCGCGGAGCAACTGCCGTAGATGATCGTCGAGTTGCAAGCTCGCCTCCTTCTAGGACCCACTCATGAAATTGTAGGGCCGTGCGCCGCGCCTGACAAGCCTGGATGTGGTGTAGTTGTTGTCTAACCTGACAGCGCCGTGTGGCCGGGAGGACTGTCGCATCGAATCGCCGGCTATATTACAATTCGTTGGTGGGCGCTGCGTCCATTTCCCGGCAGTCACCGGCGCAATCCGCGGGGCATCCCGCGCGGCCACGCGGATTTTTCCGCACTTTGTGGCGGGCGGTTCGGCAGTTGTTCCACGAAACCACGGGCGCGCTGTTCGCGATACTGGCTGTGGGAGCGGTAAGCTCGGCGGTGCGAGCCTGGGAGAACGGCACTGCCAAATGGATCGTGGCGCTGCCACTGGCTTACGCGATGTGGATGGGGTATTTCTCGGTGACGTCATTTCGCAGTGCGCGGCGCGTTCAATAACGCGGGTGCCTGTCCAATTGTGCGATCCTCGTGCTTCGATCCCTATGACCAAATCCAATGACAAGCCGGTCTCCGCGGTTAAGCCGGAAAATTCGGCGCCGAAATCCGGCTCTGCGCGGAATCCTGCCGGGCTGGAACTCGATCCACTCTACGGTCCTGAAACGCTTGCCGGTTGGGATTATGAAAATGAGGATGGATATCCCGGGGAATTTCCCTACACCCGCGGAATTTATCCCACCATGTATCGCGGGCGGCTGTGGACCATGCGGCAGTACGCTGGATTTGGAACGGCCGCGGAATCCAACAAGCGCTATCGCTATCTCCTGAGTCAGGGCCAGGCGGGGCTTTCCGTTGCGTTCGATTTACCCACGCAGATCGGGCTCGACTCCGATCACGCACTGGCTCAAGGCGAGGTTGGCAAAGTGGGCGTGGCCATTGATTCGCTCGAAGACATGGAGGCGCTGTTCGAGGGGATTCCACTGGAGCGAGTTTCGACGTCCATGACCATCAACGCGACGGCGGCGATCCTGCTGGCGCTTTACGTGTCGGTGGCGAGGAAGCAAGGCGCCGACCTGCGCAAACTTTCCGGCACGGTACAGAACGACATCCTCAAGGAATACATCGCCCGAGGTACATTCATTTATCCTGTGGGACCGGCGATGCGCATCGTGACCGATATTTTCGCCTGGTGTCGCGCCGAACTGCCTCGCTGGAACACCATTTCCATTTCCGGGTATCACATCCGCGAAGCCGGCTCCACCGCGGTGCAGGAAGTGGCCTTCACCCTGGCAGACGCAATCGCTTATGTGGACGCGGCCGTAAAGGCCGGCCTGGCGGTGGATGATTTCGCGCCGCAACTTTCATTTTTCTTCAACGCGCACAATGGCTTGCTCGAGGAAATTGCGAAATACCGCGCGGCGCGGCGGCTGTGGGCGCACCTCATGCGTGAGCGGTTTGGGGCCAAGGATCCTCGCTCGCTGCTGCTGCGATTCCATGCGCAGACGGCCGGCTCATCGCTTACGGCGCAACAGCCGGAAAATAATATTGTGCGCGTGGCAATTCAGGCGCTGGCGGCGGTGCTGGGCGGGTGCCAGTCCCTTCACACGAATGGTCTGGACGAAGCGCTGGCGCTGCCGACGGAAGATTCCGCGCTGATTGCCTTGCGCACGCAGCAGATCATCGCGCACGAGACTGGCGTGGTGAATACGGTGGACCCCGTGGCCGGATCGTACGCGATCGAAAATCTCACGGACCGCATCGAGGCGGGTGCGCGCGATTACATTTCGCGGATTGACGCGGTGGGCGGAATGTTGCGCGCCATTGAAACCGGCTACGTGCAGGGCGAAGTGCAGAAGGCGGCCTATGAATATCAGCAGGCGATTGAGCGCGGCCAACAAATTGTGGTCGGCGTGAACCGGTTTCAGAGCGATGAGTCGCGCGCGATTCCGACGCTGCGCCTGGATCCGGAGAACGAGCGCTCGCAGGTCCTGAGGTTGCGCGCGCTTCGCGCCAGACGGGATGCTGCGCGCACGAAACAGGCGCTCGATGAAGTGGAATCCCGCGCGCGCTCTGGAGCAAACCTGATGCCCGCGATCTGCGCTGCCGTAGAGGCGCTCGCCACCGTGGGCGAAATTTCCGACGCGCTCCGCCGCGTCTTCGGGGAATACCGGGAATCGGTCGTGCTATGATTCTCCTGCCTGAAGTGCTCCGCTAAGATGTGGGGTGAGGGGCGCCAGAGGCGAACAATTTCCAGGTCAACTGCCTGCATCGAATCTAGCGCCCGGGCGCGGCTCTGGCCGGGCAACGCGCGCAACCTCTTAAAGGAGAATTCCATCATGAAGAAACTGCTTTGTAGCATCGTTCTCTGCGGCATGGCCGCGCTCCCTGCTCTCGCGCAAGGTGGCGGTGGAGGGGCGCAAACTCCTCCAGCAGCACCGCCAACAGATCCGATCTCCACATTTGTTAAGGGCGCCTTCAAGCAGATCAACACCAACTTGATTGGCTCAGTTGAGCAAATGCCCGAAGAAAACTTCAGCATGAAGATTGGCACCACTCCCGAAGTGCGCACATTTGCGCAGATGATCGGGCACGTTGCAAATGCCAATTATTTCTTCTGCGCGATGGCCAAGGGCGAAGCCGATCCGCAGACAGTCGACTACGAACATACCGCGCAGACAAAAGCTCAATTGGTGGCAGGGATGCACGCAGCGCTTGATTATTGTCAGCCGGTTTACGACTCGCTTACCGACGCTACGATGTCGCAAATGGTGACGCCTCCTGGGCAGAACGGTGCTCCCGGGCGCCCGCAGTTGCGAATCGGAATTTTGCTTCGGAATATCGGACACAACAATGAAGAGTACGGCAACTTGGTCGGCTATTTCCGAACCAAGAACCTCGTGCCGCCGTCGACCGCTGCTGCCGCGGGTCGCCGAGGCAATTAGCTAAGCATCATTGAACCGTTGCGCGGCGGGCCTGGGTGCTCGCCGCGTGCCGCGGTTAATTATTTATTCTCGATCAGGACCTCACCCCATTTTTCTTGGAGGCCCGCCATTTTCGAGATCATCGCCTTGATTGCCTCGATTGCGGCGCTCATGACCATGGCGCGCCGCCGGGGCGCAGATATCATCTGGTGGGCCATACTCGCCCTCTCGGGCTATTTGGCTTTTGCTTACGGGGGCAGCATTCTCCTGATTAGAATGCACCTGGACGAATTTGCGCTTTTCGCACCTGTCTCCGGATGGTTATGGATCGGGGCGGTTTTTCTTTACGTTCGTTTCGTCATCGGAGCGACCAAGCCAAAAGCCTGGGGAATGTGGAATTGCACGGAGTGCCATTTTTTGAATGCACAAAGCGCCATTGTCTGCGAAGCGTGCGGCAAGTCGTATTCACCCTCTAAGCGGAAAACCGCGATCACCTGAACGGCGCCATGCCCCCTGCTAAATCGTCCGGTGCCAATTTCCACTGGCCAAAACGTGTGCGCACGCCCGCGGACGCGGTCCAATTCCTGAATCGTGTCGGCTTCTGTGTGCTCTTCCCGGTGAAGGGAGTGGCGTTGCCTTCGCTTTATTACGCGGCGTCGCGCAGGCCGCCTCTCACCTGGGACCGGTATTGCACGCTCATTTGGAAATGGAAGGATGAGTTGCCCCGGCGGAAGCGGGCTTTTTACGCCAAATACTTCAAGGGACGAGGGAGCTTCATTTCTCTGGAGATGCTGCCCTATTTTCTGGCGGCGGAGGGAAGCGCAGCGGCGGTGGACGATTTCGTCCGCTATTACGAGCAGGGATGCATTTCACACGACGGCCGCGTGATTTGGGAAGCACTCGCCACCCACGGGCCGATGGCCACACTTGAATTGCGCCATTCGATAAATATGGGAACAAAGGCGGGCAATGTGCGATTCAAGAAAGCGATGCTGGAATTGCAGCGGCGACTATTGGTCGTGCATTTTGGCGCGGAGCAGGAGACGGCCGCGTGGGCGTTGGGGCGATTCGAGCTGACTGCGCGAGCATTCCCTAAACAAGTCGCAGCCGCTCGGGCCATTTCACCTGCGCGTGCGCGTGACGCGATCGCATCCAAGTATACTGCCCTGTATCACGATGTCACGCCGCTGCAGGTTGCGCGGTTGTTTGGATGGTCTAAGACGGATTCGATATCTGCATTGAATTCATGCCGGACCAGATTGCAAGCTTGAAATATTCATTGGCGGGCAAGCGGCACTTCACCCAATCGCAACGGCCGAAGGAATGGAAGCGCTCCCAGGAACAACGCTGCCCCGGGAATGACAATCCAATTCAGTTCTGCCACGGCAAAAGCGAAGAACAATTCCCGAGGGGGCGTTGGATGACGGCTCAGGACCGTGACTGTTAGGCCGAGAATAAAGAGCCCAACAAATACAAGACATGGGAACAGAGCAGCAACGATGAGCGCAGGGCGCCTGCCGTCGCCTCGCCGCGACAGGTAAGCCGCCAAGGCACCGATGACGGGCAACATCACCAGCCAGGGGAGGTAGATCTCCAGTCCGGCGCTTGCCATTTTCGACCCCGCATTAAGAACCCTGGGTTCGATTCCCACCATCACCAAAAGCATACGAGAGCCCATGGCGGCCAGAGTGCAAACCAGTCCGGGGACCCAGATACTTTTTGTCCGATGATTCACAAGATCCTCCTGTCGTCTGGCGCGATGAATTCTTCGCGCTAGGACGCGCCAATCGTCGACCTCTTTGAGGGCGCGGCAGATCGCTTCCGGCTCGTCCAGTCCTGACGCGCGCTCCTGTTCAAAACGATCTTCCAAATGGCTGGCCAGCTCGGCTACGACTTCATCTTGCTGCCCCGCAGTCAGCCCGCGACCTCTCAATCGCTCACGAACCAAGCTCCGCCAATCAGGCATGGGTCGCACCCTCCTGCAAGATCAAAGTGCGGAAGAAGGAGCGAGTTTTGCGGCGCAGCAGCTGAAGCATCACTGAGCAAGCCCCTGTTCACGAATTTGCGAATTGCGCAGGAAGGGGAGCGCTCCGAGCAGCAGGCACGCGCAAGGAATCAAAATCCAGTTGAAGACCATTAGAGCGAAGGCGACAGGCAAGACGCCCCACGTCAAATGATGCTCCAAGACTCCTGCCACTATGATCGCGGGACAGAAAAGACTCAAGATGACGAACGCAGGAAACGAAGCGGCCGCAAGGCGCACTTTCAAATCCCCGTTGGCCCGCCGGGATAGATACGCTCCCAATGCGCCGGCAGCAGGCAGCACCATCAGTAAGCGTTCATACATTTGCGCGAATGCCAATGACCCGTACATATAGATTCTCGGCTCGAGATTAATCATAGTAATGACCGTCAGCGCCCCCATTGTCGCGGTCAGGCTCGCAAGCCCGGGGAGCCACAATGCTCTCGTTCGATAGTTCACTTGTCCCTCCTGCTGTTTTGAGCGTCGAATCCTGCGTGAGAGTTGGCGCCAATCGTCTACTTCTTTGAGCGCAAGCTCACAAGCGCCGGAATCATCCAGCCCGCGCGCGAGCCCCTGCTCAAATCGATCTTCCATGTGAGCGGCCACTTCGCGCACAGTCTCCTGGTGTTGTGTCGGCGGAAGGCCGAGCCCAATGAGCTTCTCCTCCACCATCGCCCGCCAATCACGCACGGGTCACCCCCGCCAGCAAGTCCAGGGCGCGGAAAAAGGAGTGCCATTCGCGGCGAAGCGGCACGAGTTTCTTTTTCCCCGCGGGAGTCAGACAGTAATAACGGCGGTCGCGCCCGGCGCGATTGGCTTCCCATCGGCCTTTGATCCACGCGCGCTTTTCGAGTTCGTAGAGCATGGGGTAAAGAGAGGCGAGGTTGAATTTCAGCGCGCCGCCGGAATCTTCTTCGATGCGTTTGGCGATTTCAAAGCCATACAGCGGTTGTTTGTCGAGCAGGGAGAGAATCGCCAGTTCGGCACTCCCCCGGGCTATCTTCGATCGAACGCGTTTGACCATCATGAATATAGAAATCCTATATTCCTCCGTCGCGAGCAATAGTACTTTCGGACAGCGACCTTTATGCAAGAGCTAGTTGGAAGGATTTTCGTAATTCGGTCGCGGCTATCGGCGATAGACGACGCGGCCGGCGACGATGGTCGCCATGGGCGCGCCCTTGAACGTGCGGCCATCGAAGGGAGTGTTGCGGGACTTACTGGCTGATTCGGCGGCGTGGAACGTCCATTCGTGTTCAGTCGAAAAAAGTGTAAGGTCACCGGGCTGGCCTGCGGCAATCCGCCGCTCGATGCCAAGAACGCGGGCCGGGCCAGTGGTGAAAAGTTCGACCATGCGCATCAGCTTCATGCGTCCAGTGTGGACGAGCTGTTCGAGCGCGAGCGGCAAAGCAGTTTCAAATCCCGTGATTCCAAATGGCGCTTTGTCGAACTCTACCGCTTTGCTGGCCGGCTCGTGCGGAGCGTGGTCGGTGGCGATGGCATCCACCGTCCCGTCCGCCAGTCCCTCCAGCAATGCGTCTCGATCCTCTCGGGAAGCCAGCGGCGGATTCATCTTGTAGTTGGAATCGTAAATGACGTCCTCATCGATCAAAGTGAAATGATGTGGAGTGACCTCGCAAGTGACCTGACACCCGTGCATCCTCGACCCTCGGACGAATTCCAATGAATCCTTGGTGGAAAGATGCGCGATGTGCAGCCGCGCGCCTGTCAATTTCGCCAGCACTCCATCGCGGATCACACAAATGGATTCCGCGGCAGAAGGCATTCCCCGCAGGCCCATTCGCACGGAAGTTTGACCTTCGCGCATCACGGCTCCAGTGGCCAGTGAGGCATCCTCGCAATGATCAATCACGGGCAAATCGAGCGAGCGGCAATAATCCATCACCTGGCGCATCAGCTTGGCGTTGGCCACAGGACGGCCGTCGTCACTGACAGCAACGATGCCTGCTTTCTTCATGGCCGCGATTTCCGCGAGCGATTCGCCCTTACTTTCTTTGGAACATGCGCCGATGGGCCAAACGCGCACGCTGGCTTTACGTTCGAGGATAGAGCGCGTTACGGACGCGTTGTCATTCACCGGGCGGGTGTTGGGCATGGGACAGACGGCGGTGAATCCGCCTCGCGCCGCCGCGCGAGTTCCCGTCTCAATCGTTTCTGAAGCTTCGCCGCCCGGCTCGCGCAGGTGGCAATGGAGATCGATAAAGCCGGACGCAACGATCCATCCAGTCGCGTCAAGTGTTTCGCAGGTCGCACCATTGTTCGAGGCTTGCTGCGAAATTTCAGCCGAGGGTCCTGTGGCAAGAATGCGATCCCCCTCCAGTAGCACATCCTGTGGGGAATCGGTACCGCTCGCCGGGTCCACGACGTGGCCGTTCTTGATCCAAATTTTCAATAACCACCAACCTCGCGTAGGGATTGTATTTGTGAGAGCACTTTTATCCGCTCACATTCGGCCGGTAGAATCTGTTTCCTTGTGCGGCGTCACTTGCGTTGGGCTCCTCCGGGGGAGTGCCCATCAACAGGTAAAGCAGCGCCATGCGCACGGCCACGCCATTGGTCACCTGCTCCAGCACGCAGGACTGCGGCCCGTCCGCCACAGCGGGATCAATTTCCAGGCCACGAATCATCGGTCCAGGATGCAGCACCAGCGCGCCCGGCCTCGCCATCTTCAGCCGCTCCTCCGTCAGTTGGTAGAGCATTACGTATTCGTCCATCGGCAGGGCGGGTTCGTTCATGCGCTCCTGCTGCACGCGCAGAACAATAATCACATCCGCGTCGACCAGCGCCTCTTCCATGCATGACGCTCGATGAATGGAGCACCCCGGCGGGCCGATCTGCTCCAATTCGCGCGGAAGCCACATGGCCGGGCCACAGAGCTTGAAGCGGCACCCAAATTTCCCCAGCAGGTGAATGTTGGATCGCGCTACGCGGCTGTGCTGGATGTCCCCAAGTATGGTGACGTTTAGTCCATCAATCTTGCCCAAGCGGTCGCGGACGGTCAGCGCATCGAGCAGCCCCTGCGTGGGATGTTCGTGCGTGCCGTCGCCCGCGTTGATTACAGGTATTTCCAAATGCCGCGCAACGAAATCCGCGGCGCCCGAGCTGCTGTGGCGCATCACGATGCAATCGGGCTTCATGGCATCCAGCGTGTGAACGGTGTCGAGAAGTGATTCGCCCTTTTTCAGGCTGGAAGACTCTGCCTGCAGGTTCATGCTGTCCGCGCCCAGCCGCGAAGCCGCGGTGGCAAAGCTGATTCGCGTGCGCGTGGAAGGTTCAAAGAAAGCCAGCGCCACGCTTTTCCCGCGAAGGGTAGCCAATTTCTTCAGCGGGTGATGCTGGATTTCCTGCATGGGCTTGGATTGGTCCAGGAGAAATACGATTTGCTCGGCCGTGAGAGGCTCCATGCCCAGCAAGTTACGGAAGCGGTAAGTCACTCCATCCCTCGGAGAATTTTCCGCGGTGTTCGTTCCGCCGGGGCGGACAGGCGCCGCGGCGGCTGGATTCATTCGACGCGATCCACCAGCACGACACGCTCTTCCTGATCTACTTCGCGCAGTCGCACCTCAATGATTTCAGTGTCGCTGGTTTGCACCATGCGTCCCACAAAGCTGGCTTCGATGGGCATTTGGCGGTGGCCGCGGTCGATCAAGACGCACAGGCGGACGCTGCGCGGCCGGCCGAGATCAAATAGCGCGTTCATCGCCGCCCGGACGGTGCGCCCGGTGTAGAGAACATCGTCCACCAGGATCAGATCCTTGTCATCGACGGAGAAAACGATATCGCTCGATTGCAGAACGGGATGGGCGGCGACTTTGCTCAAGTCGTCGCGGTACAGCGTGATGTCGAGCGTACCGACGGGCACCTCGACTCCATCAATTTCGCGCATGGCCTGCGCGATGCGCTGCGACAGCGGCACGCCGCGCCGCCGCACGCCGATCAGCGCCAGGTTCTTGGTGCCGCCGCTTTTTTCCACGATTTCATGGGCCAAACGCTGCAGCGTGCGGTCAATTTCGGTGGCGGACATCAACTGCGATTTTTCTACGACACGCATTGGCGGATTATCGTAGCACAGACTTGCGCGCCGCCGAAGCCGGGGCGCCAGCCTCCAAGGAAATTGAAAAACTCTTACGATGCTCCATTTACGCCACTGAGAAACCCGCCCAGGTGCGCCGTTAATGCCACAACCAGGACGGCCAGAGCTTCGATTGGCAGGCGGTATCCAGGTAAAATTCTTTCTGGATTGCGTTGCGCTCTCTTATGGATGAGCCAAGTGATCCAGATCAAGACGCTCGATACCCAACCAAGGACCAAATGCATCAGCAGGATGCCCTTGGGTCGTTCCCCTTCCAGTTGCCATTGCCAGGCAAGGACGCCCGTGATCATCACGGGGATGGTCATTATCGCCGCGGCCAGAAAATTATAGTAGGCGGCCCCGGTAAGGAGCTGGTTTTTCTTCCTCTGTCCGAGAAAATCAAGCACCGCGCCCAGGATGAACAACGCGATTGGAAAGTGAATCAGAACCACGTGTTGCGCGTGTTTCGCAAGAAAGATGGTTTTAATGTCGAATGGATTCACGATTTTTCCTTGCTCACTGGACCACGACTTTGCCGGTCATCTTTGGGTGGATGCTGCAGAAATAGTCGTAACTGCCTGCCTTGCTGAAAGTGAAGGAAAACTTTTCGTCGGTGTCCATGACTCTGGATTTGAATGATTTATCCGTGCTGACCACATTGTGCGGAATGTCGTCCTGGTTGGTCCAAGTGACGGTCGTACCAACCGCGATGGTGAGCGTTGGCGGTGCAAAACTGAAATTGTCGATTTTTACCTGGGCCGTCTGCGCCGGTTTGTCTTGGAATCCCCGCGCGCTCACGGTTGATTCATAGTTTCCCACTGCCAGGATCGCAAATCCCATCAGCATCATCGCCGTCGCAAACGTAATGTACACACTTCTCTTCAACATGTTATTTCCTTTCTATCTTTCGTGAATGTGGCCGGACCGCTTGTCTTCGCTGTCTTGGAGTTAAGCCAGCGTTGAATCGATGACTGCCAGCGCGTGTCGGCCCTGCATGGTATTTATATCTGTGATCCCAAGGACGTTGCGCAGTTGTTCCGCGGGCACCTTCATCGGCCCGGGCGAATCCGCCTTGCCTGGCGCCGGTTGCGGGAATGCCGTGGAGGCTGCAGTATGGAACGTAATGTTGCCTTCAACCTTTTGCATCACTTGGTGGATGTGGCCGTTCAGCACCGTTACCGAACCAAACTTTTTCAGGTAGCCAAGCGCCTGGGCGCTGTCTTCAGTTCCCCATCCCCATTCCGGATAAACCGACCAAAGAGGAATATGAGCGTAGACCACAATGGGAGTGCTGGATTTCAGGTGCTTAACATCTTTTTCCATCCACTCCAGTTGCTCATTTCCAATAGAGCCCAACCCTCCGGCCTTCAAGTTCTGCACGTTGACCAATCCGATGAAGTGCACGCCCTTCTTGTCGAAACTGCGCCATCCCCCGCCGCTTGATCCTTTTCCGTAGCGATCCAGAAATTGCTTACCATCGTCATTCAAGATGTCATGTTCGCCGGGCACGTAAAAAACATCCTTGGCAGGCGAGGCCTTCAAAATCTGCTCCACGGTATCGAACTCTTCGGGCTTGGAAAGATGGCTGATGTCTCCGGTGTGCAACATAAATTCGGGCGCGACCGGCAGCGCGTTGATCTTGTTAATCGCGGCTTTCAAAGTGCCTGCGACGTCGGCATTTGCCGGCTTGTTGAAGCCCATGTGGCTGTCGCTGATCTGCACGAAGCTCAGCTCACCCGCCGCATCGGCCGCGCCGATTTTGGAAACGCGGCTCAGGCTGTACGATTTCAGCACACCGCCGCTCATCACACAAAATGCGCCGGTGCCGGCCCAGGCCATGCACTTCAGGAATCCGCGGCGATCCACGCCATCCGTATTGTGATCGAATAAGAGTTCGTCTTTCTTTTTCACGTCTGACATCGTTTCCCCCTTGGGTGCTTCGCGCAGCCCTCATGCGACTGCGGAGTATTTCGCCTGCACTGAGGAGACACGGAGGAGCCGCGAATTATTCCCGCCCTCCAGGAGAATTTCCGTCGGAATTGTGAGAAGTGTTTTTGTTTGCGTTATCCACAGGAGGGTCGCTGCGCCTGGCCCTCTCCCGTGTTAAAATGTTTGAAGATGAGCGCAACGGTTGCGGTTGACCTGAGCGTCCAGATAGGCGCCTTGCGCCTCGCTAATCCCGTCCTCGCCGCCAGTGGTACCTTCGGATATGGAATTGAGTTCGCCCACCTCGTAGATCTCAACCGGCTGGGTGGCATCGTGGTAAAGGGACTGTCCCTAGAACCGTTGGAGGGCGCCCCCGCGCCGCGCCTGGTCGAATCTGCCGGCGGAATGATTAATGCGGTGGGCCTGCAAAACGTGGGGGTTCGCGCGTTTGTCCGCGACAAACTGTCCGCTCTTCGGGAATACCGCACCGCGATTGTCGCCAATATATTCGGGCACACCGTCAATGAATACGCCGAAGTGATCCGCGTGCTCAATGACGCCGAAGGCGTGGCGGCCTACGAGCTGAACATTTCCTGCCCGAACACGGATGCTGGCGGAGCTTATTTCGGCACTGATCCCGGCTTGGCCGCGCACGTAGTTGCCGCGAGCTGCAAAGCTTCGAAGCGGCCAGTTTGGGCCAAACTCTCCCCGAATGTGACGGACATCACGGCAATCGCCAAGGCGGCTGCTGATGCCGGTGCCGCTGCATTGACGGTCGCCAATACCTACCCCGCCATGAGCATTGACTTCCGAACCGGCCGATCTCGGCTAGGCAGGGTTTCTGGGGGCCTTTCCGGGCCGGCTATAAAGCCAATCACCCAGAAACTGGTTTACGAGGCGGCCCAAGCCGTCAAAATCCCAATTATCGGCTTGGGAGGCATCGAAACAGGAGAGGATGTTCTAGAGTACTTGACCCTGGGGGCGGCGGCAGTCCAGGTTGGGACTGCCCATTTTTCCAGTCCTATGGCTTCCGTGCACCTATTGGAGGAGCTGGAAAAGCTGTGTATTTCCAATAAAGTGTTTAATATAAATAACTTACGTGGATACTTCAAAACGGATTAGCCTGGCAAAAATGAACCAGTAGTACTATAGTATTTGCTAAGCTTGTTGTTAGAATTACACACTATGCGGAACAAACTTGCAGTTATTAAGGGCTCTTTAGTCTGCATCTTGCTCGCGTTAGCTCTGACCCCCACGCTGGATGCCCCGTTGAAAGCTAGGGCAATTTCTGGCGTGCCCCCAATTAAGGTGTGGTATGGGACAGCAAGCTGGTACGGCCCCACTTTTCAGGGCAGAACTACCGCCAGCGGTGAGCTTTATGACATGACAGCCTACACGGCCGCGCACCCGACCCTGCCGTTCGGCTCCATGGTCAGGCTGATCAACCCTCGATCTGGCCGCAGTGCCGTCGTGAGGATCAACGACCGGGGTCCATATGTCCACGGAAGAGACATTGACGTTTCTTATCAAGTTGCTGAACGGCTTAGACTTATTGACCACGGTGTGGTCCGGCTGCGTATGGAATTGATCCAATTGCCAAAAGAGGCGAACAAGCACCAGTGACCCACCCAGCTTCGCGGCGTCTGATCGTAGCACTTGATTTTGATTCGGTAGACGCCGCCTATGCCTTGGCAAAACCCCTTGTCGGTCTAGTGGGACTCTTCAAAATAGGCAAACAGCTTTTTACCGCTGAAGGGCCAGATGCTGTCCGGCAAATTTCCTCACTGGGCGTTGGCATCTTCCTGGACCTGAAATATCACGATATCCCCAATACAGTGAATGGCGCGTTGCGGGCGGCCGCATCGCTACCCGGGATCGAGCTGGTGAATATCCACACGTTGGGTGGCCCAGTAATGATGAAGAGCGCCGCCGAAGCACTTGCGACCATTCCAAACCGTCCCGATCTGCTGGGGGTGACGATCCTGACCAGCATGGACGCAAAGCAAATGAGCGCGGTCGGCATTTCAGGCACTCCATCCAAGCGCGCACTGGCCCTGGCGAAATTGGCCAAGAAGTCAGGCCTCGATGGAGTCGTCGCCTCGGCGCATGAGGTGAAGGCGCTGCGGAAAGCTTGCGGCAAGAATTTTATCCTGGCCATCGGCGGAATTCGGCCTGAGCGGGGAGCGGGGCAGCAACCGGTGAGAATGATCAATGGCCCCAAGGGTAGGCGCGATGACCAATCGCGGATCGCCACGCCCGGAGCCACGATTCGAGCCGGCGCGACTTATTTAATTGTTGGCCGTCCCATTAACGCTGCACCCGATCCGGTGGCCGCAACGCACGCAATTCTGGACGAAATTGCTGAAGCCGAATCCAGTCTAAAGTAAGTTTTCCCACGATTGCGTTCTTGCGCAAGATTGACGCGCATCCCCGCGTCCGTTAGCATCCAATCCTCTGTGCACCAGCAAGAAATCCAATGCAGCCCGCCAAAAAGGTTTCCGAAGAAGAGGCCACGAAAAACGTAATCGTCGGTACCGCCGGGCATATTGATCACGGGAAATCGGCGCTGGTCGAAGCGCTCACGGGCACGCATCCCGACAGACTGGAAGAGGAGCGACGGCGCGGGATCACGATTGATCTTGGCTTCGCTTTCCTGGATCTAGGCACTGTGCGCCTCGGGTTTGTAGATGTCCCCGGCCACGAACGTTTCGTCAGAAACATGCTGGCGGGCGCGGGCGGGATTGACCTTGTCCTTTTTGTCATCGCGGCCGATGAGGGCATCAAGCCGCAGACACGCGAGCACTTCGACATTTGTCGCCTCCTGGGCATCCCGCGCGGAATTGTGGTGCTCACAAAATCCGATCTGGTCGATTCAGTCAGTCGCGACATCGTGCGTCTGGAGGTGGAAGACTTTCTCCGGGGATCTTTTCTGGAAAGGGCGCCAATAGTCGCCGTGAGCGCGCGCACGCGCGAAGGGCTCACTGAATTGCGTGAAACGCTGACCCGCGTAGCCCTGCAAGTGGCTACCAAGGATACTCGACGTTATTTCCGCCTGCCCATTGACCGAGCGTTTGCCATGAAAGGTTTCGGCACCGTCGTGACGGGCACTCTCGTTTCAGGTCAAGTCAGCCGCGAGGATGAGGTGGAATTGCATCCCGCGCGGCGGCGTGTCCGCATTCGCGGTGTGCAGTCCGGCGGGCAGTCGGTCGAGCGAGCGACTGCAGGGCAGCGCACCGCCCTCAATCTGGCGGGCGTTGAACTGGAAGATGTCAGGCGAGGAATGGTGCTCACCGTGCCCGGCCGTTTTTCGGCGACGCGGCATCTGGACGCTCGCATCGTGCTGCTCGATTCCGCCCGCCCTCTCAAGAGCGGCGCCCGGGTCCATTTCCATCAAGGTGCTTCGCACACGGTTGCGCGAGTGACGCTGCTTGAGGAAGGGCAACTTCTGCCTGGAGGTTCCGCGCTTGCGCATCTGGTCCTACAGGAAGAAGTGTTTCTGGCCCCGGGAGATCGCTTCATCTTCCGTCAGTTTTCGCCAGTGGCGACGATCGGTGGCGGAACCGTGCTTCAAACCGTGCGCAGGCGCCGTTTGCGCGACCCGGAAGCGTTGCAGCTTCTCACCACAATCGAACGCGGGAGCAAACAAGAAATGCTGCGCGCGATGGTGGAAGCGGCCCCGGAGGGAATGTCGCAAGAAACCGTGATCGCTCGCACCGTGTGGCTGGAAGAGGAGGTGCTCGCGGCGGCGGAAGCTTTGCAAGCGCAAAAAGCGCTGCAGATTCTTCGCCGGGGGCCATTGCTGCTGGCGTCCACGGCGCGCTTGGAGGCCTGCGCGGCGCGGGTCCGCGAGAGCATTGCCCAGTTCCATCGTGCAAAACCGCTCGCAGATGGCATGTCCAAAGAAGATTTGCGCACCCAGGCCGCGGGAGACGCCGGACCAGATATTTTCCAAGGAGCGGTCAACCAACTGGTCGCTACGCGTGAACTCGCAATTTCCGGTGAAATGGTCAAGCGCGCGGGGCGTGCTGTAGCCCTAAGTCCGGAAGAAGCCCGCGCCCGGCAGGGAATAGAGGCGGCCTATGGGCAGTCTGGATTGTTGTCTCCATCGCCGCCGGAAGTATTTGCAAAGCTGGGGCTCGATTCGGCGCGGGCGCAAAGTCTGATGCAACTCCTATTGCGGGAGAAAGTCCTGGTAAAGATTGGCGACGGGCTCATTTTCCATGCCAATGCTCTCACCCAGCTGCGCCAATCGCTGGCTAACCACAAGCAGAAGCACGGCCCACGGATAAGCGTCCCTATATTTAAGGAATTGACTGGAGTCAGCCGGAAATACGCGATACCTTTACTCGAATACCTTGACCGCTCCGGCGTGACCCGCCGCGAGGGCGATGAGCGTGTTATAATCTAGGCTGGATTTTGGTGCTTTCCGGGAGCCTAATGGTCTCCTGGGGACAAAGAAAGCAGGTGGTTTATGGGGGAACTGAGCCCAATTCATTGGCTGATCGTGCTCGCCATCATCGTTCTGCTGTTTGGCGGAAAAAAGATTCCCGAAGTAATGCGCGGGTTGGGTGAAGGCATCCGCAGCTTCAGGGAAGGCATGCACGGGAATGGACCCACGACGCCGTCTGCGGGTGCAAACCAGGCGCCTCCATCCTCAAACGTGGCCACCGAAGACAAGAAATAACCGCATCCTGATTTGCATCAGGTTTCATTCTCTAACTTTGGCGCCATCCCAGACTTGTGAGCTCCTGCCAAATTCTGGCAAGCGGCAGACCCACCACATTGAAGTAGCAGCCGTCGATGCGCGGAATGTAACGCCCAGCAATACCTTGAATGGCGTACGCGCCTGCCTTGTCGAGCGGCTCGCCAGTTTGAACGTAAGCATCCATCTCGGCATCCGTCATGGGGGCAATCCAGACACGTGTTACTTCGTGTCCCTTCTTCAGAGCGCCTCCGGGAACGCGCACAGCAGCAAATCCCGTAATAACTTGGTGTTCACGGCCGCGAAGCCTTAGCAGCATTTCGCGCGCCACCGCTTTCGACAAAGGCTTGCCCAGAACCTGCGCGTCTGCGACCACCACCGTGTCCGCGCCCAGCACGATTGCGGTTTCACTCACGTCCAGCTTTAGTGCCACCGCTTCCGCCTTGGCGCCCGCAAGACGTTCGGCCATGATTTCAGGCGATTCGCCCGGGCGGCGCTCCTCATCAATGTTTGTGGTTCGCGTCTCAAATGGAATTCCCGCCGCCGCGAGAATTTCCGCGCGGCGCGGCGATGCGGAAGCGAGAATCAGTCTCATGGAAGGGATCTAGGTTTGGGGTTCCGGCGGACCGCTTTAGCGCGTGGCCGGCTCGGATGCGGGATGCATTCCATGCTGCGGTACTTCGTGAATTCCGCGAAGCGCGGGCTCCTGGTGCGTGCGGTAGAAGTGATCGAGCGCGCCGGGGCCCTTTCCAATCGCGAATCCGTGCTCAATGGCTTTGTGCACGTAGGTCTTGGCGAGCAAGACTGCCTCGCGAAGCCCGCGGCCTGCGGCAAGTTGCGCTGCCAGCGCCGACGCAAATGTGCAGCCGGTCCCATGCGTATTCTGCGACTTCACCGCATCTCCGCCGAGTGTCAGGATTTCGCTGCCATCAAACAAGAGGTCATGCGGCTTATCCATATGGCCGCCCTTGACCACCACAGCTCGCGCGCCGCGTTCCACCAGCCTGCGCGCCGCCGCTTCCATCCCGGCCAGATCCTTGATTTCGATTCCGCTGAGGATGGAAGCTTCATCCACATTGGGCGTAATCACGTCCACGCGCTTCATTAATTCTTCCATCAAGAATTTGACGCCCGAAGCGTCGAGAAGATCTTCGCCGCCAGAGGATGCTTTGATCACCGGATCGAGCACCACATTCGACAACTTTGTGCGGTCCAGAAATTCCGCGACCACCGCGGCGTTTCCACGGTGCGCGAGCATTCCAATTTTGACCGCGTTGGGCGTGACGTCTTCGACCAGCGCGTCGAGTTGCGCGCGCAGAGTTGCCGCCGGAGTTGGATGCACGCTTTGTACGCCTTTGGAGGATTGCACGGTAAGCGCAGTGACCGCTGCCACCGCATAACCATTATGCGCGGCAATCGTTTTCATGTCCGCGGCTATTCCCGCGCCGCAGGAAGGATCAAATCCGGCGATGACCAGCACAATGGGTGGGGCGAGATGTAAGTGATTACTCAATCTAATTCTTCCTTCCCAATCAGTTCAATCCGCTCTGTTCCTGTTTTGCTTCCGCAAGAGGCAAAAATAGCCGACGCGTCCGTAACGCGGGGGACGAGCCGGCAAATGGAAATGTACGCGCAGCGTCCGCCGCGCGCAAGCACAAATTTAGAGAGTCGGTGGATAGAAGTGGATACTGTTACGCGAAGCGCCGGTCTACTCCGAAGCGCTTCAGCCTCGATGGATCATGGGAACAAGCCACGAAGTGTTGTGGCCTCTGCGACGCGGCCCACCGCAAGAATGTAGGCGGCGTTGCGCATGTGCGTATGATATTTCCGGCTCGTCTCGAAGACCCCCTGGAATGCCTTGCGGATAATATGATCCAGCCGCGCGTTCACCTCGTCTTCCGTCCAGAAGTAGCCTTGCAGGTCTTGTGCCCACTCAAAGTAGCTGACCGTCACGCCTCCGGCATTTGCCAGAATGTCGGGGATGACAAAGATCCCGCGCCGCGCCAATACCTCATCAGCGTGCGGAGTGGTTGGACCATTGGCGGCCTCAGCGATGATCTTGGCCTTGATCTGCTCAGCGTTGTGCAGCGTGATCACGTTTTCCAGCGCGGCGGGCACCAAGATGTCGCACTTCATGGTGAGCAAGTCGTCATTGGACATGCGCGACGCCCCGGGCATGCCCACCACCGTGCCCGAGCGCTCCTTATATCGCAGAGCTTTCATCGGATCGATGCCCCGCGAGTTGTGGACGCCACCGCGCGAGTCGCTGATGGCCACGATTTTCGCTTTTTTCTCAGCCAGCAGACGCGCCGCAATCGCCCCCGCATTTCCGAATCCCTGGACGGCCACCGTAGCGCCGCGCAATGAAATCTTTTTCGCTTTGCAAGCTTCTTCAATCACGAACATGCAGCCGCGCGCGGTCGCTTCCCCGCGTCCTTCCGACCCCCCCAGGGCTATGGGTTTGCCGGTGACCACGCCCAGCTCTGTGTGGCCAACGGTCATGGAATAGGTGTCCATAATCCAGGCCATGGTTTGCGAATCGGTGTAAACATCGGGCGCCGGGATGTCCCGTTCAGGCCCGATAATGGGAAGAATTTCTGAGGCGTAGCGCCGCGTCATGCGTTCCAGCTCGCCTTTGGACATGCGCTTCGGATCGCAGATGACTCCGCCCTTCCCGCCGCCATAGGGGATATTCACAGTCGCGGTTTTCCAGGTCATCCAGGCGGCCAGCGCTTTCACTTCGTCCAGCGTGACTCCAGGATGGTAGCGGATGCCTCCCTTGGCGGGCCCGCGCGCCACGTTGTGCTGCACGCGAAAGCCGGTGAACACTTTCACCTGGCCGTTATCCATCTTCACCGGGAGCGAGACTTCCAGTATGCGTTTCGGCGTGCGCAATACCTGCCGCAATCCCTGGTCGAGCTTCAGGAATTCCGCTGCCATGTCGAACTGGAGCTGCGCTATGCGAAATGGATTCAGATCCTCGCGTGGCGCAATGCGCGGAGCAATTGGCTGCGGGGCAGTCTTCGCTAACGTGGACATTATCGTTTTCTCCTTAATTTTTCCGCAGCGGCCTTCCGCGCTTTTCTTTGGGCCGCTTCCCCTGCGGAACCTGGGATCTACGTGGGGCGCAGTTTAGTCAAGGTACTACCCCACAGTCAATGAGAACAAGGGAAAGGGTTTAGCGGCGGGTGGCCCAGATTTCAGGAAAATAGCCCAAAACCGACGGGAATATGGCTCTATCGTATTGACTACACAAGGTTTAAATGGAAGGTCGGTGGGCCGACCTTTTAAATCAACTCTCGGCCACAATTCGGTCAAATCCCATAAACGGCCGCAAGATCTCCGGGACAATGACTGTTCCATCCGCCTGTTGATAGTTTTCCAGGATTGCCAGCCAAGTCCGCCCGATGGGCAAGCCTGAGCCATTGAGCGTGTGAACGAAATCGCTCTTGCCACCTTTGGCCTTGAAGCGGATGGCGGCGCGGCGGGCCTGAAACGCTTCGCAGTTGGAGCAAGAAGATATCTCCATGAACTCGCTCGAGGATGGGAGCCACACTTCCAAGTCATAGGTCTTCGCCGCAGCAAAACCCAGGTCTCCGGTGCAGAGCTGCATTACGCGATAGTGCAAACCCAGTTTTTGCAGAAGGTCTTCCGCATCGCGAACCAGTTTCTCGAGCTCGTCGTAGCTTTCCTCGGGCCGCGTAAACTTGAACATCTCGACTTTCTGAAATTGATGCTGGCGCTTCAGACCGCGCGTGTCTTTGCCGGCCGCGCCCGCTTCCGAACGGAAACAGGAAGTCCACGCGCATAGTCTGACCGGTAGCTTTTCTGCTTCGATCGTTTCCTCGCGATACAGGTTGGTGAGCTCGGTTTCCGCGGTCGTGGTTAGCCACAGGTCCGTGCCCACCAGGTGGAACATATCCCCCGCAAATTTAGGGAGTTTACCATCCGCGATCAACGATGCAGAGTTCACGATAAACGGTGGCAGAATTTCCGTGTAGCCATGAGCGCGGGTGTGCACATCGAGAAAAAAATTAGCGAGAGCACGCTCCAGCCGGGCGCCCGCGCCTCGATAAACTGCGAATCGCGCGCCGGACATCTTTGCGGCGGCGCTAAAATCGAGAATGCCCAGCTGTTCGCCCAATTCCCAATGCGGCTTGGCGGCAAACCCGAATTTGGGCGGCGCGCCCCAACGGCGCACCTCCACATTGCCGGTAGCATCTTGTCCGACTGGCACCGAACTGTGTGGCAGGTTGGGCACGGTCAGCATGAAATCGCGTAGGCGCGCATCCAGCTCGGCCACTCTCACATCATTGGCGGCAATTTCCTCCGCCACGCCCTTCATCTCCGAAATTAGTGCCGACGCATCTTCTCCCGCGCGCTTGCGCTTAGCTATTTCTTCGCTTGCCGAATTGCGCGCCGCCTTAAGCTTTTCGACCGTGGGGATGGAATCGCGGCGCTGGCGATCCAGCGCGCGAAATCCGGCAAAATCGATCTTCGCGCCGCGGTTCTGCGCCATCTTCTCGAACAGGTCCAGATGCACACGGAAGTAGCCGAGGTCATGCATAGGTGACGAAAGGATACCGTAAAGCGGGGGCGGGACAAAGCTGAGGCGCGGGCCTACTGCTCCTGGTGAACTTGGTTCGTCTGGTCCACAACGAATGTGGGGTAGTGCAGAGCTTCCTGCCCAGGGGCTTGGGGAGTCCACTTCGCCGTGGCTGTGAATCCGGTAGCCGAAGCGTCCACCGAGTAGGTGTAACCGTCACGGCCGGTGCGTGCCATAGTCAGTGACCCACTCGAAACCAACTGATCCATGGAGCCGTAAGAGCCATTCTGCGCAAAGTAGCCGCGCTCGGCCTGAGCGATGGCGTTCAGATCCATCTGCACGCCTGTAGTGCTGATAGATTGAATTGCCGTCGCTCCTCCCGTGGGCGTCGCCTGCTTCAGATACATGTAATAAACGCCCATGCCGATGGCTACCGAGAGCAGCAAGCTGACGAATCCAAAGACGGTGCGCATAACACTTCCATTCTCCCGCCCCAGACCGTTCGCGGCAACAAGGCAGGTGTCTGCGCGTGCCTAGTTATGGAAGGCAGCCGGGTGGAGGTTGCGCTGGCATAAATGGAAGTGTCCGAAACCGCGGAGCGGCATATGCGCATCAAAGAGTATGTAAATTGGAACGGCTTTGTTGACGACATGCGGGCAGCCGTCTAGCATGCTTTGGGTCCAGCAGCGACGATTAGCGCCGTGGGTCGGGGGTGCGGGTTGAAGAAGGTGCGCAGAATTCATTTCATTTTTTTCACGGTGATTGTTGCCGCGTCCATGGTCGCCCCTGCCGGGCAAGGGCAGGTGGCGCCGGAGCCTGCGGTTCGCCCGCCGGATTTGAAATTGGTCACGCGTGAATTGCCGAACGGCCTGCACATGGTGATGCTCGAAGATCATGCCGCGCCGGTCATCAATCTCCAGGTGTGGTACCACGTTGGCTCCAAGGACGAAAAACCCGGCCGCACTGGATTCGCGCATCTATTCGAGCACTTGATGTTCAAGGGTTCGGCGCACGTCCCCGCCGAGGAGCATTCACGGATCATCGAAGCTTTCGGCGGCTTCGACAACGCCTACACCGCTGACGACATGACTGTTTTCTGGGAGACATTTCCCAGCAATTCCCTGGAGCGCGTGATTTGGCTCGAAGCGGACCGCCTGGGCAGCCTGAATGTTGACCAGGCAAATTTCGAGTCCGAGCGCGAAGTGGTCAAAGAGGAGCGCCGCGTGCGCGTGGACAACGTTCCCTATGGCCGCGTGATTGAAGACCTTTACGCCGCCGCGTTCACCGTCCATCCTTATCACCACACGACCATCGGCAGCATGGACGACCTAAACAAGGCCACCATCTCCGATGTGCAGGATTTCTTCCACACTTACTATCGCCCGGACAATGCCACTTTGGTGATCGTCGGCGATTTCACCGTGGACCAGGCGGCTGCGTGGGCACAGAAGTATTTTGGCGGTATCCCCAAGCCGGCACAGGCAATCCCCCGGTCGATTACACAGGAACCCAATCAGACTGCAGAGCGGCGCTTGACGCAGACTTATCCCAATTCGCCTCTGCCCGCGGTGGTCATCGGCTACAAAGTTCCGTCCGCGTGCACCGCGGATTCTTATCCATTGGAACTGGCCTCCGACATCCTCAGCGGAGGTGAGAGCGGCCGCTTATACCGCAAGCTTGTTTACGAGGACCAAATAGCCGTCCAGGTGAATGGCGCGGGCAATTTTACTGAAGACCCCAATTTGTTCTTTGCCATCGCGGTGATGAATCAAGGTAAAACGGCGACAGAAGGCGAAAAGGAAATGCACGATATGCTCGAGGTCATGAAGACTACGCCCGTGTCTCAATCCGAGCTGGACAAGGCGAAGAATCAGGAAACCGCCGCAGTCATCCTGGGCCGCGAAACGGCACAGTCTAAGGCCGACTCCATTGGACGGTATGCGGTCATTTGCAAGAATCCCAGTATGATTAACACCGATCTCTTCAATTATTTGAATGTGACCGCCGCGGATATTCAAAGGGTCGCGCGCGAGTACTTCACCGCTGCGCGCTCCACCGTGCTCACCGTGGATGTCCCCAAGGCGCCGGGAACTCCTCAGAACCAGGAGAAGCAATAGTGAGCGCGCCCGGCGGACCTCAACGATCGAACCAATTTTTCTTCGTTACGATTTTTTGCATCTCGTTTGCGCTTTGTGGCGCGGTTGTGACCAAGTCGGCCGCAGCCCAGTCACAGCCGCCCGCGCAGACACCTCCCCAAACCGCCTCACAGCAATCATCGGCCGCGCAGCTAGTTGCGCAAATGCCGGCAGTCTCGCCTTCCAAGCCGTACAAATTCCCACCGGTGGCCACGAAAACTTTGGCCAATGGCATGCGCGTTTTTGTCGTCAGTTCGACCGCATCGCCTGAGATAGGAGTCCAACTGTGGCTCACCTCGGCGGGGGCCGTGAATGATCCTGCCGGCGAGCCCGGGGTGGCGGCTATGACCGCCAGCCTTCTGACACAGGGTACGGAGAAACGGACGGCGCAACAAATTGCCGAGGCCATTGATTTCGTCGGCGGCTCACTCTCCGCCTCCACCAACGACGACGGCACGGTGGTCAGCGCTTCCGTGGTGAAGAAGGATTTTGACCTGGCCATGGATTTGCTCTCCGACGTCACGCTGCACGCGAAATTCCAGCCTGAAGAAATTGAGCGGCAACGCCAGCAACTGCTTTCCAATTTGCGCATCAGTTATGACGACGCTGATTATCTGGCCACCGCTGTCTTCCAGCGCGTTGTTTACGGCGCACACCCTTATGGTTTGCCCGGCGAGGGCACTCCCTCGTCTGTCCAGGCCATGAAGCGCGATGACCTGGTCCAATTCCGCGACGTCTTTTATTCTCCCAGCACCGCTCTCCTGGCTTTTTCAGGGGACATTTCACCCGATGCCGCATTTGCGGCGGCGGAGAAGTACTTCGGTGCGTGGCCATCCAAGCCGGTAACAGTTCCAGCCCACCCCGCGCCGGGCGGCGCAGCCGGAATCCACATTTATATTGTGAACAAAGCCGACGCCGTGCAGACACAAATCCGCATCGGCAAGCTCGGCATCCGCCGCGGCGATCCCGATTTCTTTCCCCTCTATGTTGCCAACCGCATTTTCGGAGGGAGCTACAACAGCCGCCTGAACACCGAGGTCCGCATCAAGAAGGGCTTGACCTATGGCGCAAACACGATTTGGGATGTGCGCCGCGAGTCGGGTAGCATCCTGGCATCAACGTTTACGCGCACCGAAGCCACGGTGGATGCGACAAAACTCGTTGTGGACCAGATGAAGGGCATGGCCAGCGGCAACCTGAAGCCCGAGGAACTGAATTTCGCGCGCGATTATCTGGTGGGAGTCTATCCCATCCAAACAGAGACACCTGAACAGGTCGCCGGGCGCGTTTTAACGGTGGCCATGTACGGGTTGCCCGCCGATTACAATGAAACCTATCCGAGCCACATCGCCGCGGTGACTTTGGCCCAGGCCAATGCTGAGGCTGCAAAATATTTCCAGCCATCCTCGCTGGATATAGTTCTTGCGGGTAACGCCGCGCAATTCCGCGAGGCTCTGAAGAAACTATTTCCAGACGCGACCTACGAAGAAATTCCCGCTGCAGAGCTCGACCTGTTGTTGCCGGCTCTTCATCACACCGTAGAACCGAATCCGCCTGCTTCGCCCGAAACCCTCGCCTTGGGCAAGTCACTTTTGTTAACGGGTGCCGAGGCTGCAGGAGGCGCTGCCCTGGATAAGGTTGTGAGCCTGGAGTATTCGGCCACGGGCAAAACGCAAACCGCCCAGGGTGAATTCCCGACCCAGCTGAAACTTTACATGGCCTATCCCGACCATTACCGTATGGATACGCAGCTTTCCTTTCCCGGAGCAGCCACTCCATACAATCTCGTCCAGGCTTTTGATGGGAAGATAGGTTGGATCAGTGCCCCACAGCAAGGGTCCACTGCCACTTCACCGGAACAGAACATCGAGTTCGTCCGGCGAATATTCCTGACGGGCGGATGGGGATTGTTCCGCGCGGCGAAAGCGGGAACTCTGCAGGCGCAGTCGCTGGGGCAGCGCGATTTCCAGGGCCAAAAAGATGACGCCGTTGCCGTTACTGCAGGCGACATTCAAGTGACCCTCTATTTGGACCCGGTCACCCATCTTCCTGCCGGCGTGATGTATCCGCAGGACACACCGCAGGGGCGGGTCGAATCGGTTGAAGTATGGAGCGACTACCGCGAAGTGGAAGGCGTGAAATTTCCCTGCCACAATGTCAGCTTCCGGAACGGCCAGAAATTTGCCGAAAGCTCCGTGCAGGAAGTGAAGATCAACACGAATCCAAGCTCTAGCCTGTTCGTCAAACCTTAAGTGTGATCCTGCGGCGAGCCCTAGCTCTCCATTTGGCGCACCGCTCGGGCTGGCATACACTGGAAATGCTTCGGGCAGGCTGACTGAATCAGCAGAAAGAGACACATTTGAACGCCATCCGACGTTTCATTTTACGCACTCAATTCTTCACAATTTCGATTTTCATCGTTGCAGTCCTCGCTGCGTCTGCACACGCCTTCCCGCGAAAGCCTGGTCAGGGCCAGGCCGCGCAGCCACAGGCGGCGCCCTCGCCGCTTCTGGCCACCATGCGCGCGGAGCTGGATCGCAGTATGCCGGTGCTTGGCCACGCCAGCCCGCCGGCATACTTCATCAATTACTCGGTGACGCAATCCCGCCGGGTGCAGGTGATGGGCTCCAACGGTGCCCTGCTCGATAGCTCAGAAAATCTCAATCGCTTTCTCGAAGTGCAAGTGCGTGTCGGGAGCTACGAGTTGGACGATACCCACAAGGTCGGCGGCCAGGAATCTTCCCAGTTGAATCCAGGCGCCACCGCCGTGCCTTTGGAAGACGACCCCGCCGTTTTGCGCCGGGCAATCTGGCTGGAAACGGACAAGCAATACCGCGCGGCGGCAGAAGCGCTGGTGAGGATTCAGACCAACAAGGAAGTTCAAGTGCAGTCCGCCGAAGAAGGCGCCCCGGACTTTTCCCATGAGAAGCCCAAGACGTTTTACGGACCGGAAGCTGCCTATCAGCTCGACCGCAAGCCCTGGGAACAAAAGGTCCGCGACTATACGGCTTACTTCAGGCAGTCCAGCGACATCATCAATTCCATTGTCACCTTCACCGCGCAGGCTGAAAACCAATACGAAGTGAACAGTGAGGGCACTCAGATTCAGTTCGGGCAGGTGCGATTCCGTCTGGAGCTATTCATTCAGGGCAAGGCGCCCGACGGAATGGACCTGAACCGCTACTACAATTTTGATTGGGTGGACTCCAAGGAAGAACCCACCAACGATGCGGTCTTCGCCGCGGAAAAAACCATGCGCTCCGAACTCGAAGGCCTGGTGAAGGCTCCGCTGGTTGAACCTTACGCGGGGCCCTCCATGCTCACAGGCCGCGCGGCTGCGGTGTTTTTCCACGAAGTGTTTGGCCACCGCGACGAAGGCTTCCGGCAGAAGGACGTCAGCGAAGGCCAGACCTTTGCACGCAAAGTGGGTGAGTCCATCATGCCTGACTTCATTTCCATCGTGGACGATCCGACCAAGTTACGCCTGAACAAAGACGTGCTGCTTGGTTCCTATCCGTTCGACGATGAAGGCGTTCCCTCGCAGCGCGTGGTGTTGGTCGATAAAGGCGTGCTGAGGGGTTTCGAGATGTCACGCCAGCCCCTTAAGGAATTTCCCAATTCCAATGGACATGGTCGCCGTCAGCTGGGCGCGGCCCCGGATTCCCGCCAGGGCAACTTGATCGTGGAAAGCAACCGTAAGGTGAGCAACGCGGAGCTGAGGCGATTGTTCATCGAAGAAATCAAGAAGCAGGGAAAAACGTTCGGCCTGCTGTTTGATGACATCGCCGGTGGGTTCACCTTTACAGGTCGCGGACAGCCCCAGGCATTCCGCGTCGAACCGCTGGTGGTTTACAAAGTTTATGCCGACGGACGCCCGGATGAACTGGTGCGTGGAGTGAACATTGTGGGCACGCCGCTGCTTTCCTTAATGAAGATCGTGGCCACCGGTGACACCACAGAAGTCTTCAATGGCTATTGCGGCGCGGAATCGGGCTCCGTGCCCGTATCCGCGGCAGCGCCGCCCATGGTGATCTCCGAGATGGAAGTTGAGAAAAAGGAATCGTCCACGGACAGGCCCCCCGTGCTGCCTCCGCCGGCGCATGATCATTCAGGAGACAAGCAATGATTCCCGTTACCAGGAAATTTGTTCCGGCAGCTCGCGCCTTTGCGGCGGTCGCAATTCTTTTTTCAATCGGTTGCCTCGCTCCACTCCGCGCGCAACAGTGGCCCGCCGCCGACGCCGACCAAACCCTGAACGCCATGCATGATGAGCTCGAGCGTTCCCGCACCCGGATGCAGTTGCCCAATGTGGAAAAGCCGTACTTCATTCAGTACCGGCTGGTGGATCTCGACATCCGCACCATCACCGCTTCCTTCGGCGCGCTTGTCTCCACCACAACCGCGCACAACCGTTTGATGGACGTCGGCGTTCGCATCGGCGATTACAAACTGGACAGCTCGAATTTTATTTCCGGGGGGAATCCTGTAGGTTTCCTGGGTTCCGCCGGGCAAGTTGGCGTGGACGGCGATTATAATTCGCTGCGGCAGGATCTTTGGATCGCCACCGACCAGGCCTACAAACAGGCGCTCGACGACATGGCCCGCAAGCAGGGATATTTGCGCAGCTTGTCGAAGCCTCCCGAGATTGCCGATTTTTCTCAGGAGAAGCCGGTGGTGATGGTGAACCCGCGCGTCTTCCCTGATTGGACCAATCGAAATTGGGGGCAGGAAGCCAAACAAGCGACCGCCGCGCTTCGCGCCTATCCCGGCCTATATGCCAATCGGATCACCTACACACTGATTTACGAAACCTATTACGTCATGAACACCGAAGGAACAAGGATGCGTGTGAGCCGCACCATTTCGGCCATCGAGTCGAGTATTGAGACTCAGGCGCCGGAAGGGGTTCCCATGCATCACTTCTATTCCACTTATGTCACCCGGCCCGCGGATCTCCCCTCTCCTGCTGAAGTTTCCAGGCAACTGGATATGCGCAACAAGGAATTGATGGCTTTACGCACGGCCGACCCTATGCCCGCCTATTCTGGGCCCGTTCTATTTGAGGCGCGCGCCGCTGCCGCCGTGCTTGCGCAAATGTTGGGGCCTTCCGTCATTGGCTCGCGTGCGCCCCTTTCCTTGCTGCCGATTGTTGACCAACTTACGGAACGGCTCGGCGGCCGCAGTGAATGGAGCGGGCGCATTGGGTCGCGCGTGCTTCCGACAGAGGCTTCTTTGGTGGATGATCCGTCCGCAACCGACTCACAGGGGCGCCCTCTCGCAGGTTCCTACGTTGTGGATGATGAGGGAGTCCCATCGCAACGCGTGTCCATCGTCGAAGCCGGAATTTTGCGCAACTTCGATATGTCTCGCAGGCCTGGGTCTGATTTCGCTCAGTCCAACGGCCACGGCCGGAACATTTTGCTTGGCGAGGCGCGCGCGGCCAGCAGCAATCTTGTGTTTCGATCGGCAAACGGTATTTCAGCGGCCGATTTGAAGAAGAAATTCCTGGCCGCATGCAAGGACGAAGGCCGGCAATGGTGTCTCCTTGTGCGCGAAATGGATAATCCCGCCGTCGGCATTAGCCGCCAGGAGGAATTGAACAGCGAATTCCAGGACATCTCTGCGGGCGCATCAAGCGGCGAGCGCGTTCCACTTGTCGTTTACAAAGTGAATGTTGCAGACGGCACCGAAGAGCTGATGCGTCCGGGACATTTGCTGGGTTTGAATCTTCGCGTCCTGCGTGATGCATCGGGCTTCGGCAACGACCCGGCCACAGTCTCCTACGCTCAAAGCCAGGAGCAGGGCATCGCCGGAACCGCGCTGGCAGCCTACGGCACGGTGGACAACGGGGTCCCCAGCACCATCAGCGCGCCCGCTGTGCTTTTTCCCGATGTCGAAGTCCGCGAAGCTCGCGGCGAAATGCGCCGCTTGCCGCTGGTACCGCCACCGCCCATGCAATAGCCGCGCTGCGATTCCAATCGCGCCGCAATCTATACCGGCGGCTCTCCGCCGCTCATCCCCTGCGCGATCATCAATTGCTCCGCTTCCGCGCGCAGGATCGGTAGCCGCAAGTAGAACATTCGCGCCGCGCCCAGGCAGGCGATCCCACCGATGGCCACGGCCCATGGAGCGCTGATCCATTGGGCCACCACGCCCCCAAACAGCGCTCCCAACGGCGCCATCCCCATCAGCATCATCGAGTAGAGCGACATCATGCGCCCACGCAGCCGGTCGGGCACCATGGACTGGATCAGTGTGTTGGCGCAGGCCATTTGCGTCATGATCATGAATCCGGTGGGCACCAGCACGATCAGTGAAAAAATAAAATTGCGAGAAAACGCGAAGACAATCAGCAGCGCGCCAAACCCGGTCGCCGACAGCGCCGCCACACGGCCGAGCCCGCGCACACCGGTCCGCGACGCCAGGAAGAGCGCGCCAAACAATGCTCCCACTCCCGTCGCGCCCATCAGCAGGCCAAGCCCCCAGGCGCCGCCGTGCAGAATGCGGTCGGCGAAAATCGGCATCAGCACGGTGTAAGGCATCCCCACCAGGCTCACCAGTCCAATTAGGATCAGCAAGTCGCGCACTGGCCGCGTCTGACGCGCAAATTGAAATCCCTCGGCAATATGCTGAATCATCGGGACGTGTTCGCCGATTTTGCGCGGCGTAATTTTCATCAGCAACAGCCCTACGATCACCGCGATAAAGCTCACCGCGTTGATGAAGAAGCACCAGCCTTCCCCGATGGTCGCCACCAATATTCCCGCCACGGCCGGGCCCACCACACGCGCTCCATTGAACATAGAGGAGTTCAGTGCGATGGCGTTCATCAGGTCTTCGCGGCCCACCATTTCCACAAGAAATGCCTGCCGCGCGGGGATGTCAAAGGCGTTTACGACTCCGAGCAGCGATGCCAGGACGATGATTTCCCAAACGGTCAGCCACTTCCCGAGCGTCAGCGCTGCAAGGATCGACGCAAGAACCATCATGATCGTCTGTGTGGCGATCACAACGCGATGGCGGTTATAGCGATCAGCAATCGTCCCAGCCACGGGGGAAAGCAAAAAAATTGGAATTTGCGAAGCGAATCCCACCACGCCCAGCATTAACGAGGAATGTGTCATTCGATAGACCAGCCACGACAGTGCCACGCTCTGCATCCACGTGCCGATCAGCGAAATGATCTGTCCGCCGAAGAAAAGTTGGAAGTTGCGGTGGCGTAGCGCGCGCAGCGTGACCGGAATCTTGCCCGGTCGCGCCGGCATGCCCGCGCCGGCTGGCGGGGTAGTCTCGGCATCTGCGAGCGCCGAAGCTTCCGCTGTTTGAAATGAGTCTGCGTCTGCCATGGCCAGGAGCGAAAGAACATTCTAGCTTGACGCGCGAGCAGATGCGAAACCTGCGGCGGGATTGCCACCACGGGGGGAGAGACAAATTAGCCGGCGAGTCGCCCTGTCATTCGTATCGCAGGGCCACGATCGGATCCACTCGCGTGGCGCGCCGCGCCGGAATCCAGCAGGCCATCATTGCCACGGCCAGCAATACAATGGTCACGCCAATCAAAGTTTTTGGGTCGGTCGCTCTCACACCATAAAGCTGGTCGCTCAGCAGCTTCGTCAGCCAGTACGATGCCACCAATCCAACCGCTGACCCCACAGCCGCGAGAAGCAGCCCCTGCCCCAGCACCATATTCAAGATTCGGCCTCTCGACGCACCCAGCGCTACGCGGATCCCGATCTCATGCGTGCGCTGCGCCACTGAATAGGAAATCACGCCATAAACTCCCACGGTAGCAATCAGCAGCGCCATCGCTCCAAATAATGTGAGCAGGATGGTCATAAATCGTTGGTCTGTTAACGACTCAGCCACAATATCGTCCAGCGACTTGACCGTGCTCAAGGGCAGTGTCGGAGCGATGCCTCGCAGCACTTCGCGCACTGCGGGAGTCAACCCAAGCGGCTCCTGCGCCGTCCGTATCATAAACACCGCGTCGTTTCGTCCTCCAAAAGCCTGCCCGTACGGGATGTACATCGTTTCTTCCGGCGGTGTCGCCAGCGACGCTTCATTAATGTCGCCGACAATGCCCACGATCCGCCGGGGTGCGGGCTCTGTACTTGCGGGGCCCATCGGCTTTCCAATCCAGATGTGCTGGCCGATGGCGTTTCCCTTGGGCCACACCGCGCGCGCCATCGTCTCATTCACAAGCACCACGGGCTCAGTGCCGCTGGCGTCGGCGCTCGTAATCGCGCGCCCACTCACCAAAGGAATACCCAGCGTTTGAAAGTAATCCGGATTAATGAATCGAAACCCGGCGTCAAAGGCCTTTCCTTGAAATGACGGATCACCGCCTTCAACTGAATAAAGGATATCCGGGGCTCCTGCAAACAACGGCGTCATGCTGGCGTAGGAAACCCGTTTCACCCCCGGCAGCGAAGCGAGATTTGTGGAGAAATTATCCAGAAACGCGATTGCTTTGGAGCCGGTATCGAACTGTTTCGACGGCAAGCTGACGCCAAACGTCAGTACATTGTGCGAATCGAATCCGGGGTTGACCCGCAACAATCCAAACAGGCTTTGAAACAGCAGCGATGCGCCAATCACCAGCACCAGCGACAGCGCCACCTCGGCCACCACCAGGCTCGACCGCAAGTAACCGCGTCCCCGCCCGGATCCGCCCCCCGCGGTTCCTTCTTTGAGCCGGGTGCGAAGTTGCACACCGGATGTTTCCACCGCCGGCACCAGCCCGAAAATAACTCCCGTAAGGAGGCTCAGGAGAAGCGCAAATCCAAGTACATTTGCATCCACCTGAATCGCTCCAGTGTGCGGAATGGAGGCCGGAACCAGCGCGATGATGAATTTCAAGCTGGCGACGCAGACCAATACCCCTGCCAGGCCGCTCATCATGGCGAGCAGCACACTTTCCGTCAGCATCTGGCGGATCAGCCTCCAGCGGCTGGCCCCCAGCGCCGCGCGTACGGCGATTTCGCGTTGTCGCGAAGTCGATCGCGCAAGCAAAAGGTTCGCCACGTTGGCGCATCCGATCAACAATACAAATCCAACCGCTCCAAACAGGAGCAAAGGAGCTGTGCCTGCCCGCCGATTCAGGAAATCCCGCATGAGGATCAAGTGCGCGCGCTCGTTTGCCCCGATCATATTCGGGTATTGGTCATGCAAGCCGGTAAGAGGCTCGCTCAGCACAGCTGCTGCTTGCGCAGTCGTAATGCCTGGTCCCAATCGCCCTATGCAAAGCGCAAAGTTACTGGGATTCTGGTTTGAAGCAGGTGTTTGAAAGACAAGCCAGACTTGTGAGTCGCGCCCGAACGGTATGGGAAATTCAAATAGCGCAGGCATCACTCCCACTACCAGCCACTGCGCCGCGTTTATCGTGATGGTTTGGCCGACGATGTTGGGGTCCGAGCCATATTTCCTTCGCCACAGCGTGTCGCTCAAGATCGCGGCTTTGGGTCCTCCCGGTCGCGCCTCCTCGCTCTGAAAATTACGACCCAGCGCTGGCTGAATTTTTATAACCGGGAGTATCTCCTGTGAGATGGCATAGGCAGGAACTTGCTCGGGATCTCCGTTCCCGTTCAGGGTCACGTTGCCCTCATATACAGCCAGTCCAAGAGAGTCGAATAGGCGTTGCTTTTCTTTCCATGCCAGAAAAATCGGTAGCGAAACGGAAATTCCCCCGATTCGATTGCCGGTTCTCCCCACCAGGAACATTCGGTTGGATTCCGGGTATGGCAGGGGGCGCAGGAATACAGAATTAACGATCGAAAAGATGGCCGTGTTGGCGCCAATCCCCAGCGCCAGTGTAAGGACAGCCACAGCGGCAAACCCCGGATTGCGCCGGATCATGCGCAGCCCATAGCGCAAATCTTGAGCGAAGCGCTCCAGCGAACTCCACCCCCAGGCTTCTCTCGTACTCTCCTTCACAGTCGTTTCATTGCCGAAGTCCCGCCGGGCCGCATCGCGCGCTTCCTTTTCCGGCAGGCCTGCATTCACTTGCTTCTCTGTTTCCAAATCTAAATGGTCGCGAAGCTCACGATTCAGGTCGTTTTCCTTCTTTTCGCGCCGGTCCGACATTTCAGGCCTCCTCCGCGGGACGCATCATTCGCGCAATTGCCCGCGCCAATTGCTTCCACTTTGATTCCTCTCTGGTGAGCTGCTTCCTTCCCGCAGAGGTCAGGCTGTAAAACTTGAACTCGCGGTTCCGGTCTTTGGCCATTTCCCAGCTTGAGGAGATCCACTTCCTCGTTTCCAGACGGTGCAGCGCGGGATAGAGCGATCCCGTCGGTACCTGCAATGCCTCTTGCGAGCGGGTGCGGATCAGAGTGCTGATGCCGAAGCCATGCTGAGGGCCGCCGCGCAGCGCCTGCAGGATCATCAGGTCCAGGGTCCCCTGAAGGAGTTCGATGCGGTCCTTATATTTTTCTTTCATGAGCCCTCTGAAGGATTCCTCACTTGGGATACGTACTTACCCTCGATTTTGTTCCGTGAGACCGTAGCGATACTACAGTAGACATTCTACAGTCAAATATGTCACGCCTCTTTCAGTGTTTCCATGACCATAGGAAGACAGGTTATCGCAATCCGGGCGGTTGGCCGCCAGTGAGGCGAATGGTAGAGTACCCACGCCGCTCGACACTTGCGGACCATGGTGCCCTCAACCAGCGACTCGACTCATTCCAACAAACAGGGCTTGGCGCGCCGCCTCGGTCTTTTTGACGCCACCATGATCGTCATGGGCGGCATCATCGGCGCCGGAATTTTTATTAATCCTTCCGTTGTCGCTCTGCAGGTGCATACGCCAGCACTAATCCTGGCTGCCTGGGTTTGTGGCGGCCTCATTGCCATGGCCGGGTCCTTCGTCTATGCCGAGCTTGCTTCTCGATTTCCCACGGTCGGGGGGCAATACGCTTATTTGCGCAAGGCCTATCATCCGGGAATTGCATTCATGTATGGGTGGGCGCTGCTCCTGGTGATCCAAACCGGCGGCATGGCGGCCGTCGCAATCACCTTCGGCAAATATTTCGTCGAGCTGACCCACATCCCGGTTTCCAGTAGCATCTTGGCCGCGCTTACGCTTGGAATACTAACCCTCATCAATTGCCTAGGTGTGCGTGCGGGAAGCACCGTGCAAAGCGCGCTCATGAGCATGAAAATTCTCATCATCGCCGCTCTCGTTGCTTGCGGAGCGCTGATCGGCACGCATTTTTTGAACGGATCCTCCCTTGTCAACGCGCCCAGCGTGGCATGGACGCCCCTGCTCGATCGTCCTGCATCGTTTTCATTGATGGCCGCTTTTGGCGCGGCTATGGTTCCAATACTCTTTTCCTATGGCGGCTACCAAACCGCTAATTTCATTGCCGGCGAAATGCGCGAACCCCGCAAGGATTTGCCCCGCGGCCTGATGCTGGGTGTCGCCGGAGTCGTCGCACTCTACGTCAGCGTAAATTTCATATGTATCCGCGCGCTGGGGCCTTCGGGTTTGGCCGCGACCACCACGCCTGCTTCCGTCGTGATGCGTATCGCGCTGGGCCAGCGGGGCGCCACATGGATCGCCGCGGGCATTGCCATCTCCGCGCTTGGATTCCTCAGTCAATCAATTCTTACGGCGCCGCGCGTCTATTTCGCCATGGCCGATGACGGCGTTTTCTTCCGCAGCGTGGCCTGGCTCAGTCCGCGCACGCGCGTACCGGTTGTGGCCATCGCTCTGCAAGGCGTTTGGGCGATCGTCATCGCCCTCTCAGGTCGCTATGACCAGATTCTCAACTTCATGATCTCTATGGATCTGCTCTTCATCGGACTTTCGGGAACGTGTGTCTTTGTTTTTCGCCGGCTTGAATCGCGGGGTCAAATGGCCCAATGCGGCGAGCGCGTGTATCTCACGCCGGGACATCCCTTCACCACGGCAGCGTTTGTCGCTTCTTGCTGGCTCGTGGTTGCGGCAACTTTCTGGCACTACCCGCGACAGTCGCTCATCGGACTTGGAATTGCTTTGGCTGGGCTGCCTGTATACTTATTCTGGGGTTCGCGCAGTGGCGCCGCGCGAGACCGTGAGAAGCGCGATCGCGCCCGCAACGGAACGGGAGAGAACGGATGAGTTATCGGCACACGGAGGCACATTCACCTTATCTGGTGTGGGTGAAAACGCAGCCCAAGGCGAAATATAATTTGGCGACGAGCGGTGTGAGCAATCTCCCCCTTTCCAAACTTCCCGTCCGCCTTGAGGACCTCGCCATCAGCGGACAGACACCGGGATACGGTTACGCTCCGCTTCAGGAAAGCCTCGCCCGCCACGCAGGGGTGTCAAAGGATTGCGTAGTCGTCGCCATTGGCACTTCCATGGCGAATTATTTGGCTTACGCGGGAACGCTTGAACCCGGCGACGATATTTTGGTGGAGCATCCCGCATACGGCCCAATGTTTGAGGCTGCGCAGTTGGCGGGCGCCAACATTTGCAGATTCCATCGCCGGTTTGAAAACGGTTTCGCGGTTGAGCTGGAAGAAATTGAGCGCGCGATCACTCCGAAGACGCGTCTTATCGCCCTCACCAATTTGCATAATCCCAGCGGCGCGTTCATCCCCGCGGAAACTCTGCGCGCCATCGGAGAAATTGCCCGGCGCAACGGCGCACGCGTGATGGTGGACGAAGTCTATCTGGAGATGTTCTTCGATCGCTCCGTACCTTCGGCATTCACTATAGGTGAGCCATTCCTGATCACCAACAGTCTTACCAAAGTGTACGGACTCAGCGGATTGCGCTGCGGATGGATCCTCGCCACACCCGAGCTCGCGGCTCGCATTTGGCGCATCAATGACCTATTCGGGAATATTCCCTCGCATGCGGCGGAGTTGATGTCCATCATCGCGCTCGACCATTTGCCCGATATCGCGCGGCGCTCGAAGGAATTGCTGGCCGCCAATCGCGCCCTGCTTGACGCCTTCCTCGATTCGCGGACGGATTTGGAAGTGTTGCGCCCTCCGGCGGGAACCGTTGTTTTTCCGCGCCTCACAAAAGGCCGGACCGAAGAATTTGTGAAATTGTTGCGCGAGAAATACGAAACGGAAGTTGTCCCCGGACGATTCTTCGAGATGCCCGATCACTTCAGAGTCGGTATCGGCGGCGACACTGAAATGACTCGCATAGGCCTGGAACGAATCTCCGCCGCTCTGGATGAATTCGCCAGGAAGTAATTGCGAAACCATCAAAGACTTGTTTCAAAAACCAGGAACCTTCGCTCCAGCTCCCACTGCTGTTGTGCTTTCTCACTTGATTTCAAAAACGCGGTGCATGAAGCGGACAATTTGTCCGCGCCCAAACGATCTCCCGAACAGACTGAGACAGCGTGGCCGAAATTATCGGGCGCGTTCCACAGGCTGGCGCCGGGCAGGAAACTATGTTCGATTCCCGTCCGCGCCATCTGTTTCAGGTCGGCATATTTCAAGTCATATGTATCCACTGCGCGGACATATTCATGTGTCAAGTCGATCCGGGAAACTCCCTCATCATCCGTGGAAAGTGCCACGGGCACGTGAAACATCCGGTACATAGGGAATGGGTGATCCTTCCCGCTCACTCCCAGGATCAAATCGTTGCTGCTCAAATTAATTTCCACCATCACATGTTTCGCCGCCATCTCTTTTATTAGCTCGTGGGGATGCGCCTCGTACATCACGTCCACACCATGCCCGATGCGCTCGGCACCGGCCTGCTCCACTGCCAGCCGAATGTGGCAGCAGAGCTCTTCCGGGGGAACAAGTCCATAAGCCAGTTCCCCGGCATGCAAGCTCACGTGAATCTTGGGATAAATTCCGCGGTGGAATCCGACAATCCGCATATGCACGTTGTAATCGGCCATGGAATTGATGCCGTCTTCCGGCTGAACGTAATTAATTCCAACGACTCGCGGATCGGCGGAGGCAATTTCAAATCCCAGCAGAGTTTGCGCGAAAACCAGTTCCTTCGGGGATGCGCGATAAACCTGGTAGATGTATCGCACCTGGACGCTGCAAGCCGCGGATTCGTTGGGCTGTCCGCATTTTTCACGCTCTTTTCGGACTGATTCTGCCTGGTCGTAAAAGGCTTTGGCTGCCGCGAGATCCTCCTGCAATCCTTCCTTAAGAATCCTTTCCCGCAGGTCGGCGAAGTTCTCGCTCCAAACCATATTCTTTGCGATGGCTGAAATTCTGCTGTAAGGTGATGAAACCATCAGCTCCAGATATTGTTCGTTCTGCGCCGCCGCGCGGGTCGCGACTTCATCCACCCACTCACCGGTATGGCGTGAATCGGTGCCGCCATATTTTCCGAAGGTGTCAAAGAAATGATCGTGACCGGTCACTCCCGGTGAAGGCACAAATCCGCGCATGGAAAACGAATCAATCAACGCGTCGTAAAGATGCTGATCCTTGTAAACCTGTGCCGCAGGGACCTTTCCCTCTCCACAAAACGGCTGCGGCGGTGCGCTTTCCGTCATCAGCACTGGTTTCGTGAACGACAACGTTGCGACATTGACACACAAGTTGTCTTCCTTGGCCGCGCGGATGAACGATTCAGCGTAAACAGCGCCGGTTAAATGGCTGTGCAGGTCTGCGCCTTTGGGCATCTTGTAAAGAAACGCCCGAAGTTGTAGCGGATTTTTCCGTGCCGCCGTCAAATTTAGCTCCGCCACTCTCTCCAGCTCAGCTGTGCTCTTGCCGGGGGCTTTATCAGCGCTCTGGCCACCTGCGCGTGCAGATGCAACCACCACAAGGGCGGCCGTTATCCAGCAGAATCTCCTTGCTGACACAGCCGAAAGGCTTTTCATAAAGTTCAGCTCCTTACGCGTTCTTGATGCGTTCCAGACTCTAGCACAGCGAAATCCACTCGATATCACTCATTTAGATGTCATGAAGCAGAGAGTGAATCAATATCCTCGCCTTACCGGTTAAGTCATCTTCTTCCCGATTTGGTCCAGTCCCATTGGAGGATGATAGTGTGCCGAATTGGGAATTGCATCCCGCTTCCTACCTCTTGGAGGTGCATTAAACCCTTAATCGTCAATGACTTAGCAATTGCAGCGCAATGGTCGTGATTGTGCACTGGTAAGCCTTTACTTGTGGCCTCGCTTTCCGCGAGCTACAGACATGCGTCGGTCAACGCGGGCATCTTTGCTCTTGTTCAAGCGAATGAAATACGCGGCTTGGCCGTGACCTGCGACGGCAATGGATTGTCGGCGCACCATGAGATTTCATGAACACTACCTTTCACGATCCCGCGGTGCGCGACAGCGCGGAAAAAGATCTGCGAGCCAGCGAGAGCAAGTTCCGCGCCATCCTTGAATTTGCTCCCAGTGCTATGGTGCTCGCCGATCAGCAAGGCCACATTGCTCTCGCCAATGCGGAAACGGAACGGCTCTTCGGCTACCACCGCGACGAAATGGTTGGACAACTCGTTGACATTCTGGTCCCGGAGAGGTTTCGAGGCCGCCATGTGCGCGATCGCCAGGACTACACAGCGAATCCCCTGTCCCTCGCCATAATTCAAAACGGCTCTGATTTTGCATCTTCTTTTTTCTCTTCTCGGTTTTGGGTACATGAAACGTTGGGGATCTCCTGGAGTCGTCTCATTATTTGCAAATTGAGGCAAACTACTTCCTGTGGGAAAATCTGGGATCACATTGTTTTCTATGCGGCTCGGTCGTAGCGATGATGGAGGCCGCCGAGTCTTGCTTGCCCAATGACACAACCACGATGCGCTGAGCGGATTCTGCCGCCAGGCGTTTCCTTGCTTAGTCCCAAGTGCGTTCGATCTTCGTGATAGTAGTGAACATACTCGGTGAGAAGACGCTTCAGGTGCGCTTCATTCATCGGAATCACGCGGTCGCAGAGATCCCGTCGGCAGCTTTCAACCCATCGCTCGGCAACTCCATTTTGCCAAGGACTTTCAATTGACGTTCGAATTGGGCGAATACTCAGTGAACGGACGGCAGCTGCAACTTCAGGACTGAATTTCGAATCGCGGTCAAAGATCAGGAATCTCGGTCCAGCGTCAAACGGAAACGCTTCTCGCAATTGCTGAATCACCCATGAACTCGTGGGATGCCGCGTGACATTGAAGTGCTGTATCTGCCGCAGGTCGTGACTGATCACGAAGAAGCAGTAAAGCAATCGAAACGAAACGCTCGGAACCGTAAAGAAATCCATTGCTGCGATAGCTTCACGATGGTTCCGCAGAAATGCGAGCCATCGTTTTGCGGGCTCAGGATCTCTTGGAGCGCGTCTCATCCAGCGTGAAATGGTTCTTTCGGAAACATCGAAGCCCAGCATCAATAGCTCCCCGTGGATTCGCGGCGCGCCCCATGTAGGGTTTTCACTAACCATCCTGAAGATTAGATCTCTCATTTCTTTGGAGATTCTTTTCCTCCCGAACACTCTGTGTGCTCTTGAGATCGCTCGCCAGTACAAAGCGAAACTTGCTCGGTGCCACCGAACCACGGTGTCCGGGGTGACGATGATCAAGGCTTGCTTCCAACCGGACCAGAGTCTTCGCGCAAGAACCCAGAAGAG